>Ga0209654_1000309_pt1 | contig 50473 bp, 50 predicted proteins | sample SaaInl1SG_22_DNA_FD_184646 | JGI IMG/M metagenome (GOLD analysis project Ga0209654, IMG submission 184646) | Marine microbial communities from expanding oxygen minimum zones in the Saanich Inlet - ESP_161SG_22_DNA (SPAdes) (version 2) | ecosystem: Environmental > Aquatic > Marine > Intertidal... | reverse complement strand
AGGCCATTAGTATCCTTCAAATTTTGAATTATCAATAGCATTATTAAAAACCAAAAGCCTCTTATAAAGGAGCTTTTGATATTGTTTTTATGTTTTTTATAGACTTGTGCAACGACTACCATTGTTGGCAACAGTTATTTTTTTCGACTCCAATAGTTTGTTGAAACTGGCAAAACTTCATTGTTAGGTCCTTTCATAAACATAAATGGGATTTCGTTCTTTTTATTTTCCTCCATATATTCTTTCAATCCAAACTGAATGTCAATAATTGATTCTGTTGTTTTGTTTAAAAGCCAGAACAAAATAAAAGAGATTGACAAATCATTGTCTTTTCCAAGTTCTCTTAATTCACTAAAATTTTTATTGAATGTAGAAGAAGATATAATTTTCGTTTCCACTTTTCCTTTCATTAATTCTATTGATAGGGATGATTTTCCGTTATCATTTCCAATGTGAATTAAATAAGACCTATGGTCATAAAGTCTCCCAATAAATGTTCTGTCTAAATTGTCAATTAGTTCGCTAAAGTTAGTTTGAGATAATTCATTGTTTTGGTCTCGAACGGATTTAGCGAATTGAGTCCATTTAATTTTCTTCTGATTTTTAATACACAAAAATCCCGCTAAATTACTTACATAATCAAATGCGGAAACAATATGAAATATTACACTGTCAAATAAAGATGAAATGTCCGTTTTTCTATTCTCAAAATGGATTTGCATACTAATTTGCCCATTTTCTTTAGAATAAATATCGGTTAATTCTTTGTCGAGTGAATTTAGAAGGTTCACAAGAATATTTATATGCAGTTTGGTTGCTCTTAAACGATAAAGTATGTTGTCTCTAAATTCATAGATTTTGTTGTCATTAAAACTAGAATCTAAATGGTGCTTGTAATCCATTCCAATCGCAATCATATTGTTATCTATTGTTTGGAAATCTTTCAACACGTTTTCCATTTCCAATTTTAAATCAACTATATTTTTGAATGGTCTAATTTCTCGCAATTATTCGCTTTTTCTAATTGTTGCCAATGTATTAACGGATATGCGCCGTTATTTAATACTTCGACAAGCTCAGCACAAGGGGCTTACATCCGACGTTAAACGAAGGTAGTGGAAATTTTTTACAAAGTCAATTTTGGAGAAACAAAAAAGCCACCTCAAAAGAGACGGCTTTAGATATAACATTTTTCTTTTTCAATTAGGTATCAATAGAACCCATAACACGTTTCATAAAGCTGTTTAAAGCTTCTTTTTTTGGCGTACCATCTTTGGTCATTTTATTAACTTCTAGTGCGCCATACATGTTAGAGATGAGTTCTCCAATAACGTCTAGTTCCTCATCCTTTAAGGAGGGTACTTCTGTTAAGGCTTCTAATGTTTCAATAGTTTCAACAACAAAATCCTCATCGTTGTCTTCTATAAAATTTGTTAAATGCTTAATTACTGGTAACTTCATGTACTAAGTCTTTTAAAACATCAAACTTGTTGGTTTGTACTTGATTTACAAAAGCACCATTTTTAAAGGTAGCAAAGGTTGGTAAATTATCAACAGTTGCAAGCTTTCTGCTTTCTGGAAACTTTTCCGCGTCAGCAATAATAAAAGTTACATCTTCTAATTCTGAAGCTAACTTTTTTACCTTAGGTTTCATTATACGACAATTACCGCACCATGTAGCAGAATATTGCACAACAACCGTATCATTTTCAGAAACTAAGTCTTGTAAATTATCTTGATTTAATTCTTTTAGCATAACTGTTTAAATTTTAAATATCTAAATCCCAAATTCCAAAAGGTGTAATTTTTGGAGTTTGGAATTTGAATTTTTGGAATTTCTTAATTTACGTGCGCTGCTAAATACTCAGCAACACCATCTCTATTCGCATTCATTGCGTCTTTTCCTTCTTCCCAGTTTGCAGGACACACCTCGCCTTTTTCTTGTACGTGCGTTAGGGCATCAATTAAACGTAAGTACTCACCAACGTTTCTTCCCAATGGCATATTGTTAATGCTTTCATGTTGTACAACACCTTCTTCATCAATAATATATGTAGCTCTGTACGTTACGTTATCGCCCTCTACAGTAACAACACCGGTTTCTTCGTTATAAGTTTCGTTAGTGATATCTAAAATACCAAGGGTAGACGCTAGGTTTCTGTTTGAATCTGCTATAAGCGGATACGTTACACCTTCAATCCCACCATGATCCTTTTCTGTATTTAACCATGCAAAATGTACTTCGGCAGTATCACACGAGGCACCAATAACGATAGTGTTGCGTTTTTCAAACTCACCTAGTGCTGCTTGAAATGCATGCAATTCTGTAGGGCATACAAAAGTGAAGTCTTTTGGATACCAAAACAGTACTACTTTTTTATTGTTATTAACGGCTTCTTCTAATACATTTAATTTAAAAGTATCGCCCAATTCGTTGATAGCATTTACGTTTAAATCTGGAAATTTTTTTCCTACTAAGGTCATAATTATTTTATTTAAATTTTGATTATTTCTTTTCTATGGTCATGACAAAACTAGCGCTTCATATCACCTGTTTACATAGAACGTAATTATAAAAGTTTATCGGATAATAGCATTTCTGTATGGCCTCAAAAAGCGGTATTGTTTTTTGAGAAATGCATAGAAAATTAAGTTCAAAATTATCGACTTGATAAATTTGAGTAAATATGGGTAAGGTATCCTTTATTTAGAAATTGAAAGTTGCTTGATTTTTATTTTAAAGGCTGCGAAAAGCAACGTTGTAAATGGGCTTAACCAATTAAAAATTGCGTAAAAGAAGTAATCCCAAACGCCAACGCCCAATACGCTAGATTGGTAAGCGCCACAAGTATTCCAAGGAATTAGTACCGATGTAACCGTTCCAGAATCTTCAAGAGTTCTACTCAGGTTTTCTGGTGCAAGCCCTTTATCCTCAAAGGCTTGTTTAAACATTTTTCCAGGAATTACTATGGCTAAATATTGATCGGATGCAGCGATATTTAACCCTAAGCAGCTTACCACTGTGCTAGCAAATAAACCAAAAGCAGAAGAAGCAAAAGACAATAATACCTTAGTAATTCTAGCTAAAGCACCAATACCGTCCATAATACCTCCAAAAACCATAGCACAAGTAATAAGAAAAATCGTCCCAAACATTCCAATCATGCCACCAGCTGAAAACAAATCATTTAATTTTTCATTGTCTGTGGTAACTTGAGTTTCAGTAAAAATTGAAGCGCCAACCACGGCTAATTTAGAATCATCTAAACTAGCTAAAACTTCAGGCTGGAAAATTAAAGCAAAAATAGCTGCAATTATAACACCTGCTGCCAAAGCAACTAAAGGTTTTGTTTTTATTAGTATTAAGGCAATTACTGCCGCAGGTACAATAAATAGCCATGGAGTAATATTGAATGTAGAATTTATTGACATTAATAAATTGGTTAAATCTGTATTACCAGTTGCATTTGAAGTAAGACTTAAAATAACAAAAACGACTAGGGTTACCAGAATAGTTGGAACAGTGGTTATGGTCATGTACCTAATATGTGTAAACAAATCTGTTCCTGCCAATGCTGGAGCCAAATTTGTAGTATCACTCATAGGCGACATTTTATCACCAAAGTAAGCTCCGGAGATTACAGCCCCGGCTATCATGCCTGTATGAACACCCAAAGCAGAACCAATACCAACTAGGGCAATACCTACGGTTGCAGACGTAGTCCATGAACTGCCTGTAGCAATGGAGATTATGGCACATATAACCACACAGGCCGGTAAAAAGATGCTGGGGTTTAATACTTGCAGGCCATAGTATACCATAGCAGGAATAACACCGCTAACTAACCATGTACCTGCCAATGCACCTACAAGCAATAAAATTAAAACAGGAACAAAGATACTTTTTAGGTTTTCCCATATTTCAGATAGCATTCTGATAGCAGAAACCTTATTGAAAAATCCAACTATGGCCGCAACTAAACCTCCAATAAGAAGTATAATTTGATTAGAATACTCACCAAACATTGAATTGTCAGCAAATTGGATATTGTAAAAAAGTAAACCGATTAATATAATTACGGGAATTAACGCTTCCCAAATATTTAATTCGGTATTCTCAACAATATTTTGGTCGTCGGCTTTAAAATTAGAGATATTCTTTTCGTCTTTCATAGTCCCTTTTTTGTATCGTAATGTTACGATTTTGACTTTAGGTATGCAAATGGAAAATAGTTCCCTACTTTTGATGTTTATTTAAAATTGAAATGGACTCCTTAACTCAAATTGTTTTAGGTGCTGCTTGTGGAGAAGCGGTACTTGGCAAAAAAATAGGCAACAAAGCATTATTGTTTGGCGCCATTGGTGGCACTATTCCTGATTTGGACGTATTGGTTGGAAGTTGGCTTTATGGTAATGAAATAGACGCTATGCTGTTTCACCGTGGGTTTATGCATTCTATCTTGTTTTCAATTTTAGCTGCGTTTTTGTTAGGCTGGTTGGTCCACAAATTATATGATTTGGGAAAACGAAGAGGAACCACCACCCAAAAGGACTGGATTTCATTATTCTTCTGGTCTTTATTTACACATCCTATTTTAGACGCTTTTACACCATATGGAACACAACTATTTGCGCCATTTAGTAATTATCGTGTAGCATTAAACAATATAGCTGTTGCAGATCCTGCTTATACTTTGCCATTTTTAGTTTGTATGATAGGGGTTATGTTTTTCAAAAGAACTTCAGATAAACGGCGTTTATGGCTAAAATTAGGGTTAGGCATCAGTTCGGTGTATTTGCTGTTTACCTTAGGAAACAAATTATATATTGATACTGTATTCAGAAAATCTCTGAAAGATGCTAATATAAACGCAGCTCGATTTAGCACGCAACCGGCAATATTCAACAATATTTTGTGGTATGCTATAGCTGAAACAGAAACTGCATATTACGTTGCGGATTATTCATTATTTGATACTAAGAATAGGTTTTTAAACTTTAGGGAAGTTCCTAAACAACGAGATTTAACACCTTTAGTGTATGATGACATTAAGGGTTTAGCATGGTTTAGCAATAATTACTATAGCATTTATAAAATTAATGATAACGAATATCAGTATAACGATTTACGCTACCCGCTTTTAGATTTAGACAATCCGAATACCTCTGTTTTCAGTCTGTTATTATTTAAAGACCAAAACCGTTTAAATATGAAGCCCTTTGAACCCAAATTTGATAGTCTAGGTAATATTCTTCAATTGCTTTGGGAAAGAATAAAGGGTATTTAAATAGCTGTAGGCTTTTTAGCCAGAATATTTAACTCTGTCATACATTTGCGCATCATATTGTAAGTGCGTTCAATATCGGCATCTAGCCCAATGGAAAAACGAATTAAACCATCGCTTAATCCCATTTCAGCTTGTTCTTCTTCAGGAATTTCAGACGATGTGGAAGTCCCAGGAGCAGAAAATAAGGTTTTGTAGAATCCAAGACTTACTGCCAAATAACCCAAGTTTTTGTGTTGCATTAGTTCCATGAGTTCGTTTGCCTTTTCAAGAGAACCGACATCAATAGTGAGCATACCGCCAAAACCATATTCAGTATGCATCATACGTTTAAATAAATTGTGGGATGGATGAGAGCTTAATCCGGGGTACACGGTTTTTAGTCCGTCTTTTTCAAACCTTTCCGCTAAATACATACCATTTTTACTGTGTTGTTGCATTCTAATATGCAGTGTTCTTAGGTTTTTTAGAATAGATGAAGCCCGCAGACTATCCATGGTGGATCCTAAAAGCATACCAGCACCATCGTTTACATTTCGTAAATCGTTGATAAATTCTTGAGTGCCGCAAACTACACCACCAACAGTATCGCTAGAGCCGTTAATGAATTTTGTTAAACTATGAATCACCACATCGGCACCTAAAATTGCTGGAGATATGGATAAGGGCGAAAAGGTGTTATCTACAACCAATTTTAAACTATACTTTTTTGCAATGGCGGCTAAACCTTTAATATCAGCCACTTCTAAAAGTGGATTGCTTACCGATTCGCAGTATAGCACTTTCGTACGTTTTGTTATAGCAGCTTCAACCGCTTCTAATTTTGTTATATCAACAAAGGAAGTTTCAATATTAAATTTTGGGGTAAAATTTTTAAAAAACGCATATGTACCACCATAAATAGTTCTGCTTGAAACAATATGGTCCCCAGCATTGCATAATTGTAACATAACCGCGGTAATGGCACCCATTCCAGATGCTGTAACGTTGGCTGTTTCGGTATGTTCCATTGCAGCTAGGGCTTCCCCTAAATACAGGTTAGAGGGTGATGAGTGACGTGAGTATAGATAGCATCCGTCTGCATTTCCTTCAAAGGTGTCGAACATGGTTTTGGCTGAAAGAAATGTATAAGTTGAAGAATCTGAAATAGATGGATTTACACCTCCAAATTCTCCGAAGTACTGTAAATCTTGAATGCTGTTTGCTGGCTTGAAACTCATAGTATATTATCTTTAGATTACTAAATTCGTGATAATTAGAAATAAAATCAATAGTATCTGTATTTATTAGAAAATAAAACTGATAAAATGTTAATTGTTAGATTTATAAATAGTATTTTTAATTTTTAGTTAGCTTATTGTGAAAAATTTTCAATCATGATTTTTGATGCAACCGATAAAACATTATTAGAACACCTTCAAAAGGATAGTAAACAAACCAATAAAGAACTTTCAAATAAGCTAGGGCTTTCTGTTACAGCGGTTTATGAACGTATTAAAAAACTAGAGAAAGAAGGGTTTATTGATGGGTATACAGCAGTAATTAATAAGCAGAAAATTGATAGAAATTTTGTGGCGTTTTGTCATGTAAAGCTACTGCAGCACAGTCAGGAGTTTGTTGTAAGTTTTGAGAAAGAAGTAAATAGCTTAAACGAAGTCTTAGAATGTTATCATATAAGTGGGGATTACGACTATCTTTTAAAGGTAATTGTAAAGGATATGGCGACTTTTCGGGAGTTTATGGTAAAAAAGCTGACGCGTATTAACCATATTGGTAGCACGCATAGCATGTTTGTAATTAGTGAAGTAAAACAAACCAACATCATACGATTTTGATACATACAAGAGTATATAGAGGCGTTGAGTTTTTTATTATTTTTATTTTAGTTCCTGTAAGTTTCACATTGTCTTATCATCCTATTATTAAGTTAAGTATTGGCTTTGTTGGTTTTCTATATGTAATGTATGTGCTTTTAAAAGTTGAAAACCAAAAATTTAAAATAGCTCCAAATTTAAATTGGAGCGTGTTTTGGAAACAAACTGTGATTAAGCTTTTAATCATTGCCATAATAACAATGGTATTTGTAGGGTTTACCAATAGGGAAGCGTTGTTTTATGTGTTGCTTAACAAACCGCTAAAGTGGTTGCTTTTATTGTGCGTTTACGCCTTGTTTTCGGTGTATCCACAAGAGCTCATTTATCGCACGTTTTTCTTTAAACGGTATAGTGTTTTCTTTAGGCAAAATAGATTATTGGTATTTGTAAATGCCGTGATTTTTGCAATGGCACACTTGTTTTTTAAAAATACGCTAGTAATAGCATTAACATTTTTAGGAGGAATTTTATTTGCCTTAACGTATCAAAAAACTAAGTCAACGCTCTTAGTATCAGTAGATCACGCGATATATGGTTCATGGTTGTTTACCGTGGGAATGGGGGAGATGCTCGGGTTTCCAACCTAAAAAATAAAAGAAATCTCACGCAATCAAATCTTTTTGCTATTTTTAAGCAAGCTATTATTAACCAAATTATGACTTATGAAAAAATTAGGACCTATTATCTTAGGATTCATTATCGGTGCAGTGTTAACTTATTTCTTTTGCCCAAGACCTGGTGGAGAAATACATGCCATAGACACCAAGATTAAAATTCCAAAAGACACTATTTCGGTGGCCGAAGCCACTAAGTTGTTTAAAAACTGGCAACAAAACAATCCAACAGAAATAGACTCAACAATTGAAGTAGAGGGGTCTAGAAAGAAAATAACTAATGTTGGTTGGTCTTTAAGTGAAGTACGGGACTATCTAGACTATGCCGAAGCTAAATCTGATTCCCTTGGTTTTGAAATGACCGGAATTAGAGTGTATATGGGAAATTATGGTAAAAATTCAGATCCTGCCTTAAAAAATAGAAATACCTTGTTTATTGCTCCAGTTGGAATTAAAAATATTTCAAAAGGGAGTACCCTGAATTTAAGTCTACAGGGCGATGATGAGGATACTGGAGCGCCACCTCTAAATAGGGGAGCTGGAGGAGGAAACGAATACCCTTAAATGCATTTAATTTATTCTTGTATTGATTGATTTTTTACTAAATAACAACTTCTATTTATATACCATATTAGAGTTTTCAGCAGCAATAACAGGAATAGTTTATTTTAAGAAATACAATAAAACTCCAGTTAAATATTTTATATATTTTTTAATTTTTATAGCCTTTGCAGATTTGTTATGTGCGTATAACTATTTTATAAGGCCAAATAAATTTTTATATTTTTTAAAAGGCACAAAATTTGAGAAAAATCACTGGTGGGCAAATATCTATTGGGTTATAGGCGCTATACTTTTTTATGCGTTTTATTATCAAAGGATTTTAAAAACGGCTCTGTTTAAAAAAATCATCAAGACGTTGCAGTATGCTTTTTTAGTATTTTCATTAATATATATAGCGTTACATTGGGAAGCATTTTTTAATTCATTTTTTGTTGTACTTGATTTATCTGGTGCATTAATTATTTTTGTTTGTACTGTTTTTTATTTTATTGAAATTTTATCAAGTGAAAAGATTCTATTCTTTTATAAATCCATAAACTTTTATATAAGTGCAACTATTTTTATCTGGTGGTTGATTATTTCACCAATGTCATTCTATGATGTGTATTACAAATATGAAGTTGGTAAATCCTTTTATGATCAAGAATTTCATGATTTGAGACGTTTAATATTCTTATTTTCAAATATTTTCATGTATATAACTTTTACTTTTGCTTTTATATGGTGCAAACCGGAGAACGAATCGTAAGTAGTACTTCAGAGCGGTACATGTTGGTGTATATGATACTAGTTCTAGTTATCATTACATCACTCGTGATTGTGTTTTTTATTGTATTTCAAAAACGAAAAAATAAGTTGTTGTTAGACAAGATAAAGCAACAGCGCGAGTTCGAGGCGGAAATGGTAAAGGCACAAACCGAAACACAAGAACAAACTTTAAAAAATATTGGCTGGGAGCTACATGATAACGTGGGGCAATTATTGTCTTTTGCAAGTATGCAATTAAGCATTTTAAAGATGCAAGTAGCTGATGATGTAAGGGATAAGTTTAAAGACACTACAGAGGCACTAAGCAATGGGTTAAAAGAGGTGCGCGCTTTATCTAAAACGCTTAATAACGATGTGATTTTAAATATAGGTTTCGAAAAATCTATAACTAACGAGTTGGATCGCTTAAAGCGTATGAAGTTTACTTCAGCAGAATTACAGGTTATTGGTGATAAGGTAGATTTCAATGATAAAAACCATGAAATTATAGTCTTTAGGATACTACAAGAGTTTTTGTCTAATTCGGTGAAATATTCTGAAGCAAAAAATTTGAATATTACTATAAATTACGGTTCTGATAACATACGGATTACCGCTAAGGATGACGGAAAAGGTTTTGATATTCATGTTGTAGAAAAGGGTTCAGGTTTAATCAACATGAAAAGTAGGGCGGAACTTATTGGTGCAACTTTAGATTTACAATCAAAATTAGGAGCGGGTGTGACTTTACAACTGGAATACCCGTTACATTAGCTATTATTTAACCTAAATATTTAAACACTTTTCGTAAAAGGTTCATTTTTCCTTTATATGGTGCATATCTAAACGAAGGGTCTAACCAAGTGCCACGTTTCATAATTGATTTATCATGTGAAAACGTATTGAACCCATGTTTACCATGATATTTACCCATACCACTGTTTCCTATGCCGCCAAAAGGTAGTTTAGGGTTTCCAAAATGTACCATTAAATCGTTTATAACGCCTCCTCCAAAACGATACTTTTTAATGTTGCGTTCTATGAAGTTATTGTCTTTTGAAAATATGTAAAAGGACAATGGTTTGGCGCCATCTAAAATAATACGTTCTATATCTTCTTCAGTATCGTAAGTTAAAATGGGTAGAATAGGCCCAAAAATCTCCTCTTGCATAACAGCGCTGTCTAGCCCTGGATTATCAATTAAGGTCGGTGCAAAATAGTTATCGTTTTCATCAAACTCACCTCCAAACAAAATGACTTCGTTTTCTATTAGCTGTTTTAATCGTTTTAGGTTGTCGGAATTTATAATTCTTGGCAAGTCCTCAGATGCTTTAGGATTTTCGCTATACCTTCTTATAATTTCTTTTTTTAAACCTTCAATCAATTCATCTTTTATAGCAGATTTTACGATCACATAATCTGGTGCAATACAAGTTTGCCCACCATTAAAGAATTTAGCCCATACCAAACGGCGTACCACAAGCTTTAAGCTATTCGTATCATCTATAATGCAGGGAGACTTACCGCCAAGTTCCAGAGTTACAGGTGTTAAGTGTTTTGCAGCCGCTTTTGCAACAATTTTACCAACTTTTGTGCTTCCTGTAAAGAAGATGTAATCCCAATTTTGTGCTAATAATTCGGTAGCAGTTTCTACACCACCTTCAACGGAAGTTGCTACTTCCTTAGGAAAAACCTTATTTACAATTTCAGTAATTGTTTTTGCCGTGTTTCCGGTTAATTCGCTAGGTTTTAAAACTACAGTATTTCCGGCAGCAATCGCCATGATTAAAGGCTCTATAGCCAGTAAAAACGGATAGTTCCAAGGGGCGATTACTAATACCGTTCCGTAAGGCGATTTATAGATATAATCTTTGGAAGGAAGTGTAATTAAGGCAGGAAATATGCGTTTTGGTTTAGCCCATGTTTTGAGTTTTTTTATAACAAGATTGAGTTCAGAAATCACCAAACCGAATTCACTAATATAAGATTCGAATTCAGATTTTTTAAAATCCTTGTGTAAGGCATCCAAAATATCTTGTTCCTTACTTAGAATTTCTTGTCTAAACGCCTTTAAAAGCGATAATCTATAAGAAATATCAAGTGTATTTTGCTTCTGGAAAAATGATTTCTGTAATGCAACTATTTCTGGGATTGATTTCATCTTTTAAAGATAAAACATTAAAGGCATGCATTCCAAATAGCATCATTCGGTAAAGGTGCACTAACTAAAATTTGTTCTTTTTTTACCGGATGGATAAAGGCGATAGCTCTTGCATGAAGATGTATGCTTGCATCTTTATTGCTTCTATCAAAACCATACTTTAAATCCCCTTTTAAAGGACTTCCAATACTTGACAATTGCACCCTAATTTGATGGTGTCTGCCAGTCTCTAGGTTTATCTCTAACAATGTGTAATTATCTAGTTTTTTTATGGTTTTGTAATGGAGGATGGCTTTTTTACTGTCTTTTACTTCCTTGTTGAAGGCATAAGATTTATTGGTTTTTTGGTTCTTTTTTAACCAATGTACCAAAGTACCCTCTGGTTTTGGAGGTGGTTGCTTTACAACGGCCCAATATGTTTTTTTTATATCCTTAGATAAAAATAACTTATTTAATCTTGGCAGCGCTTTACTGGTTTTAGCAAATATTACTATGCCTGAGGTTGGTCTGTCTAATCGGTGAACAGTACCTAAGTATACATTTCCGGGCTTGTTGTATTTGTTTTTTAAATAGGCTTTTACAACATCGCTTAATGGTGTATCGCCCGTTTTATCACCTTGAACAATATCACCTGCACGTTTGTTTACGATGATGATATGGTTGTCTTCAAATAAAACCTGAAGATTATTTTGGTTTGAAAGTGTTTTGTTTGACACGAAACTTTTGTTTTACTGCCTTAAACCTAATAAACAAAGCGTAATTAGGTTATTTACATAAAGATTTAAAAATAGATGTAACTGAATACTATAGCTGAGATTGATAACTTAATAAGATTCACTCTCATTAGGAAAATCTTTTGTTTTTACATCATCTACGTATTGCGAAATAGCATTACTCATATCTTCGTATAAATTTAAATATCTGCGTAAAAACCTTGGATTGAATTCATGGGTCATCCCAATCATATCGTGTAGTACCAAAACTTGCCCGTCTACATCTGGCCCTGCGCCAATTCCAATTATAGGTATACTTACGCTTTCGGCAACTTGTTGCGCCAATTTAGCTGGTATTTTTTCTAAGACTATAGCAAAACAACCTATTCTTTCAAGCATTTTTGCATCCTCTAAAAGGCGTTCGGCTTCTTGTTCTTCTTTTGCACGAACTGTATAAGTGCCAAATTTATATATAGATTGCGGTGTTAGGCCCAAATGTCCCATTACAGGAATTCCAGCATTTAAAATGCGTTTTATAGACTCTTTAATTTCTTTTCCACCTTCAAGTTTTACAGAATGTGCGCCACTTTCTTTCATGATTCTTATGGCAGAACGCAATGCTTCTTTTGGGTCGCTTTGGTAACTGCCAAAGGGTAAATCTACAACGATTAAAGCGCGATCTATTGCACGAACTACCGAGGATGCATGATAAATCATTTGATCTAAAGTAATGGGTAGTGTAGTTTCATGGCCAGCCATAACGTTACTAGCAGAATCCCCAACTAAAATCACGTCAACACCTGCGCTATCTACAATTTTTGCCATAGTGTAATCATATGCTGTTAGCATGGATATTTTTTCGCCAGTTGCTTTCATATCAACAAGTGATTTTACGGTAACGCGCTTATATTCTTTTTTGGCTGTAGACATGTCTTATCAAAATTTGTTAGTTCGTAAAAATACTAAATAAAGCAGATACTGTTAAACTTTTCTTTAACACGCCATTAGGTTAGTGTATATGGATTATTTTGGTTGAAAAGATAAAAATTAGGATGCGTTATATTTATGTTTCAGTTATTTATTGAAGGTGCGCACTGGAAAACTATTTACTTGATTACATAATTGCAGGCATTAGTAAATTGGATGACAACGATTTGAAACGTGGCGCTGATAAAGTAAAACCTTGGTATTTAGAGGGGCATACACATCTAGATCTTATTCTGAGAGTGGAAACCCATACAGCGCACCATAGAGCGCAAGCCATTGGATATTTACGAATGAAAGGGGTGCAACCTCTAGGCTATTCAAAGTATAACACATTATAAATAGAAAAGAAGTAGTTTAAAACTTATTGTCTCTTAATAATTTTAAAAGACTTTTCTTTTCCGTTTTGATTGGTTTTTAGAATGTAGATACCACCGGATAAATTATACCCATTAATAGGTAATTGATAGTTTTGGTTGTCTTCTGAAATGGTAATATTACCAGAAGTAATAGCGCGCCCCATCATATCGTAGAGTGTAAAGCTAACAGGCTCTGATTGCGATAAGCTCACCACTCTTAGCGATACAGTATTAACAAACGGATTCGGATATACAGAAGCATTATAGCCGTCTTCCTCATCTACAACAGTAAACGGATCGGTTATAGCTATTTTTAACTCACTAAAGCCAAAGCAATCACCACCAAAATTTGATGTTGGTGTAATTAGCACATATCGGGCTCTTACAGCATTAAAATTAGGGCCTTCCATTCCTTGGTAGGTAGATGAACCCGAAGCTTGCTCTAAGTTAAATTCACCTAGATTATTCCAAGTTACACCATCCAAAGAGTAATCAATATTGAATTCGTTCATTCCATAATCCAAATGTTTTGGCTCATTGGAATTCCAAAATTGGGTTTCATTAAGCACATAGTCATAGCCTAAATCGTACATTATCCAATGCGTTTCGCCATAAGAGGAAATCGGGTTTTGAGATGGTTCACAAGACACCCAACCATCAAACCAATTGGTGCTGTGGCGATCTGGAAAGCATTGTGCTGCCACGACTTGCATGCCAGAAACAAAGAATACTGCTATGTATATATATAAGTTTTTCATCATAACATTTTCATAAATCCTAAAGGCGGTGTACCGCTACTGGTATCATAAAAATTCGATAGATTTGGTAAGATAGTAGTTAATTCTGAAGCAGAAACCCCAAACCAAAGCGCTAATTCTGCCATGTATAAATCTGCAGCAGTGGTGGGGATTATAACGCCACTTCTTAAATCTAAATCACTATTTAGAGCAAGTGTGGGGTAGTTGCCATAAATGTCTTTTCCATTAACGGCTCCACCCATTATAAATGCATTTCCACCCCAAGCATGGTCAGTTCCGTTGCCATTAGAGGTTAATGTCCTTGCAAAGTCTGAAACGCTAAACGTTGTAACACAATCGTTCATATTTAGTTCAAACAATAAACTATTAAAATAACGTAAGGCGTCGTTTACTTCTTTTAGATTGCTCCCGTGATTAATGAGTAATTCATCATGGTTATCAAATCCCCCAATTTCAACAAAGAAAATTTGCCTTGAAAAACCAAGTGAATCTCTAGCGGCTATTGTTTTGGCCACCATTCGTAGTTGTTCTGCGAGATTGTTTTCTTCTGGGAGCGATGTTACAAATTCTTGAACACCATCTATGGCATCTTGAAATGCTAAATTCGCATCGTTTGAGGCCTTTACAACATTTTTATAGGTGTTTTTGTAAATATCTTGGTAGTCTTTTTCAAGCATAGAGTTTAGTGCTTCAGTCTTTAATTCGTTAAAAAAGCCGTTGCCTCCGTATCCATTTATGCCAACACTACCTGAGTTTTTAATGGTATAAGGTGTTATTTGATCTCCACGTTGAAAAATGTTTGTGCCGCGAAGTGAAATATTCATAGAAATTTCGTCGTTGGAATTCATGGATTGCACCAAATCAGCAATTTTTCCGCCCCAACCAATATTAGAGCGTTCTCCTGGGTTTCCGGTCTGCCAATGTTGTACTTGATCAGAATGCGAAAACAAACCCAAAGGCGTTTTAACCACATTGTTTTTTATGTCGCTTTTGGTTGCTGGTTCTATTAAAGTGCCCACATTTGAGAGAAACGCCATATTCCCACTTTCAAACATTTGGCGCATATCAGAAAGTTCAGGATGTAAACCAAATACTCTACCATCGGAGGTATTTGGATTTATCTGTAAAATATCGTTCTGAGGAATCGCTAAATTAGAACGTGAGGTGGCATATTCATTATATTCACTATTCCCTTTTGGAATTAACATATTAAACGAATCGTTTCCGCCACTCAACATGAGGCAAACTAAAGCTTTGTAATCACCGCCATAGGGGATAATTGCCGAATTATCCATAGCTGCAGCAGCCATAGCTTTTAGGTTGATGAGTGAAGAAAATAAGGTGGTGTAACCTAGTGCAGCACAGGAATCACCAATAAATTTTCTTCTGGATATTGTATTTCTTTTCTTTGTCATCTGTGTTATTTAAGTATGACGTAATCTGGACTTATCATAATAAGATAAATAGCCATTTTAACTCTTAAGTCTGCTTGGGTAACATCGTCACCCCAACCTCTTGTAATGCCTTCAACAGCTTTTACTATAGTTTGTTTAGTATCGTTGGAAAGTTGACCTCGGGTAAATAGTTTGTCTAGCTGATTCACCAAAACGTCGCTGTCTTTAGCATAATATTTTAAACCTTCAAAATCCAATGTTGTTCCTTCCAATTCTAAGCCCGAGGTTCGTAGTACCTCATACCAACGTGGGTTGGTCCAAGCATCAACTTGATTAAGATAATTTATGCTTGTAGCAGAATCGTGTATTTGAAATTCTGGTGCCACCAAATTAGCGTTGGCAAATGCATTATTTGGAACATATTCTGGTAAGAAAAAATTAAATACACTTGGAGCCGATAGGGGCGCTTGCCCCGTATCTCGATAAAAATGTTGTGCATTATTCCAATAGCGCCCGTCGTTGTTATTTAAATCAATTTGGCGTACTACGTTAAAATACCGCATCATGGGCTCTATTAATTTACCACTGTTTGGTGATACTACCCAACTACAATTCCTTGCTTCTTCATCTAAAAGAATTGCTTTAATTACTGCCTTCATATCCCCTCTAATACCTTTGGTATTGTTGAATGCAGCACTTACTCGCGACACATAAGCGGGCGAGGGGTTAGATTTTACCAACTGTTGGATTAAGCGTTTAGCAATAAAGGGTGCTGTATTTTGATGGTTGAACAAATGGTCGATAGCAGCATCTATATCTTGCATTCCTGATTGTCCGCTAGGAATAGTAAAACCATTCAGCAATTGTTTGGATCCTGGTTCGTGCCACTCGTCATACATTATCATTGGTACATCTTTTCTAGCCTGATAATGCCCTAATCCAAACTTTGGAGTTCGATTTGAAAAATCCTCAACAGCTGCAGGCCCTAAGCCTGTGAAAACCTTAGCAAACTCCTTGATATCATCATTGTTATAAGTTGGAATACGGTTGCCTTGTCCGTCTAAAATGTAAGTTCCATCTTGGTTTAACTCATAAAGTCCAATGGTGAATAACTGCATGATTTCCCTTGCAAAATTTTCATCGGGATGGATGTTTCTCTCTGGGATGCTTTTTGGGTTGTTGTAATGGCTAAGGTAAATACCCATCATAGGGTGCAGTGTAATATCCTTCAATAAATCTTTAAAATTTCCGAAAGCATTATCAATCAACACATCATAATAGTCGGCTAAACCAACACCATAACCTGAAAGGTTGGAATCTCTTGAAATCACCAAAATTTCGCTTAAAGCAAGAGCAATTCGTTGACGTAACAGGTCTTCATTTTTAATATTGCTTTGCCACCATGCATACATAAAGTACTGCCAATTAGGACTATCAAAATCTTCGGCATTGCCACCATTGGAGACATGTATTTGTCGTGCTTCTGAAAAAATATCTTGCGTTAATTGCTGCAAAGGTTTTGATGTTATGGCAAATTGATTATCCATCCAGTCTTCAAAACTCATTTTAGAAACCGTTTGTATATACTTTAAATCAGTTCCAAAAGTCGCCTGAGCTAAAAAGCGCGAGGTTTCCAATAATCTTGCATCTAAGCCATTACCATTTATTGTATTTATCGCATCGGCACTTTCTCTCCAATCTGTTTTTGTTAGTTGACTGCTAGAGGTTACCGTAATACCTTTACTATGACCTGCACCTAAATAATCTCTATAATCTTGTGCAGAAATACCAATCGTTAAGCATGAGAGCGTGTAGAGTAGATATTTTTTCATAGTTTTTTATTGAATCAGCTATAAATTGTAAGTGTTTTAAGTCTTAATGCATTCAAATATAGGTAAATAACCGATTAATGATTTGTTTTTTCGATGAATGGTAAAAAATTATTGTATTACCTTATTTTTTTACTGCTGAAGTTAAAAAATTTCTATAATCCTAACATTAAAAGATTTAGTAATTATGAATCAGGTATTTTTATTAGCAATCAGATAAATGTACACCAACTGCTAAACCACCTTCTGATGTTTCTTTGTATTTGGTATTCATATCCTTTGCGGTCTCCCACATCGTATTTACTACTTTATCTAAAGGTACTTTTACATTTTCGGGAGAGGTGTCCAGTGCTAATTCAGCAGCATTTATGGCTTTAATTGCACCCATTGCATTGCGCTCTATACAAGGTATTTGCACCAAGCCGCCAATAGGATCGCAGGTTAAACCCAAATGATGTTCCATAGCGATTTCGGCTGCCACAAGAACTTGTTCTGGTGTGCCTCCAAGTAATTCGGTTAAAGCCCCTGCAGCCATAGCCGATGATACGCCAATTTCTGCTTGACAACCACCCATAGCTGCACTTATAGTCGCCCCTTTTTTAAAGATACTGCCAATTTCTCCTGCAACCAGTAGAAAGCGTTTAATATCCTCAAAATTGCCATCATGGTTTTCAATCACTAAATAATACATTAAAACTGCTGGGATTACACCCGCACTACCATTGGTAGGTGCCGTTACAACTCTACCTAGCGACGCATTTACCTCATTAACAGCTAAGGCGAAACAGCTTACCCATTTTAAGATTTGACGAAATTTTACTTCCGTATCACGAATGCTGTAAATCCATTCTACTGGTGAACTGTATGGCTTATTGCTTTTTATATTTTGATAGATATCGTAAGCGCGACGCCTTACATTTAAGCCTCCAGGAAGTTTACCTTCGGTGTGGCATCCCAAATACATACATTTTAACATGGTATCCCAAATACGTTGCAGCTCTCTATCAATAACTTCGGAAGATTGAATAGACTTTTCGTTTTCTAAAACAACTTGCGATATAGGTTTATTAAGTTGTTTGCAATAATTTAATAATTCTGTGCCTTTATCGATAGGATAGGGGAACGTACATTTTATTTCAAAATTTCGTTTTGCATTTTTACGCTCTTCTTTTACAACAAATCCTCCGCCTATAGAATAGAATTTTGATGTGGTTTTTTTACCGGATATTACAGATGTGAAACTCATGCCATTTGCATGAAATGGTAAAAACTTTCTATTGAAGATAATATTGGTTTTTGGATTAAAAGCCAATTGAATTTCTCCTCCAAAATGTAAAATATGACTTTCTTTAATGGCGTTTACAGTACTTTCTATTTGTTCTACTGGAATGGTCTCCGGATTTTTTCCACTTAGTCCCAACATAACAGCGTAGTCTGTAGCGTGCCCTTTGCCTGTTAAAGACAACGAGCCATAGAGATTAACCGTTATGCTTTCTACGTTTTTAAATTTTTTGGAAGCTTTAAGTTCATTTATCCAGCGTTCAGCGGCACGCCATGGGCCTAAAGTATGAGAACTTGAAGGACCAATACCTATTTTTAGCATGTCGAAAACAGAAATACATTCCATAGTTACGCAAACGTTGTAGTTGGGCAAATATATCAAATAGAAGCTTTAAGTTTTTTAAAATAAAAAAGTACTTTCAAATTAATGAAAATACTTTAATACTCTGTGTAAATGTTTCAACCTATATTAGATAAAAATTTACCTTATATTAAATGACTTAATGGTACTAGCATCCATTATTAAATTTAAATCTGAAGTATCTAAACCATCAATATTATCTGCCGGAACAACAACGACTCTAAACGCTTGATTTTGAGTCCAAGTATCATCTTGGGTGTTAAAATCTATTGTCCCATCTAAGAAAAACCTAACATCCTGTTGTGTAAAATCATAATTATAAACTAAAACACCGTCGTTAAAATACTCAGTTTGGGTTAATAGTCTCCAAATAGGCTCACCAGCATCATTATCCCATTCAATGTAAACTAAAGTTACATCAGAAGGCAAAACTTCAAAACCATAAGATTCTACAAACTGGAAATTATTATCCGCATTAAAATTAACTTCAATTTCAAAAGCTGAAGCGACTATAAGACCTCCATCTTCCCCATTAATACCATCAAAACCGTCAAAACCAGGAGGTCCTTGGGGTCCTGTACAAGATGTTAATAATAAAGCGAATACTGCAATAAAAAATAAAATATGTTTCATGATTACTAAGTTTTGTTGTCATAATATCAAATGATATACCAAAGTGATTAATATTTTATTAATGTTTAAAATAAATTTATGACATCATGTCATACTTTTTGTATTGGCATAATGATTGACTATTGTTAAACGATTTATAAAACGAACATTCAACACAATAAAAAACATATTATGAGTAAAATTATTGGAATCGATTTAGGAACAACCAACTCTTGCGTTTCGGTAATGGAGGGTAACGATCCTGTTGTAATCCCAAATGCGGAGGGGAAACGTACCACGCCATCGGTGATTGCATTTGTAGAAGGCGGAGAGATTAAAGTTGGTGATCCTGCAAAACGACAAGCGGTAACAAACCCTACTAAAACGGTTTATTCTATTAAGCGTTTTATGGGGAATAAATATTCTGAATCTAAAAAAGAGGCAGAACGTGTACCTTATAAAGTAGTAAAAGGTGATAACGATACACCTAGAGTTGATATTGATGGCAGATTATATACGCCACAAGAACTTTCGGCTATGATTCTTCAAAAAATGAAGAAAACCGCTGAAGATTATTTAGGAGCTGACGTTACCAGAGCGGTAATTACAGTGCCTGCTTATTTTAACGATAGTCAGCGTCAAGCAACCAAAGAAGCCGGTGAAATTGCTGGTTTAAAAGTAGAACGTATTATTAATGAGCCTACTGCTGCGGCATTGGCTTATGGTTTAGATAAAAAAGGACAAGACCAAAAAATTGTGGTGTTTGACTTTGGTGGTGGTACGCACGATGTATCTATCCTTGAATTAGGTGATGGTGTATTTGAAGTATTATCTACTGATGGTGATACACATTTAGGAGGTGATGATGTTGATGAGAAAATAATTAATTGGTTAGCAGACGAGTTTAATGCTGAAGAGAATATGGATTTGCGTAAAGACCCAATGTCTTTACAGCGTTTAAAAGAAGCTGCTGAAAAGGCTAAGATTGAGTTATCATCGTCTTCTCAAACAGAAATAAACTTACCTTATATTACTGCAACTGCTAGTGGACCAAAGCACTTGGTACGTACGTTAACACGCTCTAAATTCGAGCAGTTGATCGACGATTTAGTTAAACGTACTATCGAGCCATGTGAGTCTGCTTTAAAAGCTGCAGGTTTAAGCAAGAGTGATATTGATGAAGTGATTTTGGTAGGTGGTTCTACACGTATTCCTGCAGTACAGGCTGCTGTAGAGAAATTCTTTGGAAAAGCACCAAGTAAAGGTGTGAACCCAGATGAAGTTGTATCTCTAGGTGCTGGTATTCAAGGAGGGGTGTTAACAGGTGATGTAAAAGATGTATTGCTTTTAGATGTAACGCCATTATCATTGGGTATTGAAACGATGGGTAATGTATTTACTAAATTAATTGAAGCAAATACAACCATTCCTACCAAAAAATCACAAGTATTCTCAACAGCTGCCGATAACCAGCCTTCTGTAGAAATTCATGTTTTACAAGGAGAAAGAGCTATGGCAGCCGATAATAAAACTATTGGTCGTTTCCACTTAGATGGTATTCCACCAGCTAGACGAGGTACACCGCAAATTGAAGTAACCTTTGATATTGATGCCAATGGTATCATCAAAGTATCAGCAGAAGATAAAGCGACTGGTAAAAAACAAGATATTAGAATTGAAGCGTCTTCTGGATTAACTGAAGAAGAAATCCAAAAGATGAAAGCGGATGCTGAAGCCAATGCTGAAGCAGATAAAGCGGCGGCGGAACAAGCTCAGAAATTGAATGAAGCAGATTCTATGATTTTCCAAACGGAAAAACAATTAGAGGAGTTTGGTGATAAATTATCTGATGATAAGAAGAAGCCAATCGAAGACGCTTTAGAAGAATTGAAGAAGGCTTATGAAACTAAGGAATTGGCACAAATAGAGCCTGCTTTAGAGAAAATAAACGAAGCTTGGAAAGTAGCATCTGAAGAAATGTACAAAGCACAAGCCGAAGCACAACAAGGTGGCGCACAACCAGGACCAGATGCTGGAGCCGGGGAGCAAGCGCAATCTGAAGGTAATGATGTCGAAGACGTTGACTTTGAAGAAGTTAAATAAATATAAAATCACCTAAATTAAAAAAAGCGCTATCATTTATTTGATAGTGCTTTTTTTATGCAAAAACATTTTATTTATAACTAAAGCATGGGGAAAAGTAACCGCTGCAATGAAAGAGAAAAAAATACCGTAAAACATTTTATCATCTTTAAAAAAATAATAAACAATACTAATACCAGCTAGAGATATTATCCAGTAGGGAAATGCATTCATGCAATATTTTATAATTGTTTTTTTATTAAAATCTTCATAAATAAAAGAAACTTGTTCAAATAATGAGGGAATACTATGCCAAAAAATAAAATATATAGTAAAGCCCCAAATAAGAGTAGATACCTTAAAAATAACAGCAAAAACAACGAAATAAAATAATTCTGTAAAAAAAACAACCAGTAAAGATTTAAAATTATTAATTATTAAGTAAACGTTGAAAATCAAATAAGTTATTAAAGTGATAATAAAGGAATAATTAATTAAGGTATCGGTAATATTATAATTTGCTATAGAGTTAACAATTTCTATAACTTCTTTAGTATTTAGAATGAATAAAGTTTGCAAAACTAATAGCCCATAAATAAAGTAGAAAATATTATAAACAGATTTAGGGAGATTAAGATTTTTATTTTCCCAATGTTGTTCACCAAAATGGAATGCACTAAAAATTATAAAAAGTATTAATGCGATTAGTGGTAAATAATAAAAAATCACAACTGCTGAAAAAACAGTTAATAGATATATAGATAAAATTTTTATTAAAGCACTTTTATGTTGTGTTTTTGATATCGTATTTATTAGCAAGACATCATTCGAACCATGCAACATACCAAACGAAAAAATCAAAATAAATCCTAAAATTATTTCAGTAGTTCCAGATAGGTAGGATGTAATCCATAAACCTATAAAACTTAAAAGAATTGAGATATTATATATTTTTTGCATTGATTTTGTTTATTTTATAAAAATAATTATAAAATTTTATAAAAATAATATTTTTTTGTTTAATTTTTTTTATATTTGATTAAACAATTAACCATTTAAACAATTTTTTATGACAAATTTATTTTTATTAGGAGACATTACGTCTAAAATGGATCCTACAGATTATGTAGGCTTCACTTTCTTTGTTGGATGTATGGCTATGATGGCCGCTTCAGCTTTTTTCTTTTTATCATTAAGTCAATTTGATAAAAAGTGGCGTACTTCTGTATTAGTTTCTGGGCTAATCACATTTATTGCAGCAGTACATTATTTTTACATGAGAGATTATTGGGCTACTAACATGGAATCTCCTACATTTTTCAGATATGTAGATTGGATTTTAACAGTGCCATTAATGTGTGTTGAGTTTTATTTAATACTTAAAGTTGCTGGAGCTAAATCATCTTTAATGTGGAAAATGATTGGATTATCTGTTATTATGTTAGTTACAGGTTATTTTGGAGAAGCTGTCTTCACAGATCAAGCTGCATTGTGGGGTGCTATATCTGGTGCTGCTTATTTTGTAATTGTATATGAAATCTGGTTAGGAAGCGCTAAAAAATTAGCAGTTGCAGCAGGTGGAGAAGTATTAAAAGCACACAAAATACTGTGCTGGTTTGTATTGGTTGGTTGGGCTATATATCCTTTAGGCTATATGTTGGGTACCGATGGCTGGTATACCAATATATTAGGGTCTGGAAGTGTAGACGTAGCATATAATATTGCAGATGCAATAAATAAAATTGGATTTGGTTTAGTTATTTACGCTTTAGCTGTAAAACAGCAAAACGTTGATTTAGCTGAATAAAAATAATATAAACTGTATTGTAAAAGCGTAGCCATTTTTGGTTGCGCTTTTTTTGTTTTAAACTATTACTTTTACCTGAAATAATAAAAATGTCCTTTTCGCCTAAATTAAAACCAACATATGTTCCCAAACGTATCGCCGTAAAGCTAAACGCAACTGGCGAGCAATTCGTTTTAAAAGGACATCCATGGGTATTCTCCAATAGTATTACAAAGATTAATGGTGACCCTAAATCAGGGGATTTATCGATTATTTTTAGCAAAAATAAAAATCGAGTAATTGGTTTAGGTTTGTACGATGCGAATTCTCCCATCAGAATAAAAATGTTGCATGCAGGAACAGAAAAAGTAGAAATCAATGCTTCTTTTTTTGAAAATAAAATAAAAGCTGCATTTAAAAAACGTCAAACTTTATTTGAAACCAACACTAATAGTTACCGATTAATCTTCGGAGAGAATGATGGTTTTCCAGGATTGATTGCTGACGTTTATGCTCAGGTTCTGGTAGTAAAATTGTATTCAGAAATTTGGTTGCCTTACCTAGAACCAATCATGGAAAGCTTAAAAGACATTTCAAAAGTAAAAACAGTTGTAATACGCTTAAGCAGAAGTTTGGAACAAGCGAATGCACATGAATTAATAAACGGAGACTTGGTTTATGGCACTTTAGAAAATGAAGTTGTAGAATTTGTGGAGCATGGAGTAAATTTTTCAGCAAATGTTATAAAAGGGCATAAAACAGGTTATTTTTTAGACCATCGCGCTAATAGAAAGCAAGTAGGGGAGTGGAGTACAGGAAAGACAGTACTCGATGTGTTTAGTTACGCCGGTGGTTTTTCGGTGCATGCGCTAGCTAATGGTGCAAAGACGGTAACAAGTTTGGATATTAGTAAACAAGCTTTAGAAATAGCAGTTCAAAACGGAAGACTAAATGAATACGTGGGAGCTCATAAAACCATAGCAGGTGATGCTTTTGAAGAATTAAAAAAGCTTATTAAGAATAAAACTACTTTTGACGTGGTGGTTATTGACCCACCTAGTTTTGCTAAACAAGCCTCAGAAATAGATTTAGCAAAGAAAAAATATGCACAGTTAGCCGATTTGGGAGAACAACTTACTGCTAAAAATGGACTGTTGGTACTATGTTCGTGTTCTTCGAGAGTCTCGACGCAATCTTTTTATGATATTAATAGCCAAGTGCTATCCTCAAAAAGAAGAACATATAAACTAAAATTAAAAACCCAACACGATATAGATCATCCTGTTGGGTTTCCAGAAGGGGCTTATTTAAAAAGTGGATATTATCAGTTTTTAGACTAGTTGGTATTAAATAAACTCACCTTGTTCGTTAGCTTTCAAATCTAAAATGGTTGTATCGTTTTTAATTTTCACTCTGTATTCTTGTTGTTTAGCATCATCATCACAGTGAAACTTAACAATATATACATCTTCCTGAATGCTATAGTTTGGATATTTTTCTGCAATGGCCTTCAATACAGAATGTGGTAATCTAATATTATTGTATTTTTCGAAGGTTTCAATAATTTTTCCATCCTTGTTAAAAGAAGCTATAATTTTTCCTTGTGGAATCTTAAAGGTTACCTTATAAATGTCATTTTTTGAATCATAAAGGTCAGATAACTCAGAATGATCATATTCCAACAACGCTTGTTCTAATTTTTTAACGTAATTACACGAATTTTCAGAACCACTAGAATTAAAGTAGTCACCATTAATAGAAATAATAGTTTCAGGAAGTTCTACGGTCTGAGCATTTGCAAAAGTAAAGCAGCCTAATACAAAAAGGCTAAATAAAAAAGTTTTCATGATTGAGGTTTTATTGATATAGGCTCAAAATTAACTATGCATGCATAATAAAAAAATGATAAATGTCATGTTATCAGTAATTTATGTGGTTTCATTCAAATGGATTTTATAACTTCTTGATTATCAACTATTATGCGTGCATAATATTTTAGTATATTTGATAAAACTTTTTTTGATGGCTACAGCATTAACAGATTTACTTAAAATTACACATCCTATCATTCAAGCACCTATGTTCTTGGTATCTAACGTTGCCATGGTACATGCTGCTATGGATAGTGGTATAGCAGGTTGTATTCCGGCCTTAAATTATAGAACTCTTGATGAGTTGCGTGAAGCTTTACGCGAATTAAAAGCTAGTAAACCTAGCGGTGGGTCTTTTGGTTTTAATTTGATTGTTAACAAATCCAATATGAAGTATAAAGGTCAATTAGAAGTGATTTGTGATGAAGGCTGTGATTTTATCATCACCTCTTTAGGAAGTCCTGAAGAAACCATAAATCAAGCACATAAAGTTGGAATAAAAGTTTTTTGTGATGTCACAGATTTGAAATTTGCTAAAAAGGTAGAAGGTTTAGGCGCAGATGCTATTATTGCCGTAAATAATGAAGCAGGAGGTCATCGTGGTACTATGTCCCCAGAAGCCTTGATTAGAGAACTGAGTACAAATTGTAATATCCCTATTATTTCTGCGGGAGGTGTAGGGTGTAAGGCAGATATTGATAAAATGCTCAGTTATGGCGCCGCTGGAGTTTCGGTTGGTAGTCCGTTTATTGCTTCAGAAGAAGCCAATGTTACCGAAGAGTATAAACAAGCCTGTGTGGATTACGGTGCTGGTGATATTGTTATGACAGAACGTATTTCAGGAACACCATGTACCGTAATTAATACGCCTTATGTTCAGAAAATTGGAACAAAATCCACATGGATAGAGAACCTTCTAAATAAAAATAAGAAGCTTAAAAAGTGGGTAAAGATGATTCGTTTTTCCATAGGTATGAATGCTACCAAAAATGCTGCTACAAAGGCAACTTACAAAACACTTTGGGTAGCTGGCCCAAGTATTGAACATACTAAGGCAATTTTACCCGTAAAGGATATTATAAAAAAATTAGTGGATTAAAACAATCCTGTAATTTCTCCATCGTCATTTATATCTATGCCTTCTGAGGCAGGATGCGCAGGAAGCCCAGGCATTCGCATAATATCTCCCGTAATGGGAATTAAAAAGCCTGCACCGGAGGCAATCTCTATTTCTCTAACTGTAATTATAAAGTCTTTAGGTCTGCCCAATAGTTTTGGATTGTCTGATAACGATTTTTGTGTTTTAGCAATGCAAACAGGTAAATATTCTAATTTTAAGTTTTTAATCTTTCTCAAATGCGCTTTTGCTTTGGAAGTATAATCTACATGTTGCGCACCGTAAATTTCTGTGGCAATAGTAGCTATTTTATCTGTAACGGGCGACTTCCAGTCGTACAAAGGTTTAAAATTAGAGGTATTGCTTTCAACTACATCAATCACATGTTGTGCAAGCTCTAGAGCGCCTTCACCGCCTTTGCCCCAAACATTGGCCAATGCAACCTTGATACCTTTCGAATCTGCAAAATCCTTAATCAATTCAATCTCTGCTTCTGTATCTGATGTAAATTGATTAATGGCAATTACGGGTGCAACATTAAATTTTGCAATATTCTCTAAATGCTTTTCTAAATTTGGCATTCCTTTTTCTAAAGCTCCTAAGTTAGGTTCTGTTAATGCTTTCAAATCTGCTCCACCATGGTACTTTAAGGCTCGAATGGTAGTAGTTAAGACCACTGCTTTAGGCTTTAAGCCTGCACTTTGGCATTTAATATCAAAAAACTTTTCAGCACCTAAATCAAATCCAAAACCAGCTTCGGTTACTGTATATTCAGAATGCGACATCCCCATCAATGTTGCAATTACAGTATTAGTGCCTTGTGCAATATTTGCAAAAGGCCCGCCATGAATAATTGCCGGATTTCCTTCTATAGTTTGCACGAGATTTGGCTTAATAGCATCTTTTAAAAGTGCGGTCATTGCACCTTGGGCCTTTAAATCTCTTGCGTATATAGGTTGTTTATCAAAAGTATAGCCAATAAAAATATTACCCAATCGATTTTTTAGGTCTGTTAAGTTTTCAGCCAAACAAAGAATCGCCATAATTTCTGAAGCTGCTGTAATATCAAAACCTGTTTCTCTAGGTACACCGGATGTTGTTCCCCCTAAACCTACAATTACGCGTCTTAATGCTCTATCGTTCAAATCTACCACGCGTTTCCAACTAATGGTTCTGGGGTCTATTTGTAAAGAATTTGTTTTGCTTTGAATATTATTATCAATTATCGCTGCCAATAAGTTATGTGCCTTTTCTATAGCCGAAAAATCACCTGTAAAATGAAGATTGATATCCTCCATAGGTAGCACCTGTGAATACCCACCACCGGTTGCCCCACCTTTTATACCAAATACTGGGCCCAAGGATGGTTCTCTCAACACTACTGTTGTTTTCTTCCCTAATCTATTTAGACCTTCAGATAAGCCAATAGACATCGTTGTTTTACCCTCACCTGCCGGAGTAGGAGAAATGGCAGATACTAATATTAAATTGCTTTGTTCGGTTTTGGCTTTATCAATATATGCTAAAGGAAGTTTGGCTTTGTACTTTCCATACATTTCAATATGATCTTTATTGACTCCGAATGTTTCTGCTATTTCTGATATGTGTTTAAGCGTAACGGTTTTGGCAACTTCTAAATCGGTCATAAGTTGGTTTTAAGAAAGAATAATAGCTTTAAATGTATGAAATTAATGGGTAATTAAATTTAATAGATCTTATATGTAAATAGTATAGAAGATAATTTTCTAAGATTAGTGCTATATGAACTACTTAAGAATTGACTAACGATTAGTAAAACTTTTTTTAATTACTGTCATAGCCTTTTAAGCAAGTGATATCATTGTTTTAAGTTGAATTAAGTTTTAAAAATTGTTAGTTTAAGGCACTTTTATACCTTTCTAAGCAGCGTTCACGAGCCATTTTATGTTCTACAATTGGCTCAGGATAACTGGAATCCTTATAATTTGGTACCCATTTTTTAATATACTTGTGGTCTTTGTCGAACTTATCAATTTGTGTAGTAGGATTAAAAATTCTAAAATATGGGGCAGCATCTACACCACTACCAGCAACCCATTGCCAATTCCCCACATTACTTGCCATTTCATAATCGTGCAGTTTTTCGGCGAAATAAGCCTCTCCCCAACGCCAATCGATAAGTAAATGTTTGCATAAAAAACTACCCACTAGCATTCGTACTCTGTTGTGCATAAATCCGGTTTCGTTTAGTTGACGCATACCAGCATCTACTAACGGATACCCTGTTTCTCCTTGACACCAAGCTTTAAATTCATCTTCATTATTACGCCATTCTATCCGATCGTATTTAGATTTAAAACTTTCATCAACCGTATGTGGGAAATGCCATAAAATTTGCATGAAAAACTCACGCCATATTAACTCTTGCCAGAATATTTCATTGTTTTCGGCAATTGCTTTGTTAATCATTTTTCGAATACTAACCGTACCAAAGCGCAAGTGCGGTCCTAATCGAGAAGTAGCATCTTTGGCAGGATAATTTCTTGTGTCTTCATATTCCTGAATAAGCGTTGGCGTAACGGTGTAAGGTTTAATTTTTTGACAAGACGTTTTAAAACCTATGTCAGACAAACTTAGATTTGGTAACCTTGTATGCTGAACTAAATTATCTAAATAAGTGTTGGTGTAGAAAATCTCTAAATGATGCGATTTAAACTTTTCTTTCCATGTCTTCATGTAAGGTGTATAAACTACATATGGATCGCCATCTGCTTTTACAACTTCATCTTTTTCAAAAATAACTTGGTCCTTATAGGTTTTAAATTCAATATTATTTTTCTTTAAAAACGATTTTATATTTTCATCTCGTTCCTTAGCATAAGGTTCATAATCATGGTTAGTATAAACAGTATTTATCTCATACTCATCAATCAAATCTTTATAAATGTCAATGGGTTTCCCATGGAAAATTGCAATACTACTGTTGTGTTCGTCTTGGAGCGTATTCCTCATTTCCTGTAGCGTTTCATGTATAAAAGTTACGCGAGCATCGTCTTCAGGAAGTATATCTAATATTTGTGAATCAAAAATAAAAACAGGTAACACAGGATGGTTGCTCTTGAGTGCTTCATAAAACCCAACATTATCGTCTAGTCTTAAATCACGGCGAAACCAAAATATATTTATAGGTTGTTTCATATTATCTAGAAATTTCTATTGCTCTGAATCTATCACAGCGTCTCATATTCTTATTAGATTCTGGAATCATTTCAGAATGGCAGGTTATATAATACCATTTACAACTTGAAATTACCGTAATAAATCGTCCTTTTGTCCTTTCTACTTCAACATAAAAAGAAACCGTAACTAATGCTATGCTTTATTTTTCTGTTTTGTATAAAGAAAAAAATCATCAATTTCTTTTACAGTAGTTTCAAATCATAAATGATATAAGATTAATATTTACCAAACAATTCCTCTAACTTTTCAGTTCTATAATTAAAGATTTCCTCTAGTTTTGGTTTTACTAAAATGGGATGGACAAGCTGGCCAAGGAGACCAAAAGGTACCTTATAATCAATAATATCTTCCATTTCCACACCACCATCAATTTCTTTTGTAAAATGTTTGTGGTGCCATAGCGCATAGGGCCCAAAACGTTGTTCGTCAACAAAATAATGTTTATTAATAACATGCGTTATTTCTGTAACCCATTTAGTTTTAATACCAAGCACAGGAGTTACAATATACTGAATAATTTGACCAGCAAACATAGGTCTGTCTGCTCCTGATAAAATATTAAAACCCATATAATCTGGCGTAATGGTTTTTAAATTCTTAGGATCAGATAGAAAATCCCAAGCCTCATCAACTGTTATGGGGAGGTTTTGCTTTTTATGAAGTCTATATATTTTCATTTTTAGTTTTTAAGAAGAATGTACGCGTTTAAAGATGTCGCGATACATAACCATATAAAATAGGGCAGTATAAGCAACGTTTTTATTTTAAGTTGCTTATAATATCGTACTGTAAAAATTGCAACAACGGCTGTTAATAATACAATTGTTGTTAAACCTATTCCGACCAGGTGTAGATTAAAAAAAAGATAATTCCAAATAACATTCAGTACAAATTGTATACTAAATAAAATAATAACTGTGGCATTAGTTAATTTTTTATACAAGTATGCCATGTATATTGAAAAGCATATCATTATTGTTGTCCAAGCAACTCCGAAAACCCATCCAGGTGGTGTCCAAGGTGCTTGGTTAAGATTTATGTACCAACTAGATTGGGGCCCATTAGCCATTAGCCAACTGCCAATGGCTAACGCTCCAAAGTTTATTATTAAAAATATAATTATATATTTAAGCAGTTTCATGTTTCATGGCACTTAGCATTTTAGCAATTTCTTGAGCTTCAGCATATTTTTTATCACTAGCAGACCTATTGATTGATGATAACTCATGCCACTCTTGCATTAATTTTTTAAACTTTTCTTCTAATTTTTCTTTTTTTGATTTTCGTTTTAAAAAACTGAACATAGCAAATTTATTTTAAGTGTTTTACAATTTTTGGACTCAAAGGACTCGTTGATGAAAAGAAATAATCTATCAACTTCCCTTCAGGATTTATTAAATATTTTTGAAAATTCCATTTTACCGAAGAATCTTTAACACCATTGTTCACTTTTTGGGTTAACCATGTGTAAAGCGGATGTTGTCCTTTACCCTTAACATCTACTTTTTCAGTAATTAAAAAATTAACTCCGTAATTTACTTCACAAAAGGTCTCTATTTCCCTTGCATTTCCTGGTTCTTGTCCTCCAAACTGATTACAGGGTACACCAATAACTTGAATCTTATTGCCATATTCCTCATGTAGTTTTTGAAGCGTTTTATACTGAGGCGTAAAACCGCATTTTGAAGCGACATTTACGAAGAGGATGTGTTTTCCTTTAAGTTCTGATAGATCAATAGGCTTGCCGTTAAGTGCATTTATAGATATGCCATATATACTTTCAACATCAAGTGTTTTCGTATCGCTCTTACTTCCTATTGTTGCTATAAATGCTTTTATTGGATTCATATTTATATTTTAAAACTTACAATACCACAATCCATTTCAAAAATTTGACCTGATATAGAAGATGCCTTTTCTGAAAGTAAAAATTCTGCCATATCCGCTACTTCTTGTGGCGATAAGAATTTCTTTAACGGATGTCGCTCCGTTATGTTCTCAATCATTTTGTCATTCCGCAATAATTTCGATGCTAATTCAGTATCTGTTACAGTAGGAGCAATGGCGTTAATACGCAAGTTAGGAGCCAATTCAGCGCCAAGAGATTTTACTAAACCTTCTACACCTGATTTTGCCACTGCAATACTCGCATGATAAGGCATACCTAATTTTGCAGCAACGGTGCTAAATAAAACGACAGAAGGATTATTACCGTTTTTTAAAATCGGCAAATAGTTTTGAATCACCTTAACGGCTCCGAGCACATTGATTTCAAAATCGTTTTTAAAATCTTCAATACTCAACCGGGAAATGGGTTTTAAATTTATGCTTCCGGGGCAATAAATAAGTCCGTCAGCATTCTCAATTTCAGGAAGTTCATCTTGAATTACATCGCAACTGTAGTGAGTTAAATTGTTATGCGATTTCTCTGGAGTGGATCTGCTTATGTTTATGACTTTGCAGTAATCCAGCAACTTAGTAACTATAGCGTTACCTATGCCCTTACTTCCACCAACTATTATAATTGTTTTCATGGGTTTCAGGGCATTCTATTATTATGGCCTGCCCTTTAGCCGTTTTTCTATTTTCTGTTTTATTACCGTTAAACGTTTCATTAAATCCATAATCTCAGGATCTTTATCTACTTTGTAGATATCGTTTAAACCCAAAATTAAATTTTTTACTTCTCTAGACGATTCAATACGCTCACTCGTTGTTTTAAAAATGTGTCTGCGCTTTTCGAACTCTAAAGCTTTGTCGATAATCTCCATAATTTTTAAACCTTACTATATTTTGTAGTTGTCTATCTTTAGACAGTTTTGCAATATAATAAAATATAGAAGATTACCTATTTTTATGGGAATATATTAGGTAAAATTTAATATTACTTCTTACTACACTACAGTAGACGCCCTTTTAAACGTTTTTCTACTTTACGCTTAATAATAGTAAGACGTTTCATGATATCCATAATTTTTTCATCTTTTTTAACCTTGTAGACTTGATTTAAATCTAAAATTAAAGCTTTTGCTTCTCTAGAAATCTTTACACGATCACTAGTAGATAAAGATCTCATTTTTCTTTGTTCAAATTCTAATGCTCTGTTAATTAAATCCATAATGTTAATTGTTTAAATAATTTTGTAATTCTGCAATTTTTTCTGAAGTATTAAATTGTCCGCCGTAATATGATGTTACGGTAGCAGAGGTGTCATCTTTAATGCCTCTTGAGGATACACATAAATGCTTTGCATCAATAATTACTGCAATATCATCTGTGTCTAGAATTGTCCTTAATTCATTAGCAATTTGGTTCGTTAAACGCTCCTGTACCTGAGGACGTTTGGCATAATATTGCACAATTCTATTTAACTTGGATAGACCTATTACTTTTCCTGAAGAAATGTAAGCAACATGTGCCTTACCAATAATGGGTACAAAGTGATGTTCACAATTTGAATAGAAGGTGATATTTTTTTCTACCAACATTTGATTGTATTGGTATTTGTTATCAAACAACGCTACTTTGGGTTTGTTTTCCGGATTTAAACCCGAAAATATTTCGTCGATATACATTTTAGCGACACGTTGTGGTGTGCCTTTTAAGGAATCGTCGGTTAAATCTAGTCCCATCACATCCATAATTTCCTCAAATAAAATAGCGATGCGTTCCTTCTTCTCGGTATCTGTTAGTTTAAAGGCATCAGATTTCATTGGAGTTTCTAATCCCGTATGAAGATGATCATCTCCAATATCTTCAATCGTAAAACCATTTAATTTGTGTCCGTTTGTTTTCGTTTTTAATTTTTCTAATTGCATATCTTCTTTTTTGTGTGCTGTCTTAACAGTATTATTAATCAAAGCACGTTAGCGTTTTGAAATTTTATTGTGAGTTATTTGCTTTTGTCTACTACATTTAAAGCGCCCCTTTTCAAAGGTTCTTAATTTTTCATGTTTTGTTGTTCTTCCTTGAACGCGTTTCCTCCACATTTTGAAACTGCTAGGTTTCATCTCGCTTCGCATTAATTCTATAACCTCCTGTTCTTTTAATCCAAATTGAAACTGAATGGCATCAAAAGTTGTGCGGTCTTCCCAAGCCATTTCAATAACCCTGTCAATGTCTTCAACAGTTAAACTCATGCACCTTGGAAATTAAAGCGTTCATCATATTTTATTTTTTCATCCAGCATTTTTTCAAAGAATCGTTTATTTTCTCTAAAGGTTTTTGTGTTTTTAAACTGAATGAATTTACCTTGAGCATGAATACTGGCACCGTTGGTTTTGTACATTACCAATTGGTAATATGGTATGGCCCAAGTGAAATTTTTAAGCCCTTTATTTATGAATATAAGTATGCCAGATTTACGTAATTCAATGTTTGCATAATTGATATCTGAAACGGTGTTCATATATGAACTTAAGTTTGGGCTTACCTCTCCAATAATCATACGTTTAGAACCTACACCTTTCATTTTAAGCGATTCTAAAAATGTAAAAGGTCTACCAACCAAATCAATTAGTATTTGTTTGTGTTCTTTATTGAAGTATGTTGTTTCTAGTACCATTTAAACTTCTTGCCTCAAATATACAAAATGTTTAATGTTTTAAATAAAAAGTTAAACAAAAATTAATATTTTACTATTGATAAAATTTATAGTAGTTGTAATGCTTTGTTTTTCAGAAGTTAAGATTTTGATAATCGCTTGTTGCGTGTGTGTTTTCTTAAGATACGCTTACTCTCTTCCAGTACCGTTTTATCCTTTCGTAGTGTCCAAAGTGTATCTCCAGCTTTTTTGCGGGTAGTTTCTAAATCTACTATAGGTTTTGGGTAATCCTTTCCTAAATTAAATCCATAAAATTGCTGCTCCATTTCGGTCATCAAATTGGGCTGATGCGCAAAAGGTGTATCTAATTTTTCAAGTTCAGGCACCCATTTTTTTATAAAAGTGGCATTAGGGTCATGCTCCAAACTATTTTTCACGGGATTATAAATCCGTAGCATATTAATGCCGGTTTCTCCTGCTTGCATCTGTAATTGTGGGAAGTGAATGCCAGGTTCGAAATCTAAAAACATTTGAGATAAATGTGTTGTGGCTTCCTGCCAAGGCTGCCAAAGATTGTGTGTAAAAAACGATACTACCAAGGCGCGCATTCTAAAATTAAGATAACCAGTTTCGTTTAAACAACGCATACAAGCATCAACCATTGGGTACCCAGTTTGCCCTGTTTTCCATGCTTGCTGGTAATCTTTAGAAATGCTTTTTTTTAGTTTATGAAACCCTTTGTTTAAGCTAGCTTCTTCCATGGTGTGTTCCATTTCAAACTTTTGAATAAAATGGGTTTGCCAACGTAAACGGGACATAAATGCCTCTAATGCCTTTTTATATTTTGAAGTTTCTTTGAGATGATAAGCTTGATGATATACTTCTCTTACCGATAAATTTCCCCAAGCGATATAAGGTGAAATTCTGCTGCAACTTGTTCTGGCCAGCTCTGGTTTTGAAATATGAAGCATATAGTCTCTATGGCGTTCTTCAAAAAAAGTAGATAAATAACGTTTACCAGTGGTTCGCCCCCCTTTTTGAAACGGAGTAAACTGTTGCGTGTTTAAATTTGGAATTTTAAAAAGTGTTTCTAAATCTTTTATTGCCTCAATAGTTAACAACTGATTGTTCTTTGGTGTAAACTTCAATGGTTCAACAGCATAAAATGCATCGACCAATTCATTCCAATTGTCTCTGTTTTTCAAACCACGTTGTACGCCGTTGTTGATATTCTCGTGCCATGTTATCAGATTGTTTTTGCAATAGCGCTTAAAGTTTTTATCACGTTCAAACGTTACCAATATGCCCGTTTCTTGATGGGAATAAATATCTGAAATAGAATAAAGGGTTTGCAATTGGTTGATGGCCGCAATAATATCACATTGTACAGTAAGTATTTTAGAATTGTAAGCTTCTAACTCTTTATTTAAGTCTACAATAGATTCTTTTATAAAATTCCAGTGACGTTCGCTGTAATGCGGATCGTTCATTAAAAGCGGTTCAAAACAATAGAGTAAAAGTGTTGGTTTGTTAGCTTTTAAGGCATTATAAATGGCTTCGTTATCATGCAATCGCAAGTCGCGTTTTAACCAAACTACAGTAATTGGGGGCTTAGTAGTCATCTTGATGTGCAATTATATTTTGGGCTTTATTTTTTATATTTTGTAAGTCTTGTTTGTCCATTTTATCCAACAGGCTATACATCATGCCCATTCTATAATTATTTCCTAATTGTTCTCGTTTTTCATCCAAAAAATTCCAGTATAAACTATTAAACGGACACGCATTATCCTCAACTTTCTTGTTCCTATTGTATTGGCAAGCGTAACAATAATTGCTCATTTTATTGATGTATGAACTTGAGGAAACGTAGGGTTTTGTTGCAATTTTTCCACCATCTGCAAACTGACTCATGCCTCTGGTATTGGGGAGTTGTACCCATTCTACGGCATCTACATAAATGCCTAAATACCATGCATCGACCTCATCTGGGTTGGTTTGGGTTAAAAGCGCATAATTTCCTGTAATCATTAAACGTTGAATATGGTGCGCATAACCGTTGTCTAAAGAATTATTTATGGTATGTTTTAGGCAATTCATTTTGGTGTTTCCTGTCCAAAAGAAATCAGGTAATTTGTTGTTGTTTTCTAGAACGTTCAAATTTTTATATTCTGGCATAAAGGCCCAATACATGCCACGCATATATTCGCGCCAGCCAATAATTTGGCGCACAAAACCTTCTACTTGCGAAATATCTATGCCATCTCCGTGTTTTCGGTAATAGTTCATTACAGTTTTTACAATATCCTTTGGAGAAATTAACTTTAAGTTCATGGCAAAGGATAATCGTGAGTGAAACAAATATTCCTCTTCGGTATGCATAGCATCTTGATAGTCACCAAAATGTATCAATAAATGCTCACAAAAATATTTAAGTTGATCTAAGGCTTGAGAACGGGAAATAGGGTAGGAGAACGTTGTGGTTTCAAACTTGCCAAAGATTTCAATACTGGCTTTTTCAATATCTGAAACTACAGTTTCAACCTTGTTTTTAAATAATTTATAGCTAGGAATTTCAACATCGCCTTTCCACTTATTTCTATTACTTTTATCGAAATTCCATTTACCGCCTTCTGGTTGGTCTGCAACCATTAAAATATCATGTTTTTTGCGCATATCCCGGTAAAAGTTCTCCATGAGATATTGCTTTTTTCCTTTAAAGAAATGCTTTAAATCGTCTCTTTCGGTGTAGAAATGTTCTGCAGAAATGGTTTCTGTTTTAATATCTTGATCCTTACAAAACGTTTTGAGTTGCTTGTCTAATCTGTATTCATCAGGGTGTATATACTCAAAACATTCAATAGTGTGTTGCTCTATTAATTTTGATAGGTTCTCAGTTAGGCTTTGTGTATTCTCTTCATCATTAATTTTAAAGTAGATAACATTATGCCCGTTAGATTTTAAATCTTGTGAAAACTGGCGCATCGCAGCAAAAAAACCAATAACTTTTTGAATATGATGTTTTACATAATCTGTTTCTTGACGCATTTCGAACATACAGTACAGCACATCATCATTGGTGTTTTTAAACCACGAATGTTTTATATTGAGTTGATCACCAAATATTAATCTCAGAGTTTTCATTTAGAATAGAGTTCTTTGTAACCATAGATTCTGAAACTTACCCGATGCATCGTAGCGTTCCGCCTGTAAATCCACATTAAACTTTCTATCTCTTGGGTCATTACCAACTCCAGAAACATACATCCAATTGCCATAGTTGCTGTGTAAATCGTAATCCAATAGCATAGCTTCAAAATACGCAGCGCCAATTCTCCAATCTAATTTTAAATCTTTAGCAAAGAACGACGCTACGTTTTGCCTACCTCTATTGCTCATCCAACCTGTCTCTTTTATTTCAATCATATTAGCATTCACAAATGCTGAACGTGTTTCACCACTAATCCAACTATTTATTAGTGAATCTTCGTTTTTCCATTCATAATCCTTCTTAAGAATGCCTCCAATTTTAAAAATTGTGTTACCGTGTTTAAGTGATATGTATTTGAAATAATCTCTCCATATCAATTCAAAAATCAACCAATATGTAGATTGATTTTTGTAATATTCTTTTTCAAATTGTTTTACTTGCCAATAAATAGTTCGTACAGAAATACTGCCATTGGCTAACCAAGGAGAAAATTTAGAACTAAAGTCTGTTCCTATTAATCCGTTTCTAGTTTTTTTATAAAATCCTAATTTTTTAGTTTGAAAGAAATAGTTGTCCAATCGATTTAATGCAGCATTTTCGCCGCCTTCAAAAGGAAACGCTGAATTTGGATGTGGTTGAAAATCGTCAAACCCTAACTCCTTAAGCGATGGGATTTTAGTGTAATTAGAAATGTTTGAAATAGCCTTGAGAGCTTCAGGCGCACTTGTAACTCTTATAGAACTGTATTTCTCAACCTTTTTCCTGAAATTGGTAAATACCTGAGGTATCTGGGAAAAAGGTATGTCTATATCTTCAGGATGAAATAAAAACTGGTTGTAATATTCGTTAAATGAAATATTATTTGAGCAATTGGATTTTACTAATTCTAAGACTTCAACTTCTTCACTTGTCCATTCATGTTGAAGATAAATGGAAGTTATACTAAATTTTTCGATTAGTTCTGGAATTGTATATTCCGGCTTATCCTGATAAACAAACAGTTCAATATTTAGGTCGTGAAGATTTCTTTTTAAATCTATAATCGTTTCAATTAAAAACTTAGCCCTGAATTTTTCTGTTTTTTTAAATCCGTAAGGTCCAGTTTGATAATGTCTAGGGTCAAAACAATACACTGCCACAATATGTTCATGCTGTTTTATAGCAGCATTTAAAACTATATTATCGTTAACCCTTAAATCATTTCTAAACCAAACTAGTCCTGTACTCTTCTGTTTTTCCGACATCTTTCGCTACAATATTTTACAGTATCCCAATTCTTTTCCCATTTTTTTCTCCATGTGAATGGGCGTTTACAAATTGGACACGTTTTCTGTGGTAAGTGTTGTTTTTTGTGGCTCAACGTTAACAAGTTTATTAATCATACCTGAAAAAATAATTCCGTGAAATGGTAATACGGCGTACCAGTATAATCTGCCCCAAAGACCTCGGGGCCTAAATGTAGCTGTTTGTTTTAATTTGTTGTCTTCAATTTTAAATTCTAACCAAGCTTCTCCCGGTAAGCGCATTTCTGCATAGAGTAATAATTTTTGTTTGGACTTATCTGCAAAAATTACCCTCCAAAAGTCTAAAGCATCACCAGCATTTAACTCAGAAGGGTTTGTGCGTCCACGTCTTAATCCAATACCTCCAAAAAGCTTATCGATATATCCTCTAATACGCCATAAAATAGTACCATAGTACCAACCATTATTTCCGCCTATACGCCAAATTTTATCAATAGTTTCATCTGCATCGACTATGGCACGTTCTTTATAATCTTTAAAACAACCAAACTTGGGTACGTTTACATACTTATGTAATTGATTGCGTAACCTGCCGCTGCTTACCATAGAATCTTTCCAACTAGAAACTATACTATTTTGTTCAATTTTTTCAAAGGCTAATTTTACAGCTTCCTTGTATGTAATGGGATCTACCTTTAATAAGGTATTGATGTCACTTGGTTTTCCAATAATTTGAACACCCATGCTATCTACTAATGATGTTGCTAATTTGTAGGACGTTGATGTTACAAAATACAACCAATACGATGATAATTTAGGCGTCATTACAGGAACCGTTAGGATGTAGCGTTTTAAATCACGTACTTCGGCAAATTGCAAGAGCATTTCGCGATAGGTAATAATCTCGGGACCGAATACATCAAACGACTTATTATATACTTGCGTATTTCCTGCAGCTCTCGATAAAAATGCCAAAACATCTCTAACAGCTAAGGGTTGTGTTTTGGTGTTTAACCATTTTGGTGCAATCATAAAGGGGAGCTTTTCCACTAAATCCCTAATAATTTCGAAAGAGGAGCTCCCCGAACCTACAATAATACCAGCTTTAAATATGGTTAGTGCATAGTTTTCTGATTCTAAATGGCTCTCAACATTTTTTCGTGATCGTAAGTGCTTAGAAAGTTCGTCTTCGTTGGTGATACCACTTAAATAAATGACTTGTTCAGTCTCAGTAGTTTCAATATAAGTTTTAAAATTAATGGCGCAACGCTCTTCAAGAGACTCAAAATCTTTTGAGGAATTAGACATAGAATGTATTAAATAATAAGCTACATCTATTTTTTTAGGAATATTTTTAAGAGTTTCTGGCTTTAAAAAGTCAGCTTCAATAACAAACACATTATCTTCTTCAGCATAACTTTTATCGGCTCTTGCTCTATCTCGTACAACACAAACAATGGTATGCCCTTGATTTATTAATAGGGGAATAAGGCGTTTGCCTATATAGCCTGTTGCTCCTGTTACGAGAATATTCATGAGTCGTGTTCTAAAATTTTTGGTCTTTGGTATCCAAACCGAGTTCTTGATTCTGGAATAGCGTATCCATCAAGTCCGTTTATCGCAGCTACTTCAGCTTTTGATAAATTTATAAATCCATCTTTTTCAATAAGATAATCATTTACATACAACCCAACAATTTTTCCAATTACTAATATGGTATTATTTGCGTTAATATCATATTCCTCAACATACTCCATAGCCAGTTGAATTGGCGCATTTTTTACAAAGGGCGCTTTAAAATTTGGTTTATATTCTGGTTGTAGCTTCGTAACGTCAAACTCCGAAATTTCACGATCGTATTTGGCAGAGGTATGGTGTGCATCACTTAATATACTGTTGTGGATATGATTGATAGTATATACACCTGTAGCCTTCAAATTTTCATAGGTATTTCTCATAACCGTAGTTGGTCTTAAAAAAAAGCCTAACATTGCTGGACTAGAACCAATATGTGTCACAGAACTGAAAACGGCTACATTCTCAATACCATCTTCTGAAATAGAGCCCAATAAATTGGCAGATTTATAGCCTGAACAGCTATTAATCAAATTGATTTTGTAGATGTGTTGAAGTTGCTGTATGTCCGTTTCACTAAAATATTTCATATTAAGATAATCTCAAATAATTATTGATTTTGATGTTTTCTGCTTTTAAATCGAACATCAAATTATAAAGTCCAAAAAAAGTTCTGTTGATGTATATAAAATGCTTTGATCCTCTATTACCATTCATTTTCCTTAAATCCGTATTTTTTGAGTAACGCTCTCCAAGTTCTGCGATTTTCCCAAAAAAGGTCTCATCCGAAAAATTGAAACGCTCCTGATGGAATGGTTGTGTAAACAGACTTAACATTTCATGGAACATATCCGTAAAAAACTCCAATTCTTCTTTACTATCGTCTTCCCTTAAAATCTCTAGCTGATACAATTTGTTAACAAAGTACTTACGGTTATTAATGTTCTCTGGTAAGGCGAGCTCAAAATAGGGTGTATAAAATTCTAGAGGGATGGATTTCATACACCCGAAATCAAGTGCTATTAATTCTCCTTTTTTAGAAATCAGGAAATTCCCAGGATGTGGATCAGCATGTACTTTTTTCAATTTATGAATTTGGTACATGTAAAAGTCCCAAAGGGCTTGTCCTAATCTATGTGCTTTCTGTTGGTCTTTATTATGAGCCGTAAACTCCGAAAGATGCTCACCTTCCATGTAATCCATGGTGATGATACGTGCAGACGATAATTCTTCATAATATTTTGGAAACTTTAAGTTTGAAATATGCGCGCAAGCTTTTGATATCTCTTTGCTTTGGGCAACTTCTAAAATATAATTGGTTTCCTCAACCAACTTATGTTCTACTTCTTTAAAATACTTATCAGAATCTTTTCCCTTAATATTGAACATGCTCATAGCTATTGGTTTTACCATAGCTAAATCTGAAGCGATACTCTCCGCAACTCCTGGATATTGGATTTTCACAGCAAGTTTTTTCCCATTCTTAGTTGCGATATGCACCTGACCGATGCTAGCAGCGTTAACAGAAGTTGCGTTAAAAGTATCAAATAGTTCATCGGGATGTTTCCCGAAGTATTTTTTAAATGTTTTAATTACGAGTGGTGGCGATAATGGCGGCACCGAAAATTGGGCTAACGAAAATTTTTCCACATAGGCTTGTGGTAAGATACTTTTTTCCATACTTAACATTTGCGCTACTTTAAGTGCGCTACCTTTAAGTTGTTTTAGCCCGTTGTAAATATCAGCAGCATTGTTTTGGTTTAGACGTTCCTTTGCTGCGTCTTCGGTATTTACGAGTTTATCGCCATAGTATTTTAAATAATTAACGCCTACCTTTGCACCGGTAGACACCAGTTTTGTAGCGCGTTGTATTTTTGAAGTAGGTATGTTATCTATGGTTTTCATTTAATTTTAATTCATTTGAAATTTTTCTTTAAATAAGAATTTGCCTAAATCTAAAACACTTTTTAGAGGTGCAATATCTAATACATCAAAAGTGGTATTAACTGATTTTTCTATGAAAATATCTGTCTTTTCGAAAGAAGCAGACGTATCGTCGAGCCAAAACTTCATCGTTAACAATAACTGTAACCATGCTGATTCTTTAAGCGCTTTATCCTGAAATTTTTCAAACTGTTCTTGCTTAATGTCTAACATTTGAATACCCAATTCACTAACATACTGCGTAAAATGTTTCTTTAAACCAGATAACATTTTTAAACCTTTAAGATCCGATTTATACTTATCCAATACATGTTTTACATAACTTCTATTCGCAGTAAGGTTTTCAAAAAAGGTATAGTAAAAACTTAATAGTTTGTTTCTAGCATCAAAAATTTTGTAGTCTTCGCTTTTGCTCAAAGCGGTTATTGAATGTGTGAAAAATGCTTCAAAGATGCCTTTCTCAATAGCTTCGAATGAAGCAAAATATTCGTAGAATTTAGCTTCTTCAAAGTTATTAATTTTGGAAAAAGCAAATACCGTCTTAGGGCCTGCATCGTGCTCCAAAACATAATCCATATACCAGGTAATGATATCGTTCTTATTTACTGATTTTTTCTTCGCCATAATTCTATTATTTATGGTAAAGATACAAAATGTTTAACATATATTATAAAAAGTTAAACAAAAATAAATATAAAGCTATAAGGTTTGCTTATTGGGCCTTAGTTACATGCTTTGTACGTCTAAATTTGCACTTAAAAACTAATATAAATACTTCAGCATTGAACGTATAATAAAACGGTTTTACCACAATATTAGTTCCCTAATTATTCATCAAACCGGATAAATTATAAACATAAGCCCGTATAGTAACGTTCAAACTAATCATAACTAAACACATCATCTTATTTTAAGCTTTTGTTAACAATTACCGATTTTAGATTAGTTAATTTTAAAAAGATTTAAATTAAAAACTTAATAACTAGAGAACATGAAAAAATTACTATTATTATTTATGACTTGCGCCACAGTTTATGCTGTACAGGCACAAATTAAAACACCACAACCAAGCCCTAGCGCTAAGTTGGAGCAAAAAGTTGGACTGACGGATATTACCATTGAATATTCTAGACCAGGCGTTAAGGGACGCAAAATTTTTGGAGGTTTAGTACCTTATGGTGAGATGTGGAGAACTGGAGCTAACAAAAATACAATTGTTACATTTAGTACCGAAGCTACAGTAGATGGACAAACTCTTAAGGCAGGATCTTATGCTATTTTTACAAAACCTGGTGAAGAAAACTGGGAGGTGTATTTTTATTCTGATACGGAAAATTGGGGTGTACCACAAAATTGGGATGACAGCAAGGTTGCGGCCAAAACTACTGTAAAATCTTATCCATTAGATTTTAATGTGGAAACCTATGCTATGGACATTAATAATATTACCAATAGTGGAGGTCACCTAGAGTTTATTTGGGAGAAAACTTATGCCGCTGTACCTTTTACAGTCCCTACCGATAATGCTGTATTAAAGAGTATTAGTGACGTAATGGGAGGGCCAAGTGTTAACGATTATTTCTCTGCTGCGCAGTATTACATGCAGGAAAATAAGGATATCCAAAAGGCCAAGAAATGGATTGATACAGCTATTGACATGACAAAAGATAACCCTCGTTTTTGGATGTTGCGTTTACAATCCCTTGTTCATGCTAAGGCTGGCGAGACTAAAAGTGCTATTGCAGCTGCAAAACAGTCTTTAGAGCTTGCAGAAAAGGCTGGCAACAAAGGGTATGTAAAAATGAATCAGGATTCATTAAAAGAGTGGGGCGCTATGTAATACTTTGACCTCTTAGAATTTTAGATTACTATATAATTTAAAATAGCGCAGCTAATTGTAGTTGCGCTCTTTTATTTTGGGCGTTACCCTGCGGGTTGCGCTTTCCACTAAAAGTTTTGACTCGATGCATGCCTCGCCAAAAGCTACCGCTGCAATCGCTAACGCGAGTTTTTACTTAAGTCGTTTCTAAACAATTTTAATACTCTAAGTTGATTATTGTACGAACGTGGTCTAAAGTTTTGATTAATTGTTCGCTAAAGGCAAACGTCATTACATTACTTTCAGTTTTTTCTTGCCTTATAAGTTCATTAAAATGGATAGCTTCATAATTATACCCAATGGTATTGTAATCAAAATCTAAAGTTTCAGGCGTACCGTTTTTTGGAATTAAAGTTACCGTTGTAGGCATGTGGAACATACTATTTATTTTAATAGTACCACGCTCGCAATAGAATATGGCTTCAGTTCCTGTATCTTCAACTAACGTACTTTTCAAATACGCTTTTACATCATTGTCATATTCAAAAAGCATATCACAAAAGGAATCAGCACCATTTTTAAAATAATTGGCTTTGGCTTCTATGTTTTTTGGCATACCAAGAGTAGATATGGCTGCAAAAATAGGGTAGATGCCTATATCCAATAAACTACCGCCACCAAGCGATTTATTAAATAATCGGGACGAATTATCAAATGCACGATAAAACCCAAAGTCTGCTTCTAATTTTATAACGTCTCCAAATATTTTATCTTCTAAAGCTTTTAAAACATATTGATAGTGCGGTAAAAAATACGTCCACAATGCTTCCATGAGCAGTACATTGTTTGCTTTAGCTGTTGCAATCATTTTTGATACCTCATTATAATTCATAGCAAAAGGTTTTTCGCATAAAACAGCAATACCTTGTTTTAAACAAAGCAACGTGTTTTCCATGTGAAGTGCATGAGGCGTAGCAATATATACAGCATCAATATTTTTATCTTTAGCTAGGGCTTCATAACTATCGAAAGCGGTTACGGCCAAATACTTATCAGCAAATGCATGGGCTTTATCTTGGTTTCTTGAAGCTACTGCATATAATTTTGCACCTTCAATTGTTAATAAATCAGTTGCAAATTTATGTGCAATATTACCAAGGCCTATAATGCCCCAGTTAATGGTTTTAGATAGTTGTGTATTGTTCATTTTTAGATAACCCTTGTATTAAACATGCTATAAAAATAACAATAATACAACCAACAAAATTCAACCATAAAAATGGAAGGTTAATATACTCGTATTCATTCAAGAAATACAATGCGATTACAAGAATTTGTGTAATTAACGCTGCAATAAAAACCGCATTACCTTTTACGAATTTAAAGAAAAACGCTAGTAGAAATATGCCTAAAACATTACCGTAAAAAATAGATCCTATGATGTTTACAAGTTGTATTAAGTTTTCTGCAAGATTAGCTACACAAGCAACCCCGATGGCAATAATTCCCCAAAGAAACGTAAACCATTTTGAGGCTTTTACCATTTCCTCTTCTGTTTTTTCAGAAACATTTCTTTTATATAAATCCATGGTCGTGGTAGAACCCAAAGCATTGAGTTCACTGGCAGTACTAGACATAGCTGCACTTAAGATAACGGCTAGCAACAATCCTATAAGTCCACGTGGGAGATTATTCAAAATAAAATGAATAAATACATAATCTTTATCGTTAGTCTCTATTTTAAGGTCTTTATCTTTCGCAGCTTTTTCAATAAGCACTTTAGCTTCATTTTTAACGTTTTTGTTAAGCTGATTTAAATGTTCAATATTAAGGGCTACAAGTTTTGAATTTTCATGATTTCCTAGAGCTTTTACTACCCTTTGTTTATCGTTATGAATAATGCCCCACTCATTTTGTAAAGCCTTATAAGCATCGGCATATTCCGAATTTAGAACTACTTCCGTAGCGTTAGGGTTAAAGTTTATTGGTGCTTTATTAAATTGGTAGAACACGAATACCATAACACCTACTAGGAGAATAAAAAATTGCATTGGCACTTTTAAAAGTCCATTAAAAATTAATCCTAGTTGCATTTCTTTTACAGATTTACCTGAAAGATAACGTTGTACCTGGCTTTGGTCTGTTCCGAAATAGGACAACATTAAAAACGTACCGCCAATAATACCACTCCAAAATGTATAACGGTTATTTAAACTAAACGAAAAATCAAGAACTTCCATTTTGCCACTTGCACCTGCAATTTCCAAGGCTTTAGTAAAACTTATATCTTGTGGTAACTTATTTACTATGATAAGAAATGCCACGAGCATTCCAATAAAAATTACTACCATTTGATGCTTTTGTGTCACATTTACCGCTCTTGTACCTCCAGAAACGGTATATATTATTACGAGAAGCCCAATGGCGATGTTTAAGGTTAGTAAATTCCAGCCCAAAACTACTGATAAAATGATGGCTGGTGCAAAAATGGTTATGCCTGCCGCGAGACCGCGCTGAATTAAAAATAAAATTGCAGCGAGTGTTCTGGTTTTTAAATCGAATCTGTTTTCTAAAAACTCATATGCAGTATACACTTTTAGCCGGTGGTATAATGGGATAAATACCATACAAATTACAATCATAGCAATAGGTAAGCCAAAATAAAACTGAACGAAACCCATGCCATCATTATAAGCTTGACCCGGCGTAGAAAGAAAAGTAATTGCACTGGCTTGTGTTGCCATAACGGAAAGCCCAATAGTCCACCATTTTGAAGTGTTGCCACCACGCAAGTAGTCCTTTACATTTTTACTTCCACGAGTTTGCAATGTGCCGTAAGTAACAATTGCAATTAGCGTTACGGCAAGTACAGCCCAATCTACCCAATTCAACTGCATATCTTAAAAGGCTTTTGTTATAATATAAAAGATAACGAAATACAACGCATTTGCTACCAAAACGATAGTGTACAATGTAATCCATTTTTGCTTTGGTACTTCCTTCATTTGGTTTAATCTTCTAATTTTAGTGATGCTTTTATCTCATCTTTACCAAGCGAGAGCATATTTGCGAATAAACGGTATGCTCCAGAAACACCAGCGGGAAATTCCCTAAAAAAGCTTAGACCTGTGTAGATATAATGCCCTTTGCCATGTTTGGCAATCAATAAACTTCCATTTTTGGGAGTTTCACCTTTATCGTTCATCGATAAGATAGGGGTAAACTCACTACCCCAATTATTTGCAAAGTACAAACCACGCTCCTGTGTCCAACCTTCAAAATCTTTTTGTGTGATTTTGTTTGGGAAATTCAATACTTCGTGATCTGGATCTAGAAAACGTACCTCTGCATTTTCGTCAGTAACCCGATCATGCGATAATGTAATATCATAAGGTGCGATATTCTCTAATAATAAACCATATGATTTGCTATACTGCACAATCATGTTACCTCCATTTGCAACGAAATCGAAGAGTTGTTGTTGCTTAAACTGTATATTTTCTAACGTATTATATGCTCTAATACCAACAACTATAGCATCGAATCTGCTCAAAGTTTCAGGGTTAATTTCCTCAGGCGAAATTACGCGAACATTATAACCTATTTGTTGTAAACTTTCAGGAACAACATCACCAGCCCCTTGAATGTATCCTATATTTTCACCACGTTTTTCAATGTTTAAGCGCACAACTTTGCTCTCACTTGGAAGTAAGACTGTTTGAAATGGAATATGCTCGTAGTCAATTGCAATCAATTCTCTGGAATAATCCTTATCTCCAATATGCACTATAGGTCCAATTAATCCTTCGCTTTGGTTGGCAGGAGGGAATACCGTAAAAACTAAAGTTTGTTCTTCGCCCTTATGGGCAATAGATACTTTTTGTTTTTTGGGATATATGTTCCAGTTTTCGGGATGGCTAACTTCTACATCGCCATCTATATTATCCCGACCAGCTTTCACAATAACAGTAATATCTTGTTGGTGGTTGTTTTCAAAAATGATAACCTTCTCTTTAATTTTTGCTGATGCTTCTGGAATAATTTCAAACGGACGATACAACTCACCTTTATCGGGTTTGGAAAATCGTTGAATTACCGCTTTTGTGAATGTTATAGGCGTATTTTCTATTAAAAGGTTGAAATTTATAGGATAAACCCTTGGGGTTTCCGGTTTTCCAATTAACGATTGGTCTTCCACTTGATACATCCCCAATGTCCCTTTTTTAGCTAGCCAATAGGGTGTTGTTGGAGTAGCGTTTTCATGTATTTTTAAAACTTCCTTAAAAGTGAAACTAGTATTGTTTTCAAGATTAATATTTTTTGAAATGGTTTTTTCATTAATATTACCGATACTTACTAAAGTTATTGGCAATGCACTTCTATTTAGAACTTCAAGGCTTACATCTACCATATTGCCTGCTGTGGCCCAATTAGTGTTTGCTGATGCTTCTAAATACAAACCAGCGCACATTTCGATTATCGCTTTTAATTCTTTAGTTTTTTGAGTTTTCCAGTGCTCGTTTTCAATATTTTGCAGCAATCTATACGCATTTAATAAATCTGAAACATGAACAGACGGATTTTTAAAATTGAAGTTATTCTCAACTGCTACTAAAATATCTCCAATGGCTTTTCCTCCTTTAACACGATTCCATGAGGTATCTATACCGGCAAAAATGTCTGTTGCCCCATTACCGTCAAGTGGCTCTCCTTTTAAAAACTCTATATACTCGTCTTGAGTGCCACGTGTGGATATGCGACCAAAACCTTGGCACAAGTGCTGGCTACTTGCTAAAGACGCAAGCTCATTATTGCTCATACCTTTTAATGGGTAGTAAGTGCCAATATCTAAACGTACCATATTGGATTTATCTACTTGGTCAAACGCTTCCCTGCTACCATAGCGCCACCAACTGGTATTATAAAATAATCGTTTAGGTTGCCAAACACTCGCTTGTTCCAAGTGTTCCGTATATTGGGTTTTATCATTCGCAATATCAAAAGCTTCTAGACTTAACATAGCCGATGTTGTATGGTGTCCATGTGTTTTTCCAGCTCTTCTGTGGTCAAACCTATTTATAATGATGTCTGGTTTAAACTGTCTTATTGCCAAAACCACATCGCTCAACACTTTGTCTTTATCCCAAATTTCTAGGGTTTCGTCCGGGTGTTTAGAGTAGCCAAAATCGTTTGCTCTCGTGAATAATTGTTCACCACCATCTATTCGTCTGGCAGCTAAAAGTTCTTGGGTTCTAATTACACCTAGTAATTCCCTAATTTCGGGGCCAATAAGGTTTTGACCTCCATCCCCACGTGTTAACGATAAATAAGCTGTACGCGCCTTTACTTGGTTGGACATGTATGAAATTAGGCGTGTGTTTTCATCATCAGGATGTGCAGCTACATACAATACCGAGCCTAAAAAATTAAGTTTTTGAATGGATTCATATATTTCAGAAGACGATGGTGTTTTGGGCTTTTGGGCTTTAAGGACTGATAGCGAAAATACTGCTATTAAGACGTAAAGTATATGTTTTTGCATAATTATCGGTTAGATATCTGCCAAATATAAATAAAGAAACCAGCGGGTGCACTGGTTTTAAATTTTATTTAACGTGTTGAACAAATGCTGCGTCATTACTAGAAAGAACGCAGAAGTAGTCTTAGCTAACTTAAGGACTAATTCTAGATAACCATGTTTTATTTGCAATATCAAGATATTATATCTGTTTCATGTTTTTTTGTTCAGCTTTATTCTCTGGTTCTGGTGGAATAATCATACCTCGATTACCATTAAAGAATAAACGCTGAATAGAATCCATACGTCTCATCATGTGTTCGATGTGTTGATTATGATTCATGAATCCTTTTTGAAAGAAATTGTCTGGATAAAACCCTCCTCCAGATATGGAATCTCTTCCAAAGAAATCATCAAAAAATGAATCTTCAAAAAAGGAATGGTTATTAAAATGTTGTTGAAATTGAAGTTTTAAGCTATCGCTTAGTTTTCCGTTTGAAGAATAACTGTAAGAATAAATTGAATCGTAACGTTTTAAGTTCCCAAATTCATCATATTCCTTGTTTACGGTAATGTTCTCGTCGGGTTTAATAATGTTTTCTTCAGATTTTTGAGCTTTGTTTTGTCCTGAACAATTGAAAAATAACAGACAAAACAAAGGCAGTAGTTGCAATGTTTTCATCGTAATTTATTTTAGAATTATAGTTAAAACATTTATAGTTTTTCAAAAAATATGCCAGTCAAATTTTATGAAGATTAAGGGTTTGCAAATGTCAAATTGACAGTAAAGAATCTATACTTGATCTTCGATTTTAGATATAAAAAATATAATTTTCATACCGTTAGTAATTGATAAAATGTTATTTATTTTTTAGTTAAAATCAATAGCGTCCTAAACGTTTAGAAAAAAAGAGGAAAAAGTTAAGTATCTCAAAGTTATCTTTGAGTTGCACAACTCCACCCCATTCCTCTTATGATAAAAGTAACGTTATTTTCTCAGATTATATC
>Ga0209654_1000308_pt1 | contig 50475 bp, 57 predicted proteins | sample SaaInl1SG_22_DNA_FD_184646 | JGI IMG/M metagenome (GOLD analysis project Ga0209654, IMG submission 184646) | Marine microbial communities from expanding oxygen minimum zones in the Saanich Inlet - ESP_161SG_22_DNA (SPAdes) (version 2) | ecosystem: Environmental > Aquatic > Marine > Intertidal... | reverse complement strand
GGTTTTGGTCGTCGGTGCCGGTGCTGGTTAGGGTAATCGTTCCTGTACCTGTGTCTTCGGCAATGGTGAGTCCTGTACCTGCTTTTAGGGTTACATCTGTACCGTCTTCCATATCAATAACAGAAGTATCAGCTGCACCAGCAGTTACCGAGAGGTTTTGGTCGTCGGTGCCGGTGCTGGTTAGGGTAATCGTTCCTGTACCTGTGTCTTCGGCAATGGTGAGTCCTGTACCTGCTTTTAGGGTTACATCTGTACCGTCTTCCATATCAATAACAGAAGTGTCGGCTGCACCAGCGGTTACCGAGAGGTTTTGGTCGTCGGTGCCGGTGGCAGAGCCCGTAATGGTAATTGTTCCCGTACCAGTATCTTCACTAAGTGTAATGCCTGTACCTGCTTTTAGGGTTACATCTGTACCGTCTTCCATATCAATAACAGAAGTATCGGCTGCACCAGCGGTTACCGAGAGGTTTTGGTCGTCGGTGCCTGCTGTGCTTAAATCGAGGGTTTTGGTTACTTCGCCATCATCTTCTAAACTCAACGACAGTGTATTTCCAACAAGGGTAAAAACATCAATTTTTTGGTCGTCTTTAAGGTCGTTGGGGTCAAAAGAAGCTACGGTCTTCCATGTGGAGCCGTCATAGGTCTTAACCAAATTGTTTGTGGTGTCAAACCACACATCGCCTTGAATAGGCGTGGGATTGGTAGGTGCGGTAGTCCCCTCATTTACTACGTTTCCAGAAGTATGTTGTGTTCCTTTGGTGTCGATAGTAGTTACACGCTGGGCAAACGCTTGAGCAGAAAACAAAAGGGTTACAAAAAGTCCAAAGACAATAAGCTTGCCTATCGGGGGACAGGCGCATTTTTGCATTTGCTGTGCGTTGTGGGTTAAAATTTTATACATGACCTCTAATTTTAAATACTATGTTCCATTACTGTAAAAGGGGTTTGTGCAAAAACGGTATGATAACCTTGAAATACTACCGTACAAATCTTCGGTGCATTATCAAACCCCTGTTTTTTTTAGGAATCACCACCGCCGCGTATTTTCGGGCACTTCGACCTCGCCAGTGTCCGAGAGCTGAGCCTGACTGTGGCCGACAGGCTCTTGCGGTGGTGTTTCTATCCCAAGGCTATTAGTTTAGATAGTGTACCTCAATCACATCTCCAGCAAAAACCGAGAAATTCCCAGTACCAAGCGTAACCACGTTAGTTGATACCGTATAATCTGAACCCAGTAAAAGCTTAGCCCCATTACGGTAAACATAGGTTTTGTAACCCGTTAGTGTGGGCGCAGCCGTAACCGTATAGACAGTTTGACCAGCCGTAGCAGTATACTCTTCTCGTCCACCTACTACACCCAAATCACTAAGCTCTAACTTTTTTACCTCACCCGTGGATTCGTCACGTGCCAAAAGCGTATAACCCGAACCGGCAGGACTACCGCCTTGGGCATCGTCATCGCTAACAGCGTTTGTCGAGGGACTTTCGTTAGCGGTATCAATCAAGTCAATACCATCAAGGGCAAACCGTTTCCCATCTACGTCAATATAGGTGGTGTTGGTAAGCGTACCGCCTAGCTGTACGGTAGTGGTGGTAACGTCTGTGCCACTTGAGTTGGTCAACGAGGTAAGTCCATTAGCCACTTGTAAGTATTTAATGGTACCCTTGTTGTCAATCACACGGATAGATTTAGCCGTCTCAACAGCACCAGCAGTGTAATTTGCTTCGGTCTGCTTGGCAATCGCTGTGGTGGTGTTCTGTGCTTGCACAAAAGCCACTGAGCTAAGGAAAAAGGCTACGGTTAGCGTAGCAAGTACCCCAAATCGGGTACGGTTGGTTGTATTAAATTGGTTTTTCATTGTATTATAATTTAAAATTATCTTCATTTTTAAAAGATTTGGTTAAACATTTATTTATTGTAATTGGACAATACGTATCTCATCGCCAGGGAAGCAACCGCCAATGGCAGCCAAATCCAATCGTATGGTGTCTGCATCTACTTGAACAAAGTCAATACGAACACCATTACGGTACGCATCTATATTCTCCACCTTCAATATGTTTTGTGGGGTGTCAAATTCGTCATCGCCCCTAGTGGCGGTATAGCTTGCGATATACCGCTGAATGTTTAGTGCACTCACTTTTGTTTTTTCAAGTACACCTGTTGTATTGTTTACCACCATAACATCATATTGGTTGGTGGTCATGTCTGCGTTTTCCAAGCCCGTAACGGCAAGGGTGTTTGTGGCGTCTGTACCAATAGCTGTGGGCTGAATTAAGTTTCCGCCCAACTGTACCAAATCGCCTGTTGCGGTAAGTCCGTTGTTGGCATTTATAAAACTCTGGTTCTCCCAAGTGTTTGTTGTGCTGTTGTAGGTATACACATCGCCTGTAGTCTGATCAACATATATGTCACCGGGTTGTGGATTCGCAGGATCGGTTGCCGTGGGAAGCCCTGGATTTGTCGTTACTTTAGCCTCTGGCTGACGTATCCACTCCGTACCGTCATAGGTATATATATCCCCCGTGCTTTCATCTACATACACATCCCCTGCATCTGGATTCGCAGGATTGGTTGCCGTAGGTGCGCCAACACCTGTCTCTAAGCCAAGACCCGCTGAGGATAAATACGCCAAGCCGTCTGTGCCTTCCACAATAATGTTGCCTGTATCTGCACTGACCACATCGCTCTTGTTCACCCAAGTGTTTGTTGTACTGTTATAGGTATACACATCGCCCGTAGTCTGATCAACATATATGTCACCGGGTTGTGGATTCGCAGGATCGGTTGCCGTGGGAAGCCCTGGATTTGTCGTTACTTTAGCCTCTGGCTGACGTATCCACTCCGTACCGTCATAGGTATATATATCCCCCGTGCTTTCATCTACATACACATCCCCTGCATCTGGATTCGCAGGATTGGTTGCCGTAGGTGCGCCAACACCTGTCTCTAAGCCAAGACCCGCTGAGGATAAATACGCCAAGCCGTCTGTGCCTTCCACAATAATGTTGCCTGTATCTGCACTGACCACATCGCTCTTGTTCACCCAAGTGTTTGTTGTACTGTTATAGGTATACACATCGCCCGTAGACTGATCAACATACACATCCCCCGGTTGTGGATTCGCAGGATTGGTTGCCGTGGGAAGCCCTGGGCTTGTGGTTACTTTAGCCTCTGGCTGACGTATCCACTTCGTACCATCATAGGTATACAAATCGCCCGTGCTTTCATCTACATACACATCTCCACCATTAGGATTCGCAGGATTGGTTGCCGTAGGTGCGCCCGTTCCTTTATTTAAACTATTCATAGGCACCCAAGACGTTCCGCCGTGCATATACATATCGCCTGAACTTTCGTCTACATATATATCTCCTACATTACCCGCCATGCTTAGCGTATTAGGGTCGCCACCTCCGTGTTGCGGCACAGAGAATGTGGTTGTGGTGCCATCTTCGCTGGTATAAGTATAGGACCCATCGCCATTATAGGCAAGTGATGTAACGGTTTCCAAGCCAGAACCAGGACTAGGAATGTAAATGATATCCATTTTGCCATGGTCTTGAAACTGGGTTCCTGAGCCGCTAAAATCAATATCGGTATGCATTTTCTTTGGCGTTCCGTCCCACTTGATGTCGCTAAACTTGCCCATCACTGGCTTACTTCCCAGTACACCTACGCCAATTACGGTAGATACCATTCCAAATTCATCTGTTTTTACAGGAATTTGCTCAATGTACTCTACCTGCCCTTTGTCATTTCTAATTTCAAACTGCAGCACAATATCTGCATTAACCAAGGGCAGTTTAATTTGTTCCCCAGGAACATACCCTCCCTTAGTGTCTATAATATACGCCTGATACGGTATGCCAGGTGTTTGGGCAGTTGCTATCAGCATGCCGCCCAATAACACCAACATTGTCAGTAGGTTAGGCTTGTTCGAAAATCGGATAGTTGTTAGCTTTTTCATTGTTCAACGATTATGATTTCAGTTCTGCGGTTTTCAGTCAATTCGTCAATACTAAACTGTAAGGTTTCACCTGCACCCACGTATTGCATCCGGTGTGTTGGCATTCCCTGTTTCAACAAGTAATTAAATACCCTACGCGCACGTTTTTCAGATAGAATAAGGTTATTTTCTTTTGTTCCCGTTTTACTGTCGGCATAGCCCACCAATTTTAGGGTCAAATGTGGGTTTTGCCGCATAAATGAAGTTAAGTCACCAAGTTGTTGGGCATAACTGCTCTCATTAAAATACGAGCTGTTAATCGGAAACAACACATGCTTAAAGTCAGGCAAGTACATAAAGCCTTTGTCGTGCTTTTTCACATCAAACAAGCGTCCAATAATCACGGGGGAATTTTGGTCTTCTGATTTGTCGTGTTTATGTTCATCTAAGGCTTTTTGTAAAGCATCAATTTCAGCATATAATTCAGACAAATCCACCGTATCACGAGGTTGTTCTTCGCGCGCCTCAAGTACTGCAATGCGTTTTTCTTGCTCGTCTTTAAGTTTGTTGCGCAAATTCAAATCCAATCTTAGCCCTATCATCACGCGGCGTTTTACCGTGCTGTAGGTTTCTTTGGATTGATCCACTTCATTATCGTCTGTAGAAAACGCATTTTCTACCACGTATTTCCCATAGAGTGTGGTGTAGCGGCTTAGTGGAAATTCCAATCCCCCCGCAAATGAAAACGCTGGGTAGGCATCTACAAACTCATTGTCGTCATTTTTCAGGTCCTTGACATACCCTTTGTTTGTGGTATAGGAGCGTACTGCGTTGGTATACAAATTATAGGTTAGCCCACCTTCCAAAAGCAAGTTCATCACTGGACGGAGCACATCAAACGCATCAGGTTCTCTTTTGGTAATAATTGTTGGCGTAAACAAGAGGTTTAATTGCCCTTGAACCTGTGACATATTGTAATGTACAGGCACTTCACTGTTTCCACTTTGCGCTTGTGTGCGTAAGTTCATTTGGTCAAAGCCCACGCCAAGACCTAAGCGTAATAATGAAGTTTTGGCGTCTACCTCGGCGCGTTTTTCTAAGGATTTAAATGGAAAAACATAACCCACCGCATGCGAAAAATCACGCAATCCATTATAGGAATGTAAGGTGGTTTTGGTTCCTGTTAGATTTACAAACTGGGCAAACTTACTGTCGTTAACTCCTGTTTCAAAGTACCATTGTGCCTGGGTGGTTAGGCCAGCGCAAAGGGTTATAAAAATAAACACCCTGTTTCTCATGTTGTTAAAATTTTAGTTTAATCTTCTCGGTTCGTGTTTTTGTGATTTAACAAAGTTTGGCTAAAGGTTTTGCCCATAACCTGAACATGAAGCACATAAGATGCCTGTGCCAAATGTCCCAAATGAATGCGTTGTTGTTGCTTGGCTGCAACTTCCTTTTCTAGTATAAGCTGTCCCGTAACATCGTGTAAGCGAATTACCATATCGCCCGAAACAGGTCCATTGAAATCAATATTGACATAACGATCAAAAGGGTTGGGATAGACCACCCAATCAAAATCAGCAATGGGCTTCGCTGTAGAAGCACCCATTTGCGGCAATAAAAACCCACGAGTGGCGGTGTGTTGGTTATGATTCACCGTACTCATAATACCCATGTGCCCAATACTTTGTTGTACTTTATATTGCCCGTGCTGGATGCTATGCGCATCGGCAACCGAAGTAGATAGCGAGGCACGCTTAATTGCCGTACTTTGCGCAAAAACTTGCAAGACAAAAGATGCGACAGTAAATACGAACAGTAAAGTGTAGAGTTTATTCATATATGCTTTTGTTACAATGGCAAATTTATTTTGCGAAATCATTTTCAACTTGGATTTAGATGATTGTGCAAAAAATCCATAGTAAATGGTCGCAAAAATTTTGTGAATGACGTATAAAGTAGAATCATTAGCATGTAGGGTTTTTCTTACATAATGTGCGTTGCATTAGACATAAATGCTTAAAAATGGATATCTTAGGATGGTAATTATCACTAAAACTGGGATATTAAATTGAAAACAAGAGGCTATACCAGCATGAAAATCGTTTGTTAATTCAACTGCCCTTGAGTCATCAAAAAAACATGGTTGGGTATGGAGGGAGTTAACATCAGGAGGGGTAATTAAAGCGTTTCGTAAGGGTTGAAAAAAACATTTTATGCATTTTTCAATTAAAACACAGTGGGTAAAAAACAATTGACTAAATTTGGTTACCATTACATTTTTAATATAATATATTATCAAATATAGGTAATTTTTTTTAAATATGGATAATAATTTATCTTATATCAAGGAAAGAGTTTTATATCTAGCTGATTTGCTATATATTAACAAGAAGAAGTTTGTTCAAGATATTGGACAGACCTATGGAAATTTTACCGGTGAAAACCGAAAAAGACCTTTGAATTCAGATACAATAAGTAATATATTAAACAAATACCCTGAGGTAAATACAGAATGGCTGCTAACGGGGAATGGCAAGCCGCTTAAGGAAGTTATATCACACGAAGTTGAACATCTAGCTCAGGAAATTGCCAAGCAAGACAACCGTATTGAAAACCTAGAACTAAAGTTGGATACGTTAAATATGTTTCTACTTAAGAATTTGGAGCCTAAAGCACCCAACTAGCTACTTTGTTTTTTTTAGTCGTTTTAAGCGTAAACGTCTGTTTTCAGCGTCTTTTTTTACAAGCTTTAGAAACCGTTCATTGAACTTATCCTTAGACAATTCTTGCGCAAAAAGTAGTAATCGAAACCATTTTAAATTTGTTTCCCCCATAATAGTTCACTTAAAGTTTGCTAGAGATAAAGAAAGAGCATTCACACAATCCTTTATGCTAATAGATGTTAGTGCAATATATATAATTACTAAATTTTGTTATCGTCTTTATACCTATACAACATATATACAAGTGATTAATATTTAAATAATTGCATCTAAACTATTTTACAAATAGAAGAATCGGCTATTAAATTTGGTAAGTAAGAAAAGGGTTGTAAAACTAAAAGGAAACGCATATATTTGCCCCCGCTAAGAAACCGCTGGCGAAGTACGTGAATGTTTCTCTGCATTAATTTAAAATTCAAATCAAATGGAGGCCTTACTACAATACGTACAGGACGAATTTGTTCCCAAAAAAGAATTCCCAAGTTTTCAAGCAGGAGATACCATTACCGTTTATTATGAAATTCGCGAAGGCGAAAAAGTACGCACCCAGTTCTTTAAAGGTGTTGTTATTCAAATTAAAGGAAGTGGAGCTACCAAAACCTTTACCATCCGCAAGATGTCGGGTACGGTAGGTGTAGAGCGTATTTTCCCTATCAACCTTCCGGGTATTCAAAAAATTGAGGTTAACAGCCGCGGAAAAGTACGTCGTTCACGTATCTACTATTTCCGTAACCTAAATGGTAAAAAAGCACGAATTAAAGAGCGTCAGTTTAGATAATATCATCAGAAGCTTTTACACATATTTAACCGCAGGTCGTTTTTGATTTGCGGTTTTTTTATGCCGATAAGTTAATTACGAATGATTCAATTACGAATGGTTCAATTATGAATGGTTCAATTACGAATTACGAATGGTTCAATTATGAATGGTTCAATTACGAATGGTTCAATTATGAATGGTTCAATTACGAATTACGAATGGTTCAATTACGAATTACGAATGGTTCAATTCGTAATTAGTTTATTCGTAATTATTTAATTCATAATTCGTAATTAGTTTATTCGTAATTATTTAATTCATAATTCATAATTAGTTTATTCATAATTCATAATTAGTTTATTCGTAATTATTTGATTCGTAATCCACTATTGCCTATTCACCAACACAGTGGTATATTTGCGCCCGAATTAAACAACTATCATGACCAAAATACACGTAGCGAATCCCGTAGTAGAAATGGACGGGGATGAAATGACTCGAATCATTTGGGATTTTATCAAACAACAACTCATACTTCCTTACTTAGATGTTGATTTACGCTACTATGACCTAAGCGTTACCTCTCGCGATGAAACAGATGATCAAATTACTGTAGATGCCGCTGAGGCAATAAAAAAATACAACGTTGGAATTAAATGTGCTACCATCACACCCGACGAAAACCGTGTTGAAGAATTTGGCTTAAAGCAAATGTGGCGTTCTCCTAACGGAACTATTCGTAATATCGTTGGCGGAACCGTGTTCCGTGAGCCTATTATTATGAGTAATGTACCCCGCTATGTACAAGGATGGACACAGCCTATTTGTATCGGTCGTCATGCCTTTGGTGATCAATACCGCGCAACAGATACCGTAATCAAAGGAAAAGGGAAACTCACCATGACCTTCACTCCTGAAGATGGCGGCGAAGCACAAACTTGGGAGGTGTACAACTTCCAAGAGGGTGGCGTAGCCATGAGCATGTACAACATTGACTCTTCCATTTATGGTTTTGCGCGTTCGTGTATGAACAGAGCTATCAGCAAAAAATGGCCTTTGTACCTGTCTACAAAGAACACCATTATGAAAGCTTATGATGGGCGTTTTAAGGATATTTTTCAAGAGGTTTTTGAAAACGAATTCCAAGATCAGTTTGAGGCATTGGGTATCACTTACGAACACCGCCTGATTGATGATATGGTTGCCGCAGCAATGAAATGGAATGGTGGATTTGTTTGGGCGTGTAAAAACTATGACGGCGACGTACAGTCAGATACCGTAGCCCAAGGATTTGGTTCGTTAGGATTGATGACCTCTACCCTAGTTACCCCTGACGGAAAAACACTAGAGGCCGAAGCGGCTCACGGTACAGTAACCCGTCACTACCGCCAACACCAACAAGGAAAAGAAACCTCCACAAACCCAATTGCATCTATTTTTGCGTGGACCCGTGGATTGGCACACCGTGCCAAATTGGATAGCAACCGCGATTTGGCGGCATTCTGTACCACACTCGAAGAGGTTTGTATCCAAACCGTGGAGGGTGGACAAATGACCAAAGACTTAGCAATGCTCATCCACAAGGAAGAAATGACGCGTGAGCACTACCTCACTACGCAAGAGTTTTTGGCTGCTATCAAAGAAAACCTAGACAAGGCACTCGCAGCATAATGTTTTGATGCGTATCTTCGCAAAAAATTGCTTTGATACGCTATCTCTTATTTTTATGGATTGGTGTAGGATTATCTTCCTATGCCCAAAATTTTACCCTTAGCGGTTCTGTAACCGCAGCCGACACCCAAGAAACACTTTTGGGCGTTACCGTTTATGCGCAAGGCACAACCTCTGGAACGGTTACCAACAACTATGGGGTGTATTCCCTTACGCTGCCTCAAGGAGATTACCAAATAGTGGTGCAAAACCTTGGGTTTGAAACCAAAATTATTGAGGTGATGCTGGATACAGACCAAACCCTAAATATTGCGTTAGCACCTCAATCTGAAGAACTCGATGAAGTGGTAGTGACAGAAGACGTAGAACGTATTCGGTTGCGTTCCCCAGAAATGAGTATCAATCGCCTATCTTCAAAAACCATTCAGCAAACACCTGTGGTGTTTGGCGAATCTGATATTCTTAAAACCATACAACTATTACCAGGTGTGACCAGTGCAGGAGAAGGTGCTTCTGGATTTAATGTCCGAGGGGGTGGTGCAGACCAAAACCTTATACTTTTGGATGAAGCTACCGTTTTTAACTCTTCGCACTTATTTGGGTTTTTCTCAGTATTTAATACAGACGCCATCAAGGATATACAACTCTACAAAGGGGGTATTCCCGCTGCGTATGGCGGTAGAGCGGCTTCGGTATTGCGCATCGATCAAAAAGAAGGTGCCAAAGACCGTGTGCGTTTTAATGGAGGTATTGGGGTGGTTTCCAGTCGTGGATTGGTAGAAGGGCCCCTTGGAAAAGGATCGTTTTTGCTTGCCGGTAGGGGTACCTATGCGCACTTGCTCCTAAAGGCAACAGGTGAGCCTAACTTGGCGTATTTCTATGACCTCAACACCAAAATCACACTCCCCATGAATGAAAAAAACCGCATCTTATTGTCAGGCTATTTTGGACGTGATGTGGTGTCGTTTGACAGCTCGTTTAAAAACACCTACGGGAATTCGGTATTCAATTTGCGCTGGAATACACTGTTTTCAAATCGCGTCTTTGGAAACCTGTCTGTGATTTACAGCGATTACTACTACGGCTTGGCATTAGATTTTGTTGGATTTGATTGGGATTCAGGTATCAAAAACCTAAACCTGAAATACGATATCAATTACAACCTATCTGAACGACTAAAAATCGAAACAGGTATTCAAACCACTTATTACGATTTTAATCCCGGCTTTATTCGTCCGCTTACCGAAGACTCTGGATTTAACTTCGACCAACTTCAGAAAAAGTTTGCTGCCGAAGCGTCGGTTTACTTGAGCGCAAAACACGAAATTTCAGATGCGATTGCCTTGCAATACGGAGTCCGATTAAATCAATTTAATCGCCTAGCACAATCAGGGTTGGAGCGCTATGCTAACAATCAACCTGTAGTGTTTAACAACACCCTTGGTATGTATCAAGACGGGATTGCCGTCGGCTATTTTTCAAAAGCAGAAAGCACCGCGGGTTTCACCAACCTAGAACCTCGGGTTACGCTTGCCTATCGTACCGAAAAAAATGCTTGGAAAGCAAGTTATCAACGTGTGCACCAATACCTACACTTGATTTCAAATACCACCTCGCCTACCCCGCTTGATGTGTGGACACCTAGTGGAAAATACCTAAAACCCCAACGCGCCGACCAGTGGGCAATAGGATTTGCTAGCGAGTACGATAACGGGAACTCCTTTGAAGCAGAGGCTTTTTACAAAAAAACTGAAAACCGCTATGACTATATTGACGGCGCCGAACTGGTAGCCAACAAAGCCCTTGAGCGTGTTTTACTCTCAGGAATTGCACGCGCCTATGGATTAGAATTTTTGTTCAGAAAAACAAAAGGCGCACTTACCGGAATTGCATCATATACCCTTTCCAGAGCGGAGCAACAAACCTTAGGCATCAGCGAAAACGACCCCGGCATCAATAATGGAAAGTGGTACAAATCACCCTACGACAAAACCCATGATTTAAGTCTTAGCGTAAGCTATACCCCCAACACGCGTTGGCAATGGAATGCCAATTTTGTGGCGCAATCCGGGCAACCCATTACCTACCCTACGGGTCAGTATGAATTTATGGGTACGCGCATACCCAGTTTTGGACAGCGCAATGCGCAACGCCTACCCTTTTATCACCGTCTAGATGTTTCGGCAACACTTACACCCACAAAAAACAGCTTGAAAAACGTTAAAGGGAGCTGGGTGTTTGGGATTTACAATGTGTATAACCGACGAAATGCCGCCACCATCAGCTTTAAGCAAGACCCTGAAACAGGGAAAAACCAAGCCTATAAACTCTCCATTTTTGGGATAATCCCCTCCATAACCTATAATATCCGTTTCTGATGAAAAAAGTACTCTTTGTTTTTGGATTGTTCCTCTTATCGTCTTGTGAAGATCCCATAGACGTACCCTTGCCTGCACATGAAAAACGTGTCGTTATCGATGCCATGCTTTGGCGTCCCGTTGGTGGTACAACAGGAACCCTAGAAGTGGTCTTATCACAAACTGCCGGATTTTACATGGATGTCATTCCCTACATAGAAGGTGCAACCGTTACCCTAAAAAACCAAAATGCAGTTTTCAGGGCTCAAGAAAATGAAAAAGGACACTATAAAGCTGAGAATATTCCGGTTTTGTTGGATGAAACTTTTGAATTAGCAGTAAGTATTGAGGGGGCTACCTACACCGCATCGGAAAGCCTAGTGCTTTCTACGTCAATAGACAGCATCACCCAAGGAAAAAAAACACTAATTTCCGGTGAAGAAACCGAAGCTGTTGTGAAATTTACCGATCGTCCCGAAGAAGGGAATTATTATGTTATGGATTTTGGGTTCAATAATTTGTTTGTTACACGTGATGAATTTTACAATGGTCAGCAACTTACCTTTTCGTTTTTCTACGATAAGTATTTCCCAAAAAACACACCCACTCCCATCCATTTGATGGGTGCAAACAAAGCCTTTTACACCTATATGCAAATTCTTATTTCGCATGCCGGACAAGATGGCGGCGGTCCGTTTGCCACAGCAAAATCTACCCTGCGTGGGAACATCCAAAACACCACAACTCCCAATGATTTCCCTTTGGGCTATTTTCGTGTAGTAGAAAGAGATACCTTTGTGTTTACTGCAACTGAAAATTAATGAACAAACGGAATTTCTTTCGTGGATTACGCGCCATGGCATACGCTATTGTGCTGGCGTTTATTGGTCCTACCGTGATGACCTCAGCCTTTAAAAACCAAGAACACGTACTTTATATCCCTGTACTAGGTGTGGCTATTTTAATGTGTGTCGCGGCTATAGGATTGGGTTTTCAGGGAATCCGATTAATGGTGAAAGGACTTTTTAACGAGGAGTAAGTTTAAATAACGATTATCCCAAAAAACACTTGACCGCTTTCACATTCCGCTTATCTTTGCCCTTTGTATGAGTTCAGTAATTGACATTCGTTTACCCGATGGTGCTGTAAAGCAACTGCCCACAGGCAGTACGCCCTTTGATGTAGCTAAAGACATTAGCGAAGGATTGGCACGTGCTGTGATTTCTGCATCCTATAACGGCACTACCGTAGAAACCAAAACACCGCTTACCGAAAATGGGGATTTGGTACTTTATACATTCAACGATAACGAAGGAAAAAAAGCCTTTTGGCACTCGAGTGCACACCTTTTGGCGCAAGCCCTAGAGCAACTCTATCCTGGGATAAAACTCACTATTGGACCTGCAATTGATAACGGGTTTTACTATGATGTAGATGCCGGTGAGCATACCGTTACCGAAAAAGATTTGGCAGCCATCGAAAAACGTATGTTGGAACTTGCCCGTGGTAAACACGAATTTGAAATGCGATCTGCTTCCAAAGCCGATGCGCTTTCGTTTTATCAAAATGCAGGAAACGAATACAAAACCGAACTTATTGAAGCGCTGGAAGACGGCACCATTACGTTCTGCGACCACGACGATTTTACCGACCTGTGTCGCGGCGGACACGTGCCCAATACTGGTATCATTAAAGCTGTAAAACTTACCAACATTGCTGGCGCTTACTGGCGTGGTGATGAGAACAACAAACAACTTACCCGCATTTATGGGATTTCTTTTCCAAAACAAAAACTCCTCACCGAGTACTTGGAATTGGTGGAAGAAGCCAAAAAACGCGACCACCGAAAACTAGGTGCAGAATTGGGACTGTTTACGTTTTCGCAAAAAGTGGGGCAAGGATTGCCGCTTTGGCTGCCCAAAGGGGCAGCACTGCGCGAGCGCCTCGAGCAGTTTTTGCGCAAAGCGCAAACCAAAGCGGGCTATGAACAGGTAGTTACCCCCCATATTGGGCAAAAAGAATTGTATGTTACTTCAGGTCATTATGAAAAGTATGGCGCAGATAGTTTTCAGCCCATTAATACCCCTGCCGAAGGGGAGGAGTTCTTACTCAAACCCATGAACTGTCCACACCACTGCGAAATATACAACGCCTCGCCGTGGAGCTATCGGGATTTACCGATTCGTTTGGCAGAATTTGGCACGGTATACAGATATGAGCAAAGTGGTGAATTGCACGGGCTTACTCGTGTGCGTGGCTTTACCCAAGACGATGCGCATATTTTCTGTACACCCGAACAACTCAACGATGAGTTTATGGGTGTTATTGATTTAGTGCTATATGTATTTAATGCCTTAGGCTTCAGAGATTTTAAAACCCAAGTTTCTGTCCGTGACCCTGAGAAACCCGAAAAATATATTGGCGATACCGAACTTTGGGAAAAAGCCGAACAAGCCATTATTGCTGCTGCTGAGCAAAAAGGATTAGACTATGTTGTTGAAGAGGGCGAAGCGGCTTTTTACGGACCAAAGCTCGATTTTATGGTTAAAGATGCTTTGGGCAGAAGTTGGCAATTGGGCACCATTCAGGTGGATTACAACCTCCCCGAGCGTTTTGACCTTAGCTACAAAGGGAACGACAATGAATTGCACCGCCCGGTAATGATTCACCGTGCGCCCTTTGGAAGCATGGAGCGTTTTGTGGCCATTTTGATAGAACATACAGGCGGAAATTTCCCCTTATGGCTGACGCCTAAACAAGTACAACTACTGTGTGTGAGCGAAAAGCATGAAAAATACGCACAAAAAGTTTCAGAATTCTTAGAAAATAACGAAATTCGCGCCCTCGTGGATGATAGAAGTGAGACCATTGGTAAAAAAATCCGCGAAGCTGAAATGAGCAAGGTGCCCTTTATGGTCATCCTAGGTGAACAAGAAGCTGCGCAACAAACGGTCTCGGTTCGTCAACACGGAGGCAACAATCTGGGGACAATGCCCTTAGAAGATTTTGCCACTTTGATTAAACGTCAAGTAGCAGAAGAAATAGACATATTCACAACCAATTAAATTCGTTAGTTATAGCCATACGAAGAAGAAGAAGCAGAGGACCTGCTCGCGTAATAAAAGAAGATAAGCATCGAATCAATGAAAAGATTCGAGTGCCGGAAGTGCGTTTGGTTGGCGACAATGTTGAAATGGGGGTTTACCCATTAGCAAAGGCCCTTCAAAAGGCAAACGAATTGGAGTTAGACTTGGTTGAGATTTCACCAAATGCTGCTCCGCCGGTGTGTAAAATCATCGATTATAAAAAATTCCTTTACGAGCAGAAAAAGCGCGAAAAGGTGATGAAAGCAAACGCCTCTAAGGTGGTGCTTAAAGAAATTAGGTTTGGACCACAAACCGATGAGCACGATTACGAGTTTAAAAAGAAACACGCAGTCAAGTTCTTGGAAGAAGGCGCAAAGCTTAAAGCCTTTGTGTTTTTTAAGGGACGCTCAATAATATTTAAAGAACAAGGGCAAATTTTGTTGCTTCGATTAGCACAAGATTTGGAAGAGTATGGCAAAGTAGAACAGTTGCCAAAACTAGAAGGTAAACGGATGATCATGTTAATCAATCCGAAAAAATAAAAAAAGGAAGTAGTATGCCTAAGATGAAAACAAAATCGAGTGCCAAAAAACGCTTTAAGCTTACTGGTACAGGAAAACTTAAGCGCAAGCATGCGTTTAAAAGTCACATTTTGACCAAGAAGTCGAAGAAACGTAAACTTAAACTTACGCATAGTGGTTTGGTTCACGAGAGTGATGCCGATAACATTAAAGAACAACTTCGTTTAAAATAATAGTAATAACCTGAAGTCGGCTTTAAAAGTGAGTCATCCGCCCGCTTCACAAATACAATCTCATGCCAAGATCAGTAAATTCTGTTGCCTCAAGAGCCCGTAGAAAGAAAATTTTAAAACTAGCCAAAGGCTATTTTGGTCGCCGTAAAAACGTTTGGACGGTTGCCAAAAACGCTGTTGAAAAAGCATTGCTTTACGCTTATCGCGACCGCAGAAACAAAAAACGCAGTTTCCGCGCCCTTTGGATTACACGTATCAACGCCGGTGCGCGTTTACATGGACTTTCATATTCTCAGTTAATGGGAAAAGTAAATGCCAATAACATTGCATTGAACCGAAAGGTGTTGGCTGACTTAGCCATGAATCATCCTGAAGCCTTTAAGGCCGTGGTTGATAAGGTAAAATAAAGACGATAAATTTTATAAAAGCACCCTTTATTTCAACGAAGTAAGGGGTGTTTTTTTTTGCTAAAAAATGACGGGGTGCAAAACCTTTCGAAAGTCCTACTTAATGTAGTTGAAGTGAGATTTTCTATTGAAAATCACTTGCCTGCGGCAAGGCAGGTCTGCTTGCAGTAGGCAAGCTCGAAGTAACAAGATACCCGCCTAATAAAGAAAAAACGGTTTAAAACGGCATGTCGTCGTCAGGGGAGCTACCAAAAGCATCATCTGGATCAATCTTTGGGGTTATGAATTCATCAGCAGAATTTATTTTGGACTGATACTCTGTTGGCGCATCAAAAGTATCGAGATTGTCGAATTTACCTAATGCACCAATAAATTTAAGCCTAATGCTGTCCAACCCTCCATTTCGATGTTTGGCAATTATAAATTCGGCTTGACCTGCAGCGGGAGAACGTTCTTCATCATCCCACTCATCAATTTTATAATATTCAGGACGGTAAATAAAGGTTACCAAATCGGCATCTTGTTCAATGGCACCCGACTCACGCAAATCTGAAATTTGTGGTCGCTTACTTCCTCCACGTGTTTCTACGGCACGTGATAACTGTGACAGCGCAATAACGGGAATATTAAGTTCTTTAGCGAGAGCCTTTAGGTTACGTGAAATCGTAGAAATTTCCTGCTCACGGTTCCCTGATTTACTACTTCCTCCTGGCGTCATAAGTTGCAAGTAATCAATCATTATCAGGCGAATACCAAACTGCGAGGACAAGCGTCGTGCCTTGGCACGCAAATCAAAAATGGAAAGCGATGGCGTATCATCAATATACAGTGGCGCATTTTCCAAATCCGAAACCTTGACATTGAGTTGCTTCCACTCGTGATCTTCCAGTTTTCCAGTACGTAATTTTTCAGACGACAGTCCTGTCTCGGAAGAAATCAATCGGGTAATTAACTGCACTGAAGACATCTCTAAGGAGAAAAAGGCAACCGGAATGTTTTGCTCCACGGCAATATTTCGTGCCATAGACAAGGTAAAAGCTGTTTTCCCCATACCTGGACGTGCAGCCACTATAATCAAGTCGCTGTTTTGCCAGCCCGAAGTAAGTTTATCTACCCCATAAAATCCTGAGGGGACACCACTCATACCCTCTTGGTTTGCAATTTCCTCAATTTTTTTCTTTGCCTGAATTACCAGGTTTTGCGCCGTAGTCGTAGACGATTTTAAATTGCCTTGTGAAACTTCGTAGAGCTTTGATTCTGCCTTGTCGAGCATATCAAAAACATCTTTGGTTTCGTCATAAGCTTCCTCAATAATTTCGTTTGAGATTTTAATCAAACTCCGTTGAATATATTTTTGAAGAATAATACGCGCATGATATTCAATATGTGCCGAGGATGACACCTTTTTGGTGAGTTGAATTAAGTAAAAATCACCGCCAACTTGATTGAGTTTAGCTTCTTTTTTGAGTTGTGCCGAAACCGTCAACAAGTCAATGGGTTGTGAATTCTCAAACAATTTGACCATGGCGGAAAAAATAATTTGATGTGCTTCACGATAAAAAGCATCGGGCAACAAAATATCAATTACCTCATCTACCCCCTTTTTATCAATCATCATGGCGCCGAGTACCACCTCCTCAAAGTCGAGAACTTGTGGTGGCAATTTTCCACGTTCCAACGGTACTACCGATGCAGGGGATATTATAGACGGACTTGGCTTTTTTTCTTCCACGAGACTAAACTACGTAAATGTAGGCACAACAAAAGGGGGAAATAGAAAAACTAACAAACATCAAAACGGTTAATAAGTCCGAATTTTTGTTCATAAGCAAAACACTATTCTTCGTACACACCCATGGCAAAAAACTTGTCCATGCGTTCTTGTACAAGTTCGTCTGCAGGTTTGTCTTTGAGTTCCGTAAAGGTTTTGTAAATGGCTTTGCGCACAGTTTCAAACATTTGCTCACGGTTGGTATGCGCACCACCTAGTGGCTCTTTGATAATAGCGTCAATAAGTTTTTGACGCTTCATATCTTTTGCGGTAAGTTTTAAAGCTTCTGCAGCTTGTTCTTTATACTCCCAACTGCGCCACAAAATAGAGGAACAAGATTCAGGAGAAATGACCGAATACCAGGTGTTTTCTAGCATAAAAATACGATCGCCAACGCCAATACCCAGTGCGCCACCAGAGGCACCTTCGCCAATAATCACCACAATGATGGGCACTTTTAATCGGGACATTTCCAAGATATTTCGTGCAATAGCTTCGCCTTGCCCGCGTTCTTCGGCTTCTAAACCGGGATATGCGCCAGGAGTATCTACAAAACACACCACAGGAAGGTTAAACTTTTCCGCCGATTTCATCAATCGTAAGGCTTTGCGATAACCTTCGGGGTTTGCCATACCAAAATTTCTGTATTGACGGGTTTTGGTATTATAGCCTTTTTGCTGCCCGATAAACATAAAACTTTGATCTTCAATTTTGCCCAATCCCCCAATCATAGCCTTGTCGTCTTTAACAGTACGATCGCCGTGAAGTTCCAAAAAACTCCCTTGCGTAAGTGCCCCAATATAATCTAAGGTATAAGGTCTTGATGGGTGTCGCGAAACCTGAACGCGTTGCCACGCGGTTAGATTTCCATAAATTTCTTTCTTTAAATCTGCCAGTCGCTCTGCAATTTTTTCGCAAGTGTCGGTTACATCAACTTCGCTTTCAGTGCCAATAATCTGACATTTTTCAAGCTGCTCTTCTAGTTCTTTGATCGGTTGTTCAAAGTCTAAATACTCCATGTTTTGGTTGTTATGGTGAAGCAAATATACTTTTATTTTGATTTAAGCGAAACCTCTTGTTTTGCTTTTTTTTGTGCGCCTAAATTTAAATATGCCATTTGACACGACTGCGGTTAGTATACAAAGTACGCCTAAATAAAAAGAAGCCGGCATGGCTTCTTTTTCTCCAAAAATTACGTACGCCAAAGCGATGCCGTATACAGGCTCCATATTAATTCCCAACATAATTGAATAGGGCGTTAGGTGTCGCATCACCACAATAGAAACCACAAAAGCATAAGATGTACACACAAATGCCAAAACAGATAGCCAAAGGATATCATGTGTGGAAATAGCAAAAAAAGTAGGTGTAAATTGCCCTTGAACAGCTAATAAAACAGTAACAACCAAAGCACCCACCAAAAGCTCATAAAACGATAATACGTACGGGTTGGTTTTGGATACAAATTTACCGTTGAGCAGGGTGAATAAAACCGCTAGCACTGTAGATATTCCCGCATATAAAAACCCCTCTATGTGAGATGTATTTGTGCCTAGCACTAAAATCAATCCAACAACAACCAGCACTCCAAAAAGCACCTCATAACCAATAATTTTTCGTTTGTAGAATATAGGTTCCAAAAGGGAAGTTAAAAATGCCCCCGAAGAAAGTACCGAAAGCGTAATAGAAACATTGGAAACCTTCACAGCTCCAAAAAACGTAATCCAATGAAAGGCAATAAGTACCCCGCTGGCGATAGCCACCCAAGCAATGGTTTTGGAAACCCGAAACGAATGCTTGGTTAGCCAAAGCACCAATCCCAACCCCAAAGTGGCAAGCGTCATACGGTACCACACCAGTGGGATTGCTGAAATACTGATGAGTGCACCCAGCACAGCAGTAAAACCAAAAATGACAACAATGAAATGAAAATGTAAGGTGCTAAGGAACTTATCTTTTTGCATAGCGAAGCAAATAAAAGGACAACACGGCAAACATCAGGTTAGGGGTCCAAGCGGCAATCCAAGGTGTGAAGTTGGATTTATCTACCATTACTTCGAAAATCTTATCAAAGAAAATATAAAGGAATGCCAAAACGATACCCATGGCAAGGTTTACGCCCATCCCCCCACGTTTTTTGAAGGATGCTACCGCTACGGCAATAAGCGTTAATATAAGCGCCGACACAGGGACTGCCCAACGCTTGTGGCGTACCAACAAATGCTTATTTATAAGAGGACTTCCGCTCTCCTCCTCTTGCTTAATGTATTCATTGAGTTCGAAAAAATTTAGCGTTTGTGCTTTATAGGTAATGGGTACAAGGTCATCCAAATCAAAGGGAAACAAGGTGTCTAATCGGGCCTCTTTACGAATGGTTTCCACATCGTTAGTAATTGTACGCTGAAAAAATTGAGACAGACGATGGATACTGTCTTTTTCTACCCACCTTATGTTTTGAGCCTTAACCTTATATTGAAGCTGATTGCCCTCGAAATGCTCCCACGAAAAATTGTATCCAATTTTTCTGCTGGGGTTGTAATTGCTCATATACACAAAATCATTTTCACTAAGTTGCTTATAAACATTATCTGTGATTCTATCTTTTCGGTTTTTATTTATGTAGGTATAATTAAATATGTTGAATCTTTCGTTTGAGTTGGGCACCCAAAACATACTCGCTCCAAAAGCAAAAATGGCAAGAAAAGCAGCCGAAATTACAAAAGGACGCAGGTATCTGTAAAATGAAATTCCAGAACTTAGCATCGCAATAACTTCTGTATTACTTGCCAATTTCGAAGTAAACCAAATTACCGAAAGGAAAAGAAATATTGGAAAAAGGATGTAGCCAAATACCCAAACAAAATCGTAATAATGTGATAAAACTTCAGAAACACTGAGTTCGTTTTGTTTAAACTTATCGATTTTTTGAGACAAATCAACCAATATACTAATGGGAATAAACATCCCAAACATCACCACAAAGGTGCTCATGTATTTTTTGATAACGTATAGGTCTAAAAGTTTCATACTACAACCGCTTGTCCATTTGGCGCACCATAGTATTCTTCCACGATGCAAAATCACCTGCTAAAATATGTTTTCTCGCCTCGCGAACCAACCACAAATAAAACGCCAAATTGTGAAGCGTCGCCAACTGCTTTCCTAGCAATTCATTGGCAGCAAACAAATGACGCAAATAGGCTTTGCTGTAGGTAGTATCCACAAAACTAGCCCCATTAGGATCAATAGGAGAGAAATCGTTTTCCCATTTTTTGTTCTTGATATTTATGGTTCCCTCAGAAGTAAAGAGCATACCATTTCGGGCATTTCGGGAAGGCATCACGCAATCGAACATATCAACACCCAAGGCGATATTTTCCAAAATATTGATAGGTGTTCCCACCCCCATTAAATAACGTGGTTTATCTTCGGGCAAAATGCTGCAAACCGCATCTGCCATAGCATACATTTCTTCGGCAGGCTCCCCTACCGACAAGCCCCCAATAGCATTTCCAGGCGCATTGGTATTGGCAATAAATGCTGCCGATTGTTCGCGTAAGTCCGTGTACACACTCCCCTGAACAATAGGAAAAAGCGTTTGGTTGTAGCCATATTTGGGCTCGGTTTGTGCAAAACGCTCTTGACAACGCAGCAACCAGCGATGCGTCATGTGCATCGAATTTTTCGCATAATCATACGGACAAGGATAAGGCGTACATTCATCAAAAGCCATTATAATATCTGCGCCAATTTTTCTTTGGATGTCAATCGCGGATTCAGGGGTGAAGAAGTGTTTTGACCCGTCAATATGCGATTTAAACGCTACACCCTCCTCGGTGATTTTTCGGTTATCTGCCAACGAATACACCTGATACCCACCGCTATCGGTAAGCACAGGTCTGTCCCAATGCATAAACGCATGAATACCACCCGCTTGTTCTAATATGGAAGTTGTAGGCCTCAAATATAAATGATAGGTATTGGCGAGAATAATATCGGGATTTACATCTTTTGCCAAATCTTGTTGATGTACCCCTTTTACGGTTGCTGCCGTACCTACAGGCATAAAAATTGGGGTTTCTATGGTACCGTGGTCTGTGGTTAAAACACCTGCTCTAGCCTTAGAGGCACTATCGGTTTTTGCTAACGTAAATTTCACGGCTCAAATATACGCAACCCTTAGGTGTTAAATTAGTAACATTTTTTTGATTGCCGGTGCATAATTAATTGGATTAAATGCTGTTTGCTGTCTGCTAAACATATATTTTTGCAAAAAACATCACCAAAATGGCTTCATTAGAGACGCTTCAGCAACTTGTCCCACAAGTTAGACGCGACATTTTACGCATGGTTCATCAAGTCAATTCCGGACACCCGGGAGGCTCATTAGGTTGTGCAGAGTTTTTTGTTACACTCTACAATCATGTGATGGACTACTCCACCAACTTCACTATGGACGGTAAAAACGAAGATTTATTCTTTTTGTCTAACGGACATATTTCGCCGGTATTTTACAGCACACTTGCCAGAAGTGGATTTTTCCCTGTAGCAGAGCTAGCTACGTTTCGAAAACTTGACTCAAGGTTACAAGGCCACCCTACCACTCACGAAGGGCTTCCTGGAGTGCGCATTGCTTCGGGCTCATTAGGACAAGGGATGTCAGTTGCTATTGGCGCAGCAGAAACAAAAAAATTAAATGGGGATTCGCATTTGGTGTATACACTGCATGGAGACGGCGAACTTCAAGAGGGGCAAAACTGGGAAGCCATTATGTATGCCGCAGCTAAAGGGATTGACAATCTTATTGCTACAGTCGACTACAACAAACAACAAATTGACGGAAGCACCGACGATGTGTTGCCTATGGGTGATCTAAAAGTAAAGCTTGAAGCCTTTGATTGGGAAGTGATCGAGATAGAAAAAGGCAATGATATTGAGGCGATTATTACAGGACTTGAAGCTGCCAAAGCAGCGTCAGGAAAAGGAAAACCTATTGCCATTTTACTTCATACCGTTATGGGGAATGGCGTTGATTTTATGATGCACACCCATGCTTGGCACGGCAAAGCACCTAACGATGAGCAACTTGCAACTGGACTCGCACAAAACGAAGAAACTTTAGGAGATTACTAAGATGGGATTAAAAGAATATACATTTACAGAAAAGATTGATACGCGCTCTGGTTTTGGCGTTGGACTAGCCGAATTGGGAGACAAAAATCCCGATGTGGTTGCGCTTTGTGCCGACCTTACAGGATCGTTAAAAATGGATGCCTTTAAAAAAGAACATCCTGAACGTTTTTTTCAAATTGGTATTGCAGAGGCAAACATGATGGGCATCGCTGCTGGTATGACTATTGGTGGAAAAATTCCGTTTACAGGAACTTTTGCCAACTTCTCTACAGGTCGCGTTTATGACCAAATTCGTCAGTCGATAGCCTATTCGCACAAAAACGTGAAGATATGTGCTTCGCACGCCGGAATAACCCTTGGTGAAGATGGTGCTACGCACCAAATTTTGGAAGATATTGGATTGATGAAAATGCTTCCGGGTATGACGGTAATCAATACCTGCGATTTTGAACAAACCCGCAAAGCCACGCACGCCATTGCCGAACACTATGGTCCCGTATACTTGCGATTTGGACGTCCAAAAATGCCAAATTTCACGGTTGACCTCCCCTTTGAAATTGGAAAAGGGATACTATTGCAAGAAGGTACAGACGTTACCCTTGTGGCTACTGGACATTTGGTTTGGGAAGCCCTAGAGGCAGCGAAAACGTTGCATGCGCAAGGTATCCGTGCTGAGGTGATTAACATTCACACCATAAAACCCCTTGACGATGCGCTTATTTTAGAATCGGCAAAAAAGACAGGCGCAGTAGTGAGTTGCGAGGAACACAACTACTTGGGTGGCCTTGGCGAAAGCATTGCACGCGTGTTGGCTGAAAATCACCCAACACCACAAGGGTTTATCGCTACGCAAGATACGTTTGGAGAGTCGGGGACACCAGCACAGCTTATGGAAAAATACGGGCTAAATGCTGCTGCTATTGTGCACAAAGCGCAAGAAGTAATCGCAAAAAAAGCTTAGTCTTTATCTAAATAATCGGGGGTGCCGTCTGCGTCAGTGTCGTCGGGAGTACCATCCTTGTTTTTGTCGTACTCTTCACGAGTAAGTGTACCGTCATTGTCATCATCCGTGTCTCGAAAATTTGGCACGCCATCACTATCAGTATCATCATCAAAATAGCCATCACCATCTACATCCTCAAGGTGCGTTGGTACTGAATCTCCATCATGATCTGTGGTGTTATACGTATATAAATCTACTGCAAAAATAAGGGGAGAATATGCTGGAATGCTCGACTGTGTAGCATTGTAATACCCTAATGCTGAGGGCATAAACACCGCTGCAGAACCAAATCCACTAAACGAATAGGTACCGTCTGTGTTTATTGTTGGCGGAGCGGCTTTTTTGATATGTGGCATCAACGCACCAAATCCTTTTACCACACCCAAAGACTCAAACCAAATAGGTGATTTGCTTTCATCAAATTGGATTCTATTTAGAGTCATCCCTTTGTAGGTTACAAAAACGCTATCAGCAATGGTGGGAGAGCTTCCTACCCCTTCTCGTAATGGCAAAATGTAGGCAGTATGGTCGTGATACGTATCGTTATTATCCTTTACCTTCAACGTTATTTCTTGGACCTGATCAAAAATGGGCGTTTTACCCGTTTTTAAACTGTCTATGGTAAACGTAATGTGCTTATCCTTGTTTGCAGCATTTGCATAATCTTCATGGTTGTATGACCAACGTTTCATAAAAGAAACTAGCGAATCATTGTCTGTTGCACGTTGCGTAGGATATTCTCGAAGTGGCTCACCAAAACCTCTAGGCTGTTGTTCTTGGCAAGAAGCAAAAAGAAGTAAAACACTAAAAATTCCCAAAAAATACGTTAGTTTGTTCATCGATAAGATTTGAGGTGCAAGATACGATTTTCATGCATTTAGCCATCTCTCTAAAAAAGATATGCGAATAGACAAATATTTATGGGCGGTACGCTTTTATAAATCGCGAAATGCGGCAAGTGTGGCGTGCAAAAAAGGATATGTGCAGGTGGGTGGTCAAAATGCAAAGCCCTCAAGGGAAATTTATATTTCAGATGAAATTTCGATTCGCAAACAGCAACTTGTAACAAAACTCTATGTGTTGGATTTGCCAAAAAGCCGTGTGGGTGCAAAACTAGTACCGCAATACTGTAAAAACATCACTTCTCTCGAGACCATTGAACTCCATGAAGCCATTGCAGAAAACCAACGCCTCTCAAGAATAAAAGGTACCGGTCGTCCTAGTAAAAAAGACCGCCGAAACCTTGACGATTTTTTAGATAGTGATGCCTAAAAGAATATGTTTATTTTTGTGTTATGAGTGAAATCATTTTAACTGTTGAACAAATTGAAAGCAAGCTAGAACGCATGGCATACCAAATACTGGAAGCCAATAGCAAATACAAGGAAATTGTCTTGGCTGGTATTTCACAAAATGGCTATGCAGTTGCAAAGCGTATTTCGGATTACTTGAAGAAAATCTCAACCAAAAATGTGTTGCTATGCGAAGTTATGGTCGATAAAAAAAATCCGCTGCATCCTGTTACTACGTCACTCTCAGAAAAGGAATATACCGACAAATCGGTAACAATTGTTGATGATGTTTTGTATTCCGGCACCACACTCATTTATGCGGTTCGTCATTTTTTAAATGTTCCTCTTCAACAGTGCAATACCGCTGTTTTGGTTGATAGAAACCACAAAAAATACCCGATTAAAGCAGATTTTAAGGGAGTTTCACTGTCAACTTCCATGAACGAAAATGTATCGGTAATGGTAACTAAAGACGGTTTCACCGCTGTCCTAGAGTAATGCTGCGATAGACGATACCAACTGATCTACAGATTTTTCACCAACCGCTATTTTATGATGCGCTTGATTATAAAAAGACCTACGTTCAAAAAGATGTTTTGCAATAAATTCTTTTAACGCATTTTCATTTGGTAAATGTGCAATTAATGGACGCCCATCTTTTTGTGCAAAAAGACGAGAAGTCAATGCACTTGGTGAAGCATCCAAATAAAACACGTGAGGCGTAGACGCAACAATATGTTTCATATTGTCGTGATAGCAGGGAGTCCCGCCACCCAAAGACAACACACAAGAAGTATCACTCCTAAGTGTTCTTAACAATATGTCGTGCTCTATTTGACGAAAAGCCTTAACGCCTTTTTCTTCAAATAATTTTGGAATAGTTGTGTGATGTTCCTGTGCAATAAGGTCATCAAGATCATAAAAAGGGCGGTCCAAAAAGCGTGCAAGTTCCCTACCCACTGTTGATTTGCCACTACCCATATACCCTAACAAAATGATACTGTTTGTGTTATAATTATTATGGTGCATAAGTTGCGGTTCAATTCGTATACAAAGTTAGCAGATTTAATCTTTGAATAATCATCAAAATGCGCCTATATTTGCAGCTTCAAAATCCGACTTGGTAGCTCAGCTGGTAGAGCATCTCCCTTTTAAGGAGAGGGTCCTGGGTTCGAACCCCAGCCAAGTCACGATAATCGACTTGGTAGCTCAGCTGGTAGAGCATCTCCCTTTTAAGGAGAGGGTCCTGGGTTCGAACCCCAGCCAAGTCACTTTCTCCATTTTGCGCACGTGGCGGAACTGGTAGACGCGCTAGGTTGAGGGCCTAGTGGGAGTTAAATCCCGTGGAGGTTCGATTCCTCTCGTGCGCACACATTTTTCTTCTACCAATTTTTTTTTACCGTTTTTTTTTTTACTTTTGTTTAATAATGCCCTAAAAACATTAAACAAATGGATCGCGTAAAAAATAGTTTTACCATTAAAAATCTGGAACACCTATCAGGTATTAAAGCACACACCATACGAATTTGGGAAAAAAGATATAACCTTTTTGAGCCTGAGCGTACAGACACAAACATACGCATGTATGACCTCGAAAACCTACAAAAGCTGCTTAATGTTACGTTGCTCTACAACAATGGACTAAAAATATCAAAGATTGCCAAGCTTAACTCGCACGAAGTTACGCAACGCGTGCACAGTTTAACCATAAATAAATCTGCTGACGAATGGTCAGTTGGGTTATTCAAGCTTGCTATGATTAACTTCGACCAGCGTCTATTTACGAAAACATTTAACGATCTTCTAGAACAATTTACCTTCACAGAAGTATTCAAAAACGTCTTTGTTCCGCTTATGAACGAACTTGGTGTACTTTGGCAAACAAATTCCATAAGTCCATCACACGAACACTTTATCACAAGCCTGATTAAGCAGAAAGTTCATGCCATGTGTGAGGAATTGCAGCAGCAAGAAACAGTCAGAACAGATCGAAAGTTTGTTTTGTTTTTGCCGGATAACGAAATTCATGAGCTAGGGTTGTTATATTTACACTACGAAGTACTAAATAATGGATTTCAATGTGTTTTCCTTGGGCAATCGGTTCCTATTGAAAGCCTTAAAAACTTAGTTGATATTGGCGAACCCATTACTTTCTTATCCTATTTTACCATAGAACCCAATCAAGAAAAAATAGAAAATTATTTAGAAACATTTTCAACTGAAATCATTGAAAATATTAAAAGTGATTTGTGGATATTGGGGTATCAAGTGCAGTTTTTAAAGGGAGATTTACCCGAAAAAATACGCACGTTCACATCAATTGATGATGTTGTTGAGGCATTACAGCTTGTTTAGTTCTGTTTAAACAATTTTATCTGAATTTAGATGGTGATTGAATTTTCCACTATATTTACGAAAATCAAAGCAAAACAATGAAAGCGCTGTTTGACCAGGTTTCGTACCAATGTAGTAAGCTTGTAACCGAGTCTTACAGCACCTCCTTTTCTTTAGCTACCCGGATGCTTTCTACCGAAATTCGTCAAGACATATACAACATTTATGGGTTTGTCCGATTTGCTGACGAAATTGTAGACACCTTTCACAACTACAATAAACCTGTATTATTTGATCGGTTTGAACAAGCTTTAGACGATGCACTCAACGATAAAATAAGCTTAAATCCTATTTTGAACAGTTTTCAGGAAACGGTACATCGCTACAATATTGATCGAAGTTATATTGATGCTTTTATGAAAAGTATGCGTTGGGACCTTTCCAAAAAAGTATATGATTCGCACGAAGATTACAGTGAGTATATTTATGGATCTGCAGACGTTGTGGGACTCATGTGCCTAAAAGTATTTGTTAAAGGAGATGATGCAAGGTTTCATGCGTTGAAAAATGCTGCCATGCGCTTAGGGTCTGCGTTTCAAAAAGTGAACTTTTTACGCGACCTAAAAGCAGATCATGAACATTTGGAACGCACCTATTTTCCAAACGTAGATATGAATCACTTTGACGAGGCTTCAAAGCAAACCATAATTAAAGAAATTGAAGACGATTTTAGGAACGGGCTCGCTGGAATTTTCCAACTCCCCGACGATGCCAAATTTGGGGTATATACCGCTTATAAATATTACCTGCGTTTGCTTAAAAAGTTAAAGCGCACCCCATCAACACAGATAAAATCAAAACGTATTCGAGTACCCAATTACCAAAAGGTTGATGTTTTGGCGCGTTCGTTTATCCGGTATCAATTTAATGTCCTTTAAACCCTACGTCTTATGAGTATTTTGGCGCAAGTCGGTATTTTTTTCGGCACTTTTTTTGTTATGGAATTCATGGCTTGGTTTACACATAAATTTGTCATGCACGGATTTTTGTGGTCGCTCCACAAAGACCACCACCACAAAGACCATGATTCGTGGTTTGAGCGCAACGACCTGTTCTTTATTTTCTATGCCGTTGTTAGCGCATGCTGTGTGATTCTTTGGGGTGAATATGGATTTGCTCCCGGACTTGCTATTGGCATCGGGATTTTCGCTTACGGTTTAGCCTATTTTTTGGTGCATGATATTTTTATTCATCAGCGCTTTAAGATATGGCGTAACGCCAATAACCGCTACGCACGAGGTGTACGAAGGGCACATAAAATGCATCACAAACACCTTGGTAAAGAAGAAGGTGAATGCTTTGGAATGCTGTGGGTTCCTATAAAGTACTTTAAATAGATAATTTTGCCATTTGAATGGCAGCGGCAGCGGCTTCTGCGCCTTTATTCCCAAGTTTACCTCCACTTCGGGCTTGCGCTTGTTTCAAAGTATCATCGGTCAAAACACCAAAAATAACGGGAACTATTCCCAAAAGGTTAAGGTCTTTAATGCCATTTGATACAGCTTGACACACATAATCAAAATGCGCTGTTTCGCCACGAATTACGCTCCCTAAAGCAATCACCGCATCAACATTACTATGAACCGCTTTTTTGCAACCGTAAATCAATTCGAAACTTCCAGAGACATCAATACGATTAACCTTAGTACAGCCCTTTTGCGATAAAACAGCTAACGCACCCTGGTACAAATTTTCGGTAATGGAAGCATTCCAACTCGAAACCACAATGGCAACACGAAGTTTGCTTGCGTTTGGAAGAGCATCTAAATCCAGCTGACCATGTTGGGCAGTTGCCATACGAAATATATTTACTGTTGGGCTTGTGCCAAAAGCACATCCACGTTGGCTGCTTCGGGTGAAGAAGCGAAGTTTTCTTTTAAATTTTGTAACAATTTGGCAGCTACTTTAGCCTTATCGATGGCTAAAGCCACCTGAGCACCTTTGCGTAAAAAACGAGGTGTAGTCAAATTGTTTTCTGAAAAATCCGCTGCTTTTTGGTAATACGCTAAAGCATCCTCCAATTGATTTAGCTCTGCAAAGGCATCACCAATTCCTCCAAGTGCAAGCGCACCTAAAATAGGATCCTCTGTAGTAAAGTCATCTAAATACGAAATAGCATTGTCGTATGCTTTCTGTTGCAAATAAATCATACCGGCATTGTAATTTGCCAATTGTGCTGCGTCTGAACTCCCATACTCCTCAATGATTTGAAGAAACCCTGGAGCAACTCCATCGCCATCAAGTGCCAAAACAAACAACGAATCCTGCACTGTGGGATCTTCCATACCCGCTTTAAAATAGGCTTGTGCTTGCGCCATGGCGTTCGTAGACTCCTCATTTAACGGCTTTGCAACAAAATTTAGATACGCCAAATACCCAAGAACTATAACCACCACAGCTCCAATAGCTGTCAAAATATAGTTTTGATTACGTGCCACCCAAGCCTCAGCTTTTCCTGCAGATGTATCGAGTGTACTAAATACTTCAGCAGTAACACTTTCCTGTTCTGGAGTTTGTTGTTGGGACGATTTTGCTTTACCGCCGCGTTTCTTGTATGTAGCCATATCTAAAAAGTTGTGGAGGCAAAAATAAAATTTTTATTCCAATACCGCCTTGCCACTAAAATGTTTATTTTGGGGCTAGATTTGCATTTCATTTTTTGGCATGAGCAACTTGCGGCTAAACGCCTTACATATCACCAATTACAAAAATATTTCTTCGTCAGAATATCGATTTGAAGCACCCATTCATTGCTTCGTAGGAAACAACGGAAAAGGCAAAACCAACACCCTTGATGCCATTTACCATTTGGCGATGGGACGCAGTTATTTTACTTCGATAAATGCACACACCATTCAGCACAGCGAAGATTTTATGCGCATTGAAGGGCATTTTGTTCGTGAAAAAAATACAGAGCGCATAGCATGTCAATTGAAAAGAGAGGCTTCTAAAATTTTTATTCGAAATGGGAAAAAATACAGTAAGCTTTCGGACCACATTGGGTTGCTTCCCACAGTCATGATTTCACCCGCCGACGTTGACCTTATTACTGAGGGCAGTCAAACCCGACGTAGTTTTATTGACCAACTTATTGGGCAGGCAGATAAGATATATTTACAGCAGCTTATCCAATATCAAAAAATAGTGCAACAGCGCAATGCGCTGCTAAAGCAAATGGGGCGTTTTGCGCAAAACGCTCATGAGACCCTAGACATTTACAACGATCAATTGGTGCAACTTGGCACGCCAATTCATCGGGCGCGTATCCAATATTTGGCATCTTTTGAACCCTTATTTCAAAAACGCTATGCCACCATCAGTAACGGTAATGAAAGCGTTGGTTTGGTATACCAAAGTCAGTTACTAGAGGGTGATTTTGCTACCCTACTGCAACAAGCCACTCCACATGATGTGCTGGCACAATTTTCTACTGTAGGCATTCACAAAGACGATTTGGCATTTGAAATTGACAGCTACCCTATTAAAAAATTTGGAAGCCAGGGACAACGAAAATCCTTCTTAATTGCGCTTAAATTGGCACAATTTGATATGCTTAAAAAAGCAACCGAAATCACTCCCCTACTCCTCTTAGATGATATTTTTGACAAACTAGACGAGCAACGCGTAGCGCAAATTATCAATCTGGTACATGAGGCTTCGTTTGGGCAATTGTTTATTACGGACACCCACCCTGAGCGCACCGCTGAGGTCATTAAACAAACCGGACAACCCTTTGAATTACACCAAATATGAGAGTAGCTTACCTTCTTGTGTGTCTGTTGCTGATTGGGTGTTCGCCTAAGGTAACCCCCGAAAATTTGAAATGGCTTCATGGGTATTGGGTCATTGCAAAAGCCGAAGCCCCCAATGGAGAAATTCGCCCATACACAGGAACTATGGAGGTGGATTTTTTTGAATTAAAGGACTCCAACGGGATTCGAAAGAAGCTAAAACCCCTTTTTGGAAATCAATTTAACAATACCAATGACGCTATTGGATTTACGGTTTCCTTTCAAGAAAATTCGTGTATACTCACATACTCCCGCCAAAAACATAGCTGGCAAGAAGAAGTGGTAAGGCTTCAAGAAAACGAACTCCAACTCAAAGACGCAAGGGGTATTGTGTTTCATTATAAAAGATATGTCCCATGAGTGCTCGGAAAGATGAACCGCAACATTTGGGCGAGGTACTGCGTCAGTTTACCCAAACCAACAAACTGGAAAAGGGACTGGACAGTGCCAAAACAGAAGCTCTCTGGGCAGAATTGCTAGGTTCGGGCGTTCAAGCCTATACAGCGTCTGTAAAACTGGTGGGCGATACGCTACATGTTAGCTTATCCTCGTCGGTACTTCGTGAAGAACTAAGTTATGGCAAAGAAAACATCATTGCCATGCTTAACGAAGGACTCGGAAAAGAGTGTATTAAAAAATTAGTATTGCGTTAAAATCGTTCTCTACCCGAGAAGTGAAATGCAATTTCGACAGCTGCATTTTCATCGCTATCCGAACCGTGTACGGCGTTTTCACCCATAGAAGTAGCATACAATTTGCGAATAGTACCCTCGGCAGCTTCAGCAGGATTGGTAGCTCCAATCAAGGTACGAAAATCATTAACTGCATTTTCCTTTTCTAGGACGGCAGCCACAATAGGCCCACTGGTCATAAAGGCAACCAATTCCCCAAAAAAGGGACGCTCATTGTGCACCGCATAAAACGCTTCAGCATCTGCTTTGGTGAGTTGTGTCATTTTTAGGGCGGCAATTCTAAAACCAGCTGCTGAAATTTTACCAAGTATAGCCCCAATATGTCCATTGGATACAGCATCGGGTTTTATCATGGTAAAGGTTTGATTCGTCATCATGTGCAAATTTTTTGCAAACCTAATGAAATAATACAAACCCATACTTAAAGTAGTCACTTATTCGTAATTTTGAGCCATGATGCGCATCGCACTTATAGGGACAGGAAATCTCGCCATACATTTGGTGAAAGCCTTTGAAAAGTGCCCTCAAATTGAATGTGTTCAATGGATTGGAAGAAGAGCCACACCTCCGATAACCTCTCACAAAACACCCTATTTTGCGAAATATCAACACGATACTCAGACCGATATTTGCCTTATTGCCGTTTCAGACGATGCCATACCGTCCATCGCAAAGGAATTAAAAGATACTGATGCCTTGGTAGCACATACCGCAGGGGCAGTGTCAATAAAGGCACTTGAAACTATACCGCGAAAAGGGGTTTTTTATCCATTGCAAAGTTTTATCCAACATCACGCTATTGATTGGAACAAGATTCCCATATGCCTAGAAGCGGAAAACCAAGATGACATGCAAATGCTAAAATCGCTAGCTCATTTACTGAGCAAAGAAGTGCATGAAATATCCGAGCAACAACGTTTACACCTGCACACGGCTGCGGTTTTTGCAAATAACTTTTCCAATCATTTGCTCAACACAAGTCAACAAATTACCACAAAAGCAGAAGTTCCTTTTTCTTTATTACATCCATTGATTAGCGAAACATTTAAACGAGTTTTGGCATACCAAGCAAGCCAAATACAAACTGGACCTGCCAAGCGCAACGACCTTAAAACACAAGAAAAGCACCTTTCGATTTTATCTGAAAAAGAAGCCGAACTTTACCGCATTTTAAGTCAATCTATTTTTAACACACACAACTCATGAGTTATAAAGAAGAATTTCGTCACATTACCACATTTGTCTTTGATGTAGATGGTGTGTTCACCGATGGTGGCATTACCATTTTACCCGACGGTGAAATGGTACGTACCATGAACACCAAAGACGGTTATGCCGTAAAAGCTGCCTTGCATGCTGGTTTTAAAGTTGCCATTATTTCAGGTGGGACGAATGAAGCCGTACGCCTGAGGTTGCAACAGCTTGGCGTTGGGGATGTGTATTTGGGGGCGCATCAAAAAGGTTCCGTACTTACCGAATATGCCGAAAAATACAATATCCCCTATGACGAAATGCTTTTTATGGGCGATGATATTCCAGATATCGCTGCCATGAATATGGCGCGTATGGGATGCTGCCCAAATGATGCTGTTCCGGAAGTGCTTGCTGCCGCAGACTATATTTCACACAAAAACGGAGGCAAAGGTTGTGTTCGTGATGTGATTGAGCAAGTACTAAAAGTTCAAGGCAAATGGGGAGTACTTACCAACGCGCGCAACGATAGCAAATGAGTTACAAGCTGTATTTAGGCTCTGGCTCGCCGCGAAGGGTGGAATTGCTTACGCAGATGAATATTCCCTTTGAGCAACGTGTTATTGAAGTAGATGAGGTTTATGCGTCAGAATTAAAAGGTGCAGCCATTACAGACTATTTGGCGAAACTAAAGGGAAAAGCACAGCAAAAATTACTACAGCAAAACGAAATAGTACTCACCGCAGACACCATTGTATGGCACAACGACGTTGCGCTTGGCAAACCCAAAGATGAAGCGGAAGCAATCGAAATGCTCATGTCCCTTTCGGGCAAAACACACGAAGTGATTAGTTCGGTTTGCCTAACTACTGTGTCGAAACAAACTTGTGTAAATGCTATTACAAAAGTTACCATTAGCAATTTGTCCAAAGCTGAAATAACACACTATGTAAAAAACTTTAAACCCCTAGACAAAGCCGGTGCCTATGGGATTCAAGAATGGGTTGGGCATATTGGAGTTGTGAAAATTGAAGGTGCTTACACCAACGTAGTGGGACTCCCCACACATAAAACCTACACACTTTTGAAACCCTATTTCGATAACGTAACATTTTGGTAATCTTTGGAACTTAGTTTTGCAATATGTCTATACGCACAGCACTTTACGCCGAATTTGTAGGAACCTTTGCCATGGTTTTTTGTGGCACAGCCGCAATGGCAGTAAATGAAACCACAGGAGCCGTTGCCCACGAAGGGGTAGCCATCACTTGGGGGCTCATCGTAATGGTAATGATTTACGCTTTTGGTGAACAATCAGGGGCGCATTTCAACCCTGCAGTAACGGTGTCTTTTGCCTTGGCAAAACGCTTTTCATGGAAAAAAGTTCCCGCATATATAATTACTCAGACGCTAGGAGCGATAATGGCAAGTGTAGCTGTAAAAACACTACTTCCCGAAAGTGAATTTATTGGTGCTACCCTACCCACCATTCCACACGTTAGCGCATTTTGGTTGGAATTGTTACTCTCATTTTTCTTGATGATAACCATTTTGCACATCAGCACAGGTAGTAAAGAAATTGGACCCGTTGCTGGATTGGCAGTAGGAAGTGTAATCCTACTAGAAGCTATGTTTGCAGGGCCGCTAACAAACGCTTCAATGAACCCTGTGCGTTCTCTAGGACCTGCGTTAATTGGAAATCATTGGGAGCCCATGTGGCTTTACCTCACAGCACCTTTTGCAGGAATGGCACTTGCCGTATTAGCTTTTCGCTTTTTTGTATCTTCAAAACATGGAAATTAACCCTGCAATTCTAACATTTGGCTTGTGCGGCATGATATTCATCATCACAGGATGGATTATGCAAAAATACCCCCCAAAAAAGATCAATGATTTTTATGGCTACCGTACCTCACGCTCTAAAAAAAGTCAAGACCATTGGGATTTTGCTCAAAAAGAATCTGCAAAACACATTATCCAAGTAGGCTATTATAACCTCTTGTGTTGTGCCCCTTTCTTCTTGCTTGAATTTCAAAAACTACATATTTGGATTGCCATTGTATTGGTGTCGCTGCTTCCATTTATCGCTATCTTACAAACAGAAAAGGCCTTAAAAGAGAAATTTGGTAAATAATTTTGTTTAACATTGTTCGGTTAAACGTTAAACAAATTGTATGTTTGCATAAAACATACGTGATGTACCAATACACTTCCAAACAAGAACTTAACACCAGCATAGACAAGGCATGGGAATTTCTCTCTGACCCGAAAAACCTGAAACGCATTACCCCAAATTATATGGGTTTTGATATCCTATCGGGTGACGAACAAAAGATGTTTCCCGGACAAATTATTCAATACAGACTAACGCCCGTTTTGGGAATTCCGTTCAGATGGGTTACAGAAATTACGCACGTAAAAGAGGGTAGCTATTTTGTTGATGAGCAACGATTTGGACCCTACACCTTTTGGCATCACAAACATTTTATAAAAAAAACAGAAAAGGGCGTACTCATGGAAGATATTGTGGATTACAAACTTCCGCTTGGTCCATTGGGTTGGATAGCACACGCGGTGTTTGTTCGCTTTAAGGTGAAGCAAATTTTTAATTATAGAGAAAAAGCATTGAACGAAATTTTTAATTCTTAAAAATGAAAAACTATTTACTCATTGGAGGCAGCTATGGCATTGGGAATCAAATTATCGACCTTTTACCTAAAGACGCTAACATTATTGTGGCTTCGAGAACGGCAGAAGGACTTAACGGCAAAAACGTAAAACACATCCCGTTTAATGTATTAGAAGATTCGCTGACCCTAGATCAACTTCCTGAAAAGTTAGATGGTTTTGTCTACTGTCCCGGCAGCATCAATTTACGTCCTTTTAAAGGCTTAAAGCCTGAAGCATTTACAAACGATTTTGAAATCAATGTGATGGGGGCGGTTCGTACTCTTCAGCAAGTCCAACCCCTATTGGCGGCAAGCGAACAAGCTAGCGTCGTGTTGTTTAGCACGGTGGCGGTACAAACAGGGATGCCCTTCCACTCAAGTGTAGCAGCCTCAAAAGGAGCTGTTGAGGGACTTGGTCGGGCGTTAGCAGCCGAGTGGGCACCCAAAGTGCGCGTTAATGTAATAGCCCCTTCAATAACAGATACCCCCTTAGCAAATCGATTTTTAAACAACGATGTGAAAAAAGAAAAAGCTGCCCTACGTCACCCATTACAACGCATTGGAACATCTGAAGATGTAGCGCAACTGGCTGCGTTTTTACTCTCAGAAAAAAGCGGTTGGATGACAGGTCAGGTTTTAGGACTTGACGGCGGTATGTCAGCATTAAATGTTAGTGGATGATATTATTTTGGTTTCGTAGAGATTTACGTGTAACCGATAATGCCGGTTTGTATCATGCGTTGCAGGATGGAAAAGCCGTAATTCCCGCATTTGTATTCGATGAAAACATTTTAAATAAACTCCCTAAAAACGATGCCCGCGTTGCGTTTATTCATCAGCGAATAGCAAGATTACACCAAACCTTTTCGTCTTTGGGAAGTGGTGTGGTTGCCGAAAAAGGAAATCCATTAGAACTTATTCCAAAATGGTGCAAGGCGTTTGGCATTACTGCAGTGTATACAAACGAAGACTATGAGCCTTATGCGCAAGAAAGAGATCAGGCCATTGCCGAAAAACTAAAGGCGCTCAACATATCCTTTAAAACCTTTAAAGACCAAGTACTTTTTGCACCCAACGAGGTACTAAAGAAGGACGGGACACCCTATAAAGTATACACGCCATACTCACGCGTTTGGATTGCCAAAATGGAAGAAGAAGGCGTTCCAAATTATCCCTCGGAAGAAGGACTAAAAAACCTACATAAATATACGCCTGACCCTATCCCTACTTTAGATGAAATGGGGTTTGAAAAAGGACAACACAACATTCCGGAAGGTGCCAGCACAAAAGCATTAATGGATGCATATGAAGATACCCGGAATTTTCCAGCACTTGACAGCACCAGTAGATTGGGCATTCACTTGCGGTTTGGATCTATTTCGGTTAGGACGTTAATTGCTAAAGCCCGAAAAAGCATCAACAATACTTTTTTGAAAGAACTGGTGTGGCGTGAGTTTTTTATGCAAATTTTATGGCATTATCCGCACACGACCACGTCGAGTTTTAAACCCCAATACGACCGCATTGCATGGCGTAACACCGAAGAAGAATTTAAAAAATGGTGTGAGGGCAATACGGGTTACCCGCTAGTAGATGCAGGGATGCGCGAGCTAAATCAAACTGGTTTTATGCACAACCGCGTGCGGATGCTAGTAGGCAGTTTTTTGTGCAAACACTTACTTATTGATTGGCGCTGGGGCGAAGCCTATTTCGCTGAAAAACTACTTGATTACGAACAAGCAAGTAACGTAGGAAATTGGCAATGGGTTGCGGGTTGTGGCGTAGATGCAGCCCCCTATTTTCGTGTCTTTAACCCCACTGAACAGGTTAAAAAATTCGATAAAGACCACGAGTATATCAAAAAGTGGGTGCCGGAATACCAATCCCTAGACTACCCCTCGCCTATTGTGGAACATAAAGCTGCGCGAGAACGCTGCTTGGCAACGTACAAAGAAGCCTTGGCAACATGAAAGGCGTTAAAAAAGAACACCTACCCCAAAAAATCTGCCCCATCTGTGAACGGCCCTTTGTTTGGCGTAAAAAATGGCGTAACAATTGGGACACCGTAGTATACTGTAGCGAAAGATGCAAAAGACAAAAACAACAGGACTAGTATGGTTCAAAAACAACCTTCGTGTGCGCGACAACAAAGCGCTTTGGGAGGCAGTACACAGTCACGAAAAGGTTGTGGGTGTTTATCATTTACCACATCAATGGCTTGAGCCTACGCCGTTGGGATTTAAAAAGATGGAACGTTTCCGTGCCCACTTTTTACTGCAAACCCTGTCCCAACTCCAAAAAGACCTAGCTGCGCTAAACATATCACTTTGGGTAACCGTAGGCAATTGGAACAAAACACTTACGGAATTGCAACAACAGCACAACATTACCGATATATACGCGCAAAAGGAATGGACGCAAGAAGAGGTAAAAGAAGCAAATGAAATTCCGAATAGCATTAAAACACATGAATTTTATGACCAGTTTTTGTTTCACCCCGAAGATATCTCGATGGATATTGCCAGCATCCCCGAGGTGTTTACCGTATTTAGAAAAAAATGTGAAAAACATACCACTGTAAGATCACCATTTTCTGTGCCAAGTGCCATGCCCAAAGAAAACCTACTTAACGAAGTGGCCGAACTGCCTACATTAGCCACATTGGGCTATGAAAAAGTAAAGAATGACGCACGAACTGCCATTCCGTTTGTGGGTGGGGAAAAAGCTGCATGGGAACGTATTGATGAATATTTTTGGGAAACAGAACAACTTTCTTATTACAAAAAAACCCGTAATGGATTGTTAGGGAAAAAATACAGTTCCAAGCTATCGCTTTGGTTGGCGTTTGGATCCATATCAGCGCGTGAGATTTACGCAGAAGTAAAGAAATATGAGCATAGCGTCACCAAAAACGATTCCACCTATTGGTTAATTTTTGAGCTGATTTGGCGCGATTATTTTAAGTATATTTCGTTAAAGCACGGCAATGCCATTTTTAAAATCGGGGGTATTTTAGAAAAAGCATACGATTGGAGCTCAAACAAAAACCGCATACAAAAATGGATAGACGGCAATACACCTGAACCTTTTGTTAATGCGAATATGCGTGAGCTTGCCGAAACGGGATTTATGAGCAATCGTGGCAGGCAAAATGTGGCGAGTTTTTTTAGTAAAGAATGGCATCTGGATTGGCGCATAGGCGCCGCCTATTTTGAGGCGATGCTTATTGATTACGATGTACACAGCAATTACGGAAACTGGATGTACAATGCCGGCGTGGGGAACGATCCCCGCGACAGAAAATTTAACATTGCATGGCAAGCCGAACGCTATGACCCTAAAAATACCTACCAAAAAACCTGGTTACAAACAACCCTATTCTAATGGAAATACGACTCATTCTTGGCGACCAACTAAACGAAAACCATTCATGGTTTACAGCGCTCGACAATAGGGTTTTGTATGTGATGTTTGAAATGCGTCAAGAGACGGACTATGTGAAACACCACATCCAAAAAGTGGTTGCCTTTTTTGCTGCCATGCGCACTTTTGCACGAAAACTGGAGCAGGACGGACACCAAGTATTGTATTACACCATTGATGACCCCAACAACTGCCATGATCTCAAAAAAAATATTGAAAACGTTGTGCAACTTCTGGATGCATCCGCATTTGCATACCAACTCCCCGATGAATACCGATTAGATCAACAGCTTAACGAAATATGCAAAAACCTAAGTGTTCGAACCAAAGGCTATGACACTGAACATTTTTTGACTACTCGCACTGAATTAGCGGAATTTTACAAAGGCAAAAAGGCGTTGGTCATGGAGTTTTTTTATCGCTATATGCGCAAAAAACACCAATACCTTATGGTAGACGGGCAACCCGAAGGAGGAAGCTGGAACTACGATAAATTTAACCGAAACACTTGGAAAGGAGGGCGTATACCTCCGCCCTACACTCCCGACGCAAGCTTGGCAAAAGAAATCTATACGCAAGTAAAAGCTGCTGGAATTGAAACCATTGGAACATTTGACGACAACCCATTTTTGTTTGCTGTTTCAAGAGATGAATCGCTCAAACAACTCGATTATTTTTGCGAGCACCTGTTGCAAGATTTTGGCACCTATCAAGATGCCATGCACCAAGACGAAACAAATTTGTTTCACGCCCGAATTTCGTTTAGCCTTAACGTAAAACTCATTGATCCAGCCGAGGTGATTGAAGCTGCCATTGCAGCCTACAGAAAAAGTGAAGGAAGCATCAGCTTATCGCAAATAGAGGGGTTTGTTCGGCAAATTTTGGGATGGCGCGAATACATTCGTGGGTTGTATTGGAAAGAGATGCCCGCCTACAAACAAAAAAACGAACTGAACAATTTCGGGAAACTTCCTCATTTTTATTGGACAGGGGATACTAAGATGAATTGCCTTAAAACAAGCATCAAAAATAGTTTGGACAATGCCTATGCGCACCACATTCAACGCCTGATGATTACGGGCAATTTTGCCCTATTACTACAAACCCACCCCGATGAAGTAGACGATTGGTATTTGGGGATTTACGCCGATGCCGTAGAGTGGGTACAACTACCCAACACAAGAGGGATGAGCCAGTATGCCGATGGGGGTATTTTGGCAACAAAACCCTATGTGTCGTCGGGGTCGTATGTGAATAAAATGAGCAATTACTGTGCAAATTGCTCATACGACAAAAAGAAACGCACCGGGGATGATGCGTGCCCTTTTAACAGCCTCTATTGGAATTTCTTAGATGATAAAAGGGAAGAGTTGCGCGGCAACAATCGCATGGGGATGATGTACAATTTGTTAGGAAAAATCAACCCTGAGGAATTGGCAAAAATTAAGGAGCGTGCATATAAAATCATGGAAAATCCGGATGCTTTCTAAACCAAACATAAACGTATTTTGGTTTAAGCGCGATTTGCGACTTCTAGACAACGAAGGGCTGCAAAATGCCATTGAAAACAACATGCCCCTACTCCTACTCTATATTTTTGAACCCAGTCTGGAAAATGACGCTCACTATCACGAACGTCATAAAAATTTTATCCAGCAATCGTTAGTAGTCCTAAACGCAGCACTTGCAACATATAACACTAAGGTGCATTGTGTTCGCGGAGAAGTAATCACTGTCTTGGAGAAATTAAGCGAAAAATGGCACATCAATACGCTATTTTCCATGCAAGAAACCGGCTTGAACTGTACGTATAAAAGAGATAGGGAGGTTAAAAAATGGTGTACTCAACAAAAAATCCATTGGGTAGAACACGTGAATAATGGGGTGTTTAGAGGACTTGCCAACCGCAAAAACTGGCGCAGCTATTGGACAAACTTTATGATGCAACCCATCAAACCCTTTTCGGCATCTGAAGAAAATTTTGTTCCCAAAAACGCATTCCCTATTGACGAGATACCTCTTACCCCCAAAACCATTGACGGAATTCAAGAAGGGGGTACCCAAAAGGGGCTAGCCTATTTAGATAGCTTTTTAAAAACACGGCATAAAAAATACCAACAATCCATTTCAAAGCCCGAAGCAGCACGTGTCCATTGTGGGCGGGTGTCGCCCTATTTGGCGTGGGGAAACCTATCGGTGCGCTATGTATGGCAGCGTGCCAAACAAGCCAAAACCCTTGGGGCAAGTGCTTTTCAAATCAATGCGTTTACCTCGAGGTTGCGCTGGCAAGCCCATTTTATTCAAAAATTTGAGATGGAAACCAACATGGAGTTTGCAAGCGTTAATGCAGGGTATCATCAATTGAACAAACCTATAAACGAAGGGTTTATTTCAGCGTGGAAAGAAGGAAAAACGGGCTATCCACTTGTAGATGCCTGTATGCGATGCGTGGTACAAACGGGGTATTTAAACTTTAGAATGCGTGCTATGGTGGTATCCTTTTTTACGCATCATTTGTGGCAACCATGGCAAGAAGGTGCAACGTTTTTGGGGCGTCAGTTTTTGGACTTTGAGCCCGGAATTCACTATCCGCAATTTCAAATGCAAGCCGGCGAAACAGGAATCAATATGTTGCGCATATACAATCCCACAAAAAACGCACATGAACATGATGCCGAGGGGGTATTTATTCGAAAATGGGTGCCTGAATTGGCACACTTACCCACGTCATTTGTGATAGAACCGTGGACCATGACCGCTATTGAACAGCAAGGCTACAATTGTGTGCTTGGAAAAACATATCCCAAACCTATCATTGACATTAAGGAAACCTACAAGCACGCATCAACAGTGCTTTGGAGTATGCAGCGCACCCCTAATGTACGCAAAGAAAGCAGGCGGATTTTAGCTAAACACACCCTACCCAACAGAGAAAACATAATGGACACATGAAAAAAGAACTCACCGCACGAGACATTGACCGCATTGTTGAAATGGGCTGGGAAGACCGCACCCCTTTTGATGCCATTAAGCTACAATTTGGGCTTAAAGAACAGGAAGTAATTACCATCATGCGGAGCAACATGAAACCCAGTAGCTTTAAGTTATGGCGAAAGCGGGTTCAGGGCAGAAAAACAAAACACGTAAAAAAACGTTCCGAAGAAGTCGATCGGTTTAAATGCTCCCGACAACGAGGCATTAGCAACAATAAAGTTTCCAAACGATAAGTTTGAACTAGTCTATACGCTCAATCTTAGCACCAATGGCACGCAGGCGTGTATCAATATTTTGATACCCGCGGTCTATTTGTTCAATGTTATAAATGGTACTGGTACCTTTAGCAGAAAGCGCAGCAATCAATAAAGAGATTCCAGCACGAATATCTGGCGACGTCATCGTGGTAGCTTTTAAGGTCGATTTGAAATCGTGACCGATCACATTGGCACGGTGTGGATCACACAAAATAATTTTAGCGCCCATATCAATGAGTTTATCCACAAAGAACAACCTGCTTTCAAACATTTTTTGATGAATAAGGACACTGCCTCTGGCTTGTGTAGCCACCACCAAAACAATACTCAATAAATCGGGGGTAAAGCCGGGCCATGGGGCATCTGAAATGGTCATCACCGAACCGTCAATGTAGCTTTGGATTTCATAACCATCTGTATGCGCAGGAATGTACATATCATCGCCTTTTTGCTCAATGGTAATCCCCAATCGGCGAAACACATCTGGAATCTGACCCAAATACTCCCATTGTACGTCTTTGATGGTAAGTGCACTACGCGTCAGGGCAGCCAATCCAATCCAACTACCAATTTCAATCATGTCGGGCAAAATGCGGTGCTCGGTACCACCAAGGCTATCAACGCCCTCAATGGTCAATAAATTTGAGCCAATACCTGAAATTTTTGCTCCCATGCGCACCAACATATTACACAACTGCTGCAAATAGGGTTCACAAGCAGCGTTGTAAATCGTGGTAGTGCCTTTGGCAAGCACAGCAGCCATGACAATATTAGCCGTTCCAGTAACGGATGCTTCATCCAAAAGCATGTACGTACCGTGCAATTCGTCAGCCTCTACGCCGTAAAAATATTCTTCTTTGTTGTATCTAAATGTGGCACCAAGGTTGATAAACCCCTGAAAGTGGGTGTCTAGTCTTCGCCGACCAATTTTATCACCTCCGGGTTTTGGGATATAGCCTTTGCCAAAGCGTGCCAACAGGGGACCTACAATCATTATAGACCCACGAAGACCACGCCCGGAAATCTTAAACTCATCTGATTGCAAATAGTTAATATTGATATTGTCTGCCTGAAAGGTATAGCTATCAGTGCTGTGTTTTTCAGCTTTTACGCCAAGTTGAATAAGAATGTCAATGAGTTTATTTACATCGATAATATCGGGGATATTCCTGATGGTTACAGGTTCGGGAGTAAGTAAAACCGCACATAAAATCTGCAGGGCTTCGTTTTTGGCACCTTGGGGTTGTATAGCACCCGAAAGAGATTCCCCACCTGTAACCTTAAATGCACTCATTTAGACTCGACGCTTTTGGTGGCGGTATTTTTTGTTTTTATTTTGGCGGCTTCCTTTTGCAAATCGTCTGTTGGTCAAGCGAATCAAACTGTCTGACTCAGTAAGCACTTCGTCTTCAGGTTTAAGTATGATCTTACCTCCAGAAAGTTCTGCCAAATGATCGAAAATGACTTGATCTTCGACGGTATCTTTATTCCAGTTAAGAAAACATTTTTTCATGTGATTGGCAATCACATAGACCAAGGCTTCTTTGAGTTCACCATCTTCCCAATTGACCACTACGTCAATCATTCCCTTGATATTGTTTCCGTAAAAACGGTATTTGGGATAGGATTGCGGATAATCCAAATTGTTAGGAGGTGCTGCAAGTATCTCAGCATCAGGTTTTGGAAAAGGTGCATCAACGTCTAGTTTAAAATCAGACATGATAAAGAGCTGATCCCAAAGTTTGTGCTGAAAATCTGCCACATCACGCAAATGTGGATTTAGATTTCCCATAATACCAATTATGGCTTGGGCTTGTTTGTTACGTTGCGCTCTGTCTTCTTCAGCCATTACTTGCTGAATCATTTTGTGAATATGTCGTCCGTATTCTGGAATCGCCAACTGTGAGCGTTCGTTGTTGTATTGAAGATTGTCTATCAAAAGAAGTGAATTATAGGGTAAAACTAAGAAAAAAATGTTAGAGCTGAATGATATTCGGGATTTTAGCAGCTTGCTTGTATTTTTCAATGATTACATCGGGGGTTTCAAAAGTACCCTTAATCGAAATGCTGCTGTATTTTCCTTTGCTGGATGCGCGAACTGTCGTTTCAACATCGTTCATAGCAAACAAGCTTGCAAGGGTTTCTTGCGCATCACCCGAACTGGGCACAATAAACTTAAAAACATAAATGCCGGGCCAAGTACTTGTGTCTAAAAGTTGTTGATGGAAACGCGAATAAAACGCATCGTCTTTAGCTGTATTTTGCATATGGCAAAGATACAGTTTTGCAAACGCCCACAAATCCCGACCTTTGTGTATGGTTAAACCGCAAAAAGTAGTCTTTACCGGTGCGCCCGCAAGTGGCAAAACCACACTTATGAAAAGTGTGAATCATTCACATATTCACACTTATAACGAGGTATCGCGCGCGGTTATTGATATGGCACAAGCCAAAGGAATACGCCGTCCTTTTTTGGAAAACCCCATTGCCTTTAGCGAAGTACTTTTTGAGCAACGCCTCCACGATTATTTTGCCACAAGCCCAAAACCAATCCAATTTTATGACCGCGGTATCCACGATGTAGTTGCTTATATACGGGAAATGGGGCAAGAAGTACCTTGCGGAATGCACGAGGATTGCGCACAATTTACGTACGATACCGTTTTTGTATTTCCTCCTTGGGAAGAAATTTATACCCAAGACACCCAGCGCACTGAAGATTTTTCGGAAGCTAAAAAATTACACCATGCTTTGGTAGATACCTATCATTTTTATGGCATGACGTGCATAGAAGTACCCCGCGACACCGTTGCCAATCGGCTTCGTTTTATCTTAGAAAACCTATGAACCGACAAGCACAAGAACTTTTAACGCAGTATTGGGGCGCATCTGAATTTCGTTTGGGGCAGAAAGATGCCATATCAGCCGTATTGGAAAAACGTGACTGTTTGGTGGTATTGCCCACGGGGGGTGGAAAAAGCCTGTGCTACCAACTTCCAGCATTGCTTTTGGAAGGTGTTTGCGTGGTTATCAGTCCATTAATTGCCCTTATGAGTGATCAAGTGGAGGGATTAAAAAAGAAAGGTATTCGTGCCATGCGATTGTCGGGTCCCATGCGCGAGGATGAGCTTATTACTGCCCTTGACAATTGTAAGTTTGGAGATTTTAAATTCCTCTATCTGTCGCCGGAGCGCGCTCAAAATCCGTTGGTGCAAGAGCATCTTTCGCAGATGAAAATTTCGCTCTTGGCAATTGACGAAGCGCATTGTATTTCGGAGTGGGGACACGATTTTAGACCTGCTTACCGAGAAATCATCACCCTAAAAAAAATACTCCGCCACATTCCAACAATGGCGTTAACGGCTACCGCTACCGAAAAAGTACGGGAAGATATTTGCACCTCCCTAGAATTGCAATCGCCAGCGCGTATAAGCGGCTCATTTGATCGCCCAAACATTACGCTGAATGTCGTGCATAGGCAAAATAAACTTGAAGCTATTGCCGAAGCTTTAGAGCCCAAAGGGGTGCCAAGTATAGTCTATGTAGGCACACGAAAAAGTGCTGAACTTTTAAGCAATCAACTTAATGCCATGGGACATCAATCGGCGTATTTTCACGGCGGAGCACCCGAAAAAGAAAAACGCATTAAGGAATGGATGTGTGAAAAAACCCCTGTTATGGTCGCTACCACGGCTTTTGGGATGGGTATTGACAAAGCCAATGTGCAACGTGTGATTCATGCTATGTTACCCTTTAGCTTAGAGCAATACTACCAAGAAGTGGGACGATGTGGCAGAGATGGAAGTCCATCAGTGGCTACGCTTTTTGTTGAAAAAGACGATGAGAAAAAACTTTGGAACAGGCTTATGGCAAGTGTACCCCCAAAAGAAGCTATCCAAAAAACCTACAAACATTTATGCCATTATTTTGATGTCGCCTATGGTGAATTGCCACAATTCATGTTGGAGTTTAACCTTAACCTATTTAGCCAGCGATATCATTTGAGCCCAAAAATCACCTTTTATGTTTTGGAGCTTTTGGAGCGCGGACAGGTGCTAAGCCTCACACAATACGACACCCCAAAAACAACACTACGCCTAGAACCCAATCAAAAAAGGGAATCGGTATTGATAGATTATTTACTTCGAAATATTGGAGGCATCACCGCCCAAATGCAGTCTATACAACTCGCGCACATAGCCATCAAATGTGGTGTGACGCTTCAAGAATGTTTAGCGGAATTAAAGACATTAGAAAAAAACGGACAGGCAGAAATCGGACAACTCCACGTAGATAGTGCCATTCAATTCCTGACCCCACGAGAAGACAAACACACCCTGCTTCCCATATTGCAACAGTTAGATACGTTTAAAAAAGAGAAAAAGCGTTTAGCCGATACCGTTTGGGACTACTGCACCACAACAAGCTGCTATAGAAAAAAATTACTGCAGTATTTTGGCGAATCCTCAAAGAAAACATGTCAATCATGCTCAAATTGTGTTCAAGAAAACACTTCAACTAAAGAAGTAATTCTGCAACTAAAAAAACTCCTTTCGAATGGAGAAACTGTATCTTTGGAACAGCTTATTTCTGGAACGACATACAGCAGCGCACAGCTTATAAAAGCACTTGAGATTATGGTAAATGAGGAACTGATCGAGCAACTAAACACAAATGCATACCGACTGATATGAGCAAATCGTTACGTGTAGTTTTTATGGGAACTCCGGCTTTCGCTGTGGCAGGATTGCGCAGTATCATTGAAAGTCATCACGATGTTGTAGCCATTGTTACCGCCCCCGATCGCCCAGCAGGACGCGGAAAAAAACTACAGTTTTCTGCCATAAAAGAAGAAGCCTTGGCGCAAGACATCCCCCTGATGCAGCCCGAAAAGCTAAATGACAAAAGCACTATTGATCAACTCAAGGCATTTCATGCTGACGTATTTGTTGTGGTAGCGTTTCGAATGTTGCCAAAATCTGTTTGGTCAATTCCACCTTTGGGTACCTTTAACCTCCACGCATCATTGTTACCGCAATACCGTGGCGCTGCACCTATTCATTGGGCAATTATCAACGGTGAAAAAGAAACCGGACTAACCACATTTTTAATTGACCAAAAAATAGATACCGGTGCGGTATTATTTCAAACCAAAATGGACATTAAGTCTGAGGAAACCACTGGCGAATTAAGCGCCCGCATGCAAACTGAATCTGGTGTGCTAATGCTAAAAACCCTTGATGCTTTGGCAAAAGGCACTGTTGAACCGCAACTCCAACCAAAAAAGGGAGAGTTGCTTCCCGCCCCTAAACTCACACGTGAAAACACGCGAGTAGATTGGGGTAAAAATGGTCAAGAAATCGTTAATCATATTCATGGACTAAATCCATTTCCAACGGCGTGGAGCATGTTAGCATTTCCCGATGAAGAGATGTATGTAAAACTAAAGCGTGCACATTTTATTGGGGGTACACCTATCAATCCGCCGGGTACGATAAACACTGAAGAACAACTTCTTGGCGTTGCGGTCAACGATGGCTATGTGTATATTGATGAGTTGCAATTACCAAACAAAAAAAGCATGAAAACTGCTGCGCTGCTCAATGGTTTTCACTTTCCTGAAAAATGTAGATTTGTGTAATGACAGGAAAACTTCTAGTAGCACATCCCTCTCTTTTGGGCGATCAATCGTTTGGACGTAGTGTGGTGCTTATGGCAGAACACACTGACGAGGGTTCGTTGGGGTTTGTTGTAAATCAGCATACACACTATACTTTACGCGATTTGGTTCCTGAATTGGAGTTAGATGCTCCCGTTTTTCAAGGCGGACCTGTAGATTTAGACCGATTGTTTTATGTGCATACACTGGCTACCATTCCACATGCAAAGTCACTTGGAAACCATTTGTTTTGGGGTGGTGATTTGGAAGATATCAAAGCTGCTATACACTCAAAAAAACTACCCATAAATCAGATTAAATTTTTACTAGGCTATGCTGGATGGAGTGAAGGGCAACTCAACGCTGAGTGCAAGACAAACGCATGGCTTTTGGTGAAAAACACGTATAACGTCTTTGCAAATGAAGAACACCTTTGGGGTACTATTTTACGTGATTTAGGTGGCGAACTTGCGTACTATGCTGCTGCCCCTACGCATCCGGGGTTGAACTAACGGAGTCGTTAAGTGCCTGTTGCAACTGAAGCCCTAGGCTATTCTCATAATTGGTACGTCGGTATGAGGATACGGGCTGGACACCTACAATCGAATTGACCATAAAGACCTCCTGTACTTGCTGCAAATCAAAAGGAGATATTTTTTCTTCCATACAGGAAATGCCCCTTTTTTTTGCCATGCGAATAATTTGCTTGCGCATAATTCCATCTAAACAACCCGAAGACAAAGGAGGCGTACGAAGCACGCCATCCGCAACTATGAAAAGATTTCCGTTTAGAAATTCCACCACTTCTTTGTCGTCGTTTACCAAAATACCGTTATCAAACCCTTGCTCTTGCATAAAAATACTGCCAATCACATTTAGCGCTTTGTTGGTAGATTTTAGGTTAGACAACATGCTTTTTTGTACATAGTAGTCTTTAAACACTTCTACATTATAGGTTTCTTTGGCGGTATACCCAGTATTTTCAAGGGGTTTAGCTTCTATGACATACCCAACTTCTTTGCTTGTAGGCAAATAAGTGCCTCCATCGGCACGAAAAACCGTTAACCGAATACGCCACGAAGGGGCGGTTGCGCTTTGGGCTTGAACCACGCGCAAACATTCTTGTTCTAAAAATTCAGGGGTAAACGCCATGGGAATGTGCATACGAAATACGCGCATAGCAGCCATTAGCCTGAAATAATGGTCTTCCCAAAAATGGAGGTGTTCTTGACCGTATCTTATGGTTTCAAACACAGCATCGCCAAACAGAAATCCGCGATTTTGTGAAGAAAAAAGTGGTGTGTTGGCAGCTGTTAGTTCGCCGTTGTGGTTTATCATACTACGAAGAACCTAGTACTTGTTTTAAATCTCCAATCTGACTTGACCAAAGCATTTTAGCTTCTTCGAGTTCATCCTCGTCAGCAAAATCAGTTACCACAACCGAAACATCTTTGGTAATTTCATCAACTACGATACGCATTTCGAAATAACATTCATCTTGATCATCATCACCATTAAGCCAACGAAAACGCACAAACTCATTTGCTTTTTTACGAAGAAGTAGGGCTTCTTCTTCCGAGTCATCCCATATAAAGGAATATTTTTCGGTACGGGCATTCACATTATCGGCAAACCACTCCGAAAGTCCAGAAGGGGTTTGCATGTATTGGTACAGTAGCTGAGGCGAGGCGTGAATAACAAATTCAAGCTCAAATTTTATTTTAGACATAGGCAATAAAACGCCCAATATATATATTAAAACTGACCTTTGAAAGAAAAGGTAAAAAAACTGCCATTATTTGGGGAAACAAATTGTTATATTTGCGCCGCTTTGGCGAGGTAGCTCAGCCGGTTAGAGCGTCGGATTCATAACCCGGAGGTCGGGGGTTCAAGTCCCCCCCTCGCTACACAATAAAAGCTTCACTTATAGTGAGGCTTTTTTTATTTCCAGATATCACTATAGCCTTAGCCTGCCTGCGGCAGGCAGGACGGGGGTTCACGTTGCGCCTAAGGCGCACAGGCTCCCCCTCGCTACAACAACCCTTATTCACACTCACCCTTATGAATAAAGGGTTATTTATTGTTGGAAAATTTCAGCTTCGCTTTTAAATGATTTGAATTCCAGCATATAGCCATCAGGGTCTTTTACGAAAAAAGATAAGTGTTCTCCTTTTTTGGTATTCAAAAATGTTTTTTGATGCACAATTTCACAATCTGCACTACTCAATTTTTTATACAAATCGCTCCATGTTTCCAAGTTCACAATGATGCCCAAGTGGAAAGAAGGTAACACTTTTCCTTCAAAAACATAACTTGGATTTTCGAAGTTAAATTTTCCTGCCTCTGTAAAGGTAAGCTGATGACCAAAAAGGTTAACATCTGCCCAACGTTGCGCATTTCTACCCAACTCACAGCCCAAGATATTTGTATAAAATGCAATTGTTTTTTCAATGTTCTCACAAGGGAGTGATACGTGAAATAATGTTTTCATAATA
>Ga0209654_1000307_pt1 | contig 50502 bp, 49 predicted proteins | sample SaaInl1SG_22_DNA_FD_184646 | JGI IMG/M metagenome (GOLD analysis project Ga0209654, IMG submission 184646) | Marine microbial communities from expanding oxygen minimum zones in the Saanich Inlet - ESP_161SG_22_DNA (SPAdes) (version 2) | ecosystem: Environmental > Aquatic > Marine > Intertidal... | reverse complement strand
TCGCTAATGCTGGCTACCGCTCAACTTGGCATAACTGTTTCCTCGCTGTTGATTCTGGTTGTTGCCGAGCCTGCAATCCACCACTTGGTTGAAATACCCCTGAAGGCTGTGGGGATTGGCGAGGCTGCATCGGCGGTAACCGGCTTTGTCATCGCTCTGGTACTGGTGACTTATCTGCACGTTGTTCTCGGGGAAATGTTGCCTAAAAACATTGCCATCTCGATTCCATCGAGAACTGCCTTGATTCTGACGCCAGTTCTATATTTCATCGCGCAATTGGTGAAACCTCTGGTCTGGTTTTTGAATCAGGTATCAAATCTGATTCTGAGGTTGTTTGGCTTTAGCCCCAAGGACGAGGCGAATACCGCTTTCACGTTGGAGCAGGTTGAAGGCATAGTTTCCGCCAGTCAAAAAGAGGGAACTCTTGCAGATGGCTCAGGCACAATTGGCAAAACCTTCGAGTTCACGGAAAAGAAGGTTGCCGATGTTGCGGTTCCAATCGAGTCGCTGGTAGCAATGACACTTGTTTCAACTCCCGCGGACCTCCAGCAAGCAGTTGCGGAGCACGGCTTCAGTCGCTACCCGGTGGTTGGACCCGAGGCTGACATTCTCGGCTACTGGCACATCAAGGATGGCCTTACCAATGATGAAGCGGTGATGAATCAGCCATTGCCATCGAAGCGATTGAGGGCAATGATTTCAATTCCGGAAACCACCGACCTCGAGGATGCGCTCGCTCAAATGCGCAAGAGTGGAGCGCACATGGTTCGAAGTTTTAGCTCCGCAGGCAAAGTTGTCGGTTGCCTCTTCTTGGAAGACATCATCGAGGAGCTTGTTGGTGAAATTGAGGATGCCACTAGGCGCTAGGCCAGCGGCCTCGCTCGTATTGGGTCGGCCAGTCAATCTCGGCACCTAAATCATTAGCTGCTCGAAGAGCAAAATATGGATCTCGCAAAAACTCCCTGCCAGCCAGAATCACATCTACTTGGCCGGAGTTGAGAATCTCCTCTGCTTGATGGGCATTTGTAATCTGCCCAACCGCTGCGACTTCAGCGGAGGTGGCGCTAGAAGTGCTCTTTGCAAAATCAACTTGGTAGCCAGGTCCTGTGGGTATTTTTACTCCCGTGACCAAGCCTCCGGAGGACAGGTCAAACAAATCTGCCCCTAAGTCTTTGCACCAAGCTGCGACCTGATTCGTTTGGTCCTGATCCCAACCACCCGGCACGTAATCAGTGGCGCTGAAACGGACTAGTACGGGCATCTCATCGCCGACAGCGTTTCTAACTGCTGCCACTATTTCCAAGAGCAATCGTGCTCTGTTTTCCAATGAGTCACCATACTCATCGGTTCGTTTATTCGTGATCGGAGATAGGAACTGGTGAATCAGATAGCCGTGAGCAGCGTGAATCTCGACCGAATCAAAGCCAGCTTTCTTGGCTCTCGTGCCGGCATCGGCAAAGTCCTGCACTAGGCCGGCTATTTCGGTCGTCTCAAGTTGTCTGGGTGCAGCAAGTCCTTCGAAGGCCTCAGCAGTGGAGGAGTAGGTCTCCCAACCACCTTCGGCGATAGATATTGTTCCGGTGCCGGATTGAGCCCTGTGGGTCGAAGCCTTTCTGCCGGCGTGAGCTAATTGAATGCAGCTTTTCGAGTCTGCCTCGCGAATGAAATCTGTGACCATTTTCCAGCCGGGTATTTGTTCGTCGCTCCAGAGCCCTGGGCACCAGGGCGAGATGCGCCCCTCCGGGTTTACCGCACTGGCCTCGGCAATGACCATCCCTGCACCGCCCTGGGCTCTAGATCCGAGGTGAACTAGGTGCCACTGCCCAACAATGCCGTCTTGGCCTTCGCATGAGTACATGCACATCGGCGCCACCCACAGTCTGTTCTTGATTGTGAGTTCGCGGATTTTGATTGGTGTGAACAGCTTGGTCATTTAGGTAACTTTTCTAGTTTGGGGTTGGCGATAAGAATAAAGACTGCAAGCAACGTTCCCCAACCAATTGCGACATTGAGTGGCACCAGGGCAGTGAGCAATCCAATTGCCGAAGGTCCAGCCAGGGCACCTATGTAGGTGATGCCAACAACTCGTGCCATGTTTCTTCCAGAGTGTGAGGCTTCGCCAATTTCACCACCGGCTGCAAATATCTGCGGCACAACCCCAGAGATTCCAAGGCCCAGCAAGAACCAGAGTGCTATCGAAGTTTCAAAGTTTGGAGCGAACGCCTGGGCCGCTATCGCTAAACCGCCAAGCAGAGAGCCCCAGCTGATTATGAATCCCCGACCTTTGACTTCGACTATTCGATCAATGAAAATACGGCCGAGAATCATCCCAATGTTGAAGGCAGCCAGACCCCATGCAGCAAAGGCTACTGTCACGCCTTGAATGTCAGCCAAATAAAGCGCGGACCAGTCGTGGGCAACACCCTCGATGATCGCACCGGAAGCTGCCATCAGGCCGGCCAAAATGACGAACGGAAAAACCCGCTTATTTGCAATTGCTGACTGCTTGTTCTCCGTTTTGTTTTCTCTCGTTGCCACGACTTCGTTTGGAAGCAGCCAGAATGCCGCCAAAACACCGGTGAAGCTGAGGGCTATGCCCGTGATGCTCAAGGTTTGGGATTGTGAAAATCCGGCAGAAATCGTTGCGAAGCCAAAGGTTGCACCAAACAGCCCGCCTACCGACCAGAACAGGTGAAAAAAGGTGAAAATAGCTTTTTTGTTGGCCTTTTCAACCTGCAGAGCCGCGGCGTTCATTGCAACATCCACCCCGGCAATTCCAAAACCAAGAAAGAAAATAGCAAAAGCCAGAGACCACACATCGATTGCGAAAGCCGGTCCGAGCAGGGAAATTCCGACAATTACACCGCCCAGGCCGGTGGCAGTTTTGGCCCCAATGTGATCGACGATCCAGCCATAAACCTGCATCGCAACAAACCCACCGAGGCCAGAAAACATCAACAGTGCACCGAGCGTTGCATAGCTAATTCCGACGGTGTCTTCAATCAGGGGAATGTGAACAGCCCAAAGCGCAATTGCTGAACCACCTGAGAAGAAAAAGAAGCAGACTGCAATCTTAGATTTGAGTAAATTCACGATTCATACTCTAAGACAGGAAATCTGAAAGCAGCTTGCCTACCTCTTCGATTTCAATCAGAAAGCCGTCGTGCCCAAATTCTGAGGAAATCAGTTGCAGTCCGCCGCCGTGAACTGGTCCTGAAACGTGGTCGGCAATTAGCTGCTGACCTGAAACTGGAAAGAGCCTGTCGCTGTCAACTCCGATCACAAGAGTAGGAGCTGTAATCAGTGCTAGAGCCTCCTCTACGGAACCCCTGTCTCTGCCAACGTCATGAGAGTTCATTGCATTCACCAGAGTGATGTAGCTGTTGGCATCGAAGCGTCGAACGAATTTGTTGCCGTGAAAATCCAGGTAGCTCTCGACGGCAAACTTGCCGGATTTTGAAAGTGGGCTGACCTGGGATTGCCAGGCCCTGCCAAATCTTTCGTTGAGCTCCTTGGGGGAGCGGTAATTCAGTAGCGCCATTCTTCTAGCAAGGGCTAAACCGCGATGCGGACCAAAACCAGGCTTTGCCTCGTAGTAGTGCCCATCAGCAAAATTTGCATCAGATCGAATTGCTTCCAGTTGCACGGTGTTGAGGGCAATTTGATCGGCCGTTGTGAAGGGCGGTGCAGCCAGGATTGCAAGGTTTTTCACTTTTTCAGGATTCGTTATGGCCATTTCAAGCGCATGCATGCCGGCCATGGATCCGCCGATCACGCCGTGCCAAGAATCAATTTCAAGCTGCTGGCTCAAAATGTCGAAAGCAGAAGATTGATCCCTGATCGTAAGTTGTGGAAATTTGGACCCATACTCTTGACCTTGCGGATTCAGAGAAGAAGGTCCGGTTGAGCCCTGGCAGCCACCCAAGACATTCGGTGTGACAACGAAGTGCTTTTCGGTATCAATTGCTAATCCTGGACCAATCAGTCCATTCCACCAACCAGCTGTTTGGTGGCCTGCACCTGATGCTCCAGACGTGTGGCTGTCACCTGTAAGCGCATGAAGAATCAGGATGGCATTTGTCTTTGTTTCATTTAGCTTTCCCCAAGTTTCATATGCCAAAACCGCTTGATTCAGAACTTCTCCTGACTCCAGAGAAAGCGAAAAGGGAGCCGTGAATTTTCTTTCACCAGGATCATCTCCTGCCTGCCAAGCTCCAGTGGAAGCAGGTCTTCCAACTAACTGACGACGCTGCTCCTCGGAAATGAATTCCGAGGGAGCAGAGTCTTCAGATATTTGAAAGTCCATTTATTTTGCTGCTGCAAAGCCCTTCTGCAGATCGGCAATGATGTCGTCGTAGGTTTCAAGCCCAACGGACAACCTAATCAGACCGGGAGTGACGCCAGCGGATGCCAAGTCTGCCTCATTTAGTTGAGAGTGCGTTGTGGATGCTGGGTGGATGATTAGCGATCTAACGTCTCCAATGTTTGCAACATGACTGAAGAGCTCAACGCCATCAACCAGCTTCACGCCAGCATCAATTCCACCAACAATCTCGAAGGAGACAATCGCTCCGGCGCCCTTTGGACAGTAGAGCTTGTGAGCTTCGTTGTGAGGGCTTGAATCCAGGCCGGCGTAGTTCACGCTCGCAACTTGCGGGTGAGCCTCTAGCCATTGGGCTACCTTCGAAGCATTTTCAACGTGGCGCTCCATACGCAGGCTCAGTGTCTCTATGCCCTGTATGAGCGAGAAGGCGCTGTCGGGGGAGACAGCTGCTCCAATGTCGCGAAGCAATTGAACTCTGGCCTTAATTATGTAAGCAATGCCGTCGCCTAGGGCATCGGTGTAGACAACCCCGTGGTAGCTAGCGTCTGGAGTGGTGAGGCCTGGGAACTTGTCAGACTTTGACCATTCAAACTTTCCGCCGTCGACGATCGCTCCAGCAACAACGGTGCCGTGGCCACCTAGGAACTTAGTTGCGGAGTGAATAACAATGTCAGCTCCGTGTTCGAGTGGCTTGATCAAATACGGGGTAGCGACAGTGTTGTCGACAACTAATGGCAGGCCTGCTTCGTGAGCAACCGTGGACACTTTTCGAATGTCCAAGATGTTTACACCTGGGTTTCCAATGGTTTCAGCGAATAGCAGCTTGGTGTTCGGGCGGATAGCCGCCTTCCACTCATTCTCATCGTCCTGGTTCACAACAAAAGTGGTCTCGATGCCCAGCTTGGTCAGAGTGTACTTCAGCAGGTTGTATGTTCCACCGTAAATCGCAGAGCTTGCGACCACGTGATCGCCGGCCTGGGCGATGTTGAGAATCGCAAATGTGGTAGCGGACTGCCCTGATGACAAAAGTAGAGCTGCCGTTCCGCCTTCGAGTGCAGCGATGCGCTTTTCCGCAACATCCTGGGTTGGGTTCATGATGCGGGTGTAGATGTTTCCAAACTCAGCTAGACCAAAGAGGTTTCTAGCGTGCTCGGCAGAATTGAATGTGTAGGCGGTTGTCTTGTAGATCGGGACCGCTCTTGCGTTTGTAGCTGGGTCGCTTACAGCGCCGGCGTGGATCTGTTGGGTCTCAAAACCCCAGGTTGCTGCATCGGTCATTTTCTTTATCTCCAGTTAGATGGGTTGGCTCGTTGGTATAACTATCGGGGGCACAGGCACGGCATGCAAATACTCACGTAACCAAAGGTAACTTTAGCTCAAATGCGATAATGCCAGTGAGGCCAGTAGCGCAGCCCCCAATGGCACAACAGAGTCATCAAACATCGCTCTTGCGGAGTGATTTGTTGGAGCAGTCGTGTAGTCAATCTCTTTCGGACAGGCCCCTACGAAAACAAATGCTCCGGGAACCTCGTGAACGATAGATGCAAAATCTTCACCTCCGGCGATGGGGTTTTCCATGTCCATGTAACCGGCTTCACCGACCAGTTCCTTGGCAATGCGTGAAACTGTTTCAACTGCAACCTTGTCGTTCATAAGCACTTTGGTGGCTTGGCTGAACTCTGCGGTTGCAGTTAGTCCATAACCTTCAGCTATCGCATGAATCAACTTGGGTGCGAGTTCATGCAGCTTCTTTGTATTAGCCTCCGAGAAAGTTCTCACTGTCGCACCAAAACTGGCGCTATCTGGAATCACATTATTGGTGGCATCATCACCGGCCCTGATCCAGCTGACGTTCAAGATCACAGGGTCAAATTGGTCAAACTGTTTGTTGAGCATGGTCTGAAGAGCAGAAATGGCCTCCACCATTGGCGCCACAGGATCTTTGGATAGCCATGGCATTGAGCCATGCCCACCGGCACCGTGGAAGGTGACATTTAGGTCGCCGGCACTCGCCATCAAAGGTCCAGGCTTGCAGGCAATCATTCCAACCGGAAGAGAAGTGAAGACGTGCAGCCCGTAGGCGGCAACCGGCCTATTTCCGGTTATCTCAAGCATGCCTTCATCAATCATGATGTCAGCTCCGTGATGGCCCTCCTCGCCAGGTTGGAACCAAATCAGCACATCCCCGGCAAGGTCATTTCTTGCATCAAAAAGCAATTTGGCCGCTCCAACCCCCGAGGCCATGTGGAGGTCATGACCACAGGCGTGCATGTAGCCATTCTTGGAGGCGTAGGAAAGTGGGGTTTCTTCTTTGACATGGAGAGCATCCATGTCGGCCCGAAGTAGAACTGTAGGCCCCTCTTTGCCACCTTTGATGTGCAGGACAATCGAGCTGAGGTCTTTTCCAAGAGTTATTTCGCCTAGGCCCTCGAGATGCTGCAGCAGCGTTTGCTGGGTGGCAGGAAGGTGGAGTGCAAATTCTGGGTTTGCGTGCAATTTTCTGCGCAGTTCAATCAGCTCCCCGGCTGATTTACTGGCTGTTTCAAGCAGATCTTTGGGCGTATGCATATAAGCTCCTTTGCTCATTCAATCATCGCACTGTTTAATGTAAGCAATGTTCGAACAACTACAAGCGGGATGGCAAGAGTTATTGCCAGATCAGTCCGAGGCGCTGGCCGCCATTGCTGAAAAACTTGAGAGCTTCCAGAACGTTGTTCCCGCCCAGGCAAATATCCTCAGAGCTTTTAGCTACCCGCCAGAGCACTATCGAGTGTTGATAGTCGGGCAAGATCCATACCCGACTGAAGGCCATGCAACCGGACTTTCCTTTTGTGTTCCCCCGGGGACCAACCCCTTGCCTCCAACTCTGAGAAATATCATTCGAGAACTTCGTGACGATCTGGGTGAGTCGATGGTGCTCGATGCAGACATCTCGGTGTGGGCTGACCGGGGAGTGATGATGCTCAATCGAAACCTGACCACAATAAAGGGTGAAACGGCAGCGCATTTAGATCTCGGCTGGGAAGAATTCACAGCCGCCGCCATCGACGCACTTCAAAAAGTCCACCGTGGAAACCTAGTGGCAATTCTTTGGGGCCAGAGAGCTATTGCACTCAAAGAGCTTTTGTCGGATTCTAGGATTATCGAGAGCCCACACCCGTCCCCGCTTTCTAGCTATCGAGGTTTCTTTGGCTCCAAGCCTTTCTCTCGCTCGAACGAGTTTCTTAGCCAAGCAGGCCTAGAGCCCATCGACTGGAGCTGCTGATGGTTGATAGTGAAACCAGATGGGCAATGGTTCGGCGAAACCGTGAGAGGCCCGCTCAAGAACCCGTGGAGGTCTTGATTCGGGAAGTTGCAGAATCTGACCTCCCCGCAATCAGAGACATTTACAACTACTTCATTCGCAATACCGCAATCACCTTTGACGATGTGCCGCTGAAGCTGGACTATTGGCAAAACAAATATCAAATGGCGCAAGCATTTGAATTGCCATTCCTGGTGCTCACAAGAGGTAGCCAATTAATTGGATTTGCCTATGTTTCACCCTGGCGTCAAAGATCTAGCTATCTAAAAGTTGTCGAGAATTCCATTTACTTATCTGCCCCGGCAACAGGCAAGGGATATGGCAGCGGGTTGCTCAAGGCACTATTAGATAGCTGCAAACTAAGCGGTATCAAAGAAGTCATCGCAGTAATTGCAGACCGCGGGGCTCAGGCGTCGATTGCGCTTCACGAAAAATACGGATTCATTCAACAGGGTCATTTAGCAAAGGTGGCAGTCAGATTCGGGAAGCCGGTTGGAAGCCATTTACTTTCGTTGAAAATGTCTAATCATTAGCCAGAAGGACTACACCAACTTGCTTGCGCAACTCGGCTAGAGCTTCTTTATCAATGCCACTGGTCGTGATTACGGTGTCCGCATCGGCTAGCTCAGCAAAAGAAGTAAAGCCCCTTGCTCCCCACTTGGTGTGGTCTGCCAGGACGACAAGTTTCACTGCCCTGCGAATAACCTCACGGTTTGTGTCGGCCTCGACAAGGTTTGGTGAGCTGAACCCAAAATCAGTATCCATGCCGTGGGTTCCCATGAAAACCAAATCAAGATTGAACCTTGCAAATACCTCAGTGGCTATGTTGCCAACGAGGGAATCGGTCGGTGTCCTGACGCCACCCGTGAGGACCACAGTTTGATCAGCCCTGGGGTGCTGAGCGAAGAAATCCGAAACCGGAACCGAGTTGGTAACGATGGTTATAGAGGGAACATCGCGGAGTCGTTTGGCGAGGGCGTAAACAGAGCTACCACCCATCAGAGCGATTGCGTGACCAGGCTTCACCATGTCCGCGGCCAGCTGAGCCATTGAGTCCTTGGCGTTTTGCTCCTTCAGAGAGTTGAAAGCGAATGGGGGTTCAACGGTGGAGGATAGCGAGTTTGCAGTAACACCGCCATGGACCTTGTCAACGAGACCCTGTTCGGCAAGAGCCTCGACGTCGCGCCTTATGGTGACTTCTGAAACACCAAGACTCGTTGCAAGATCCGTGATTTTCCTCGCTCCAGCAAGCGAGACCTCATCCAAAATCAGAGCTTTACGTTGTGCAGCTAGCAAGATTCCCCTTCAAAAACATCTCTCAAGAGTATTGCTAAATCCAAGAAATGTTCGAATATTTATTAACGGAATGATTACTTTTGTCGTTATTTGTCCGAAAAGTTTGGGATTATTGGGTTAGTTCGTTTTTAGTCTTCACCTGGCAGCTAGCTTTCATTGATAGTGACCAGTGTGGGATTGGCGGCGAGCGGACATGCAGTGTTTGCGAGAGCACACACTGGAGCAAAACTGAAAATAGTAGCAATTGAGTAGATGACTGGGTGTGGCCCAAAAGCCGCACCCAGTTATCGTCAAACTAAAGTGTTCACCAACAAAGAGATTTGGATTCGATTTGAAAACTCCGGGCTTCGTTCACCTGCAGCAAGGCGGCGTTTCGCTGCTAGTGAGCATCACTGACCAGCTGACCCAGGTGTTGCACTGGGGTGAGGATCTCGGCTCAGGTGCAGATTTCAGCGACTACTTGCTTGCAACCAGAGAGCCAAGCGCTCACGCTGAAACTGACTTTCCTGATCAGCCGGGCATTTGGCGCGAGCAGGCAAGGGGCTTTATCGGCGCTCCGGTAGTTCAGGGCCACAGAAGCGGCGAAGATTTTGCCCCGTTGTTCACGCTCAAGAGTTACGTGGCTTCGGAAACAGACTTGGTGATTACTGGCATTGACTCTGGCGCCGGATTGGAAATAGAGACAACGTTTTCCTTCCTCGGGTCCGGAGTCCTTCATCAGTCGCAAAAGCTCACAAACACTGGCTCTTCTGATTACACGCTTGTAGACCTTGCCAACTACCTGCCACTTCCTGACCGGGCAAAGCAGTCCATGGATTTCGCGGGGCGCTGGGTAAAGGAGCGTCAGCCGGTTAGCCGTGAGATTCAACCGGGTGTGGTTTCTCGTGAAGTTCGTGAGGGCAGAACTAGCCACGACTACACGATTTTGCAGCTTGCCATGACAAAGGGCGCTAATTTTAGGGCTGGCGAAATCTGGTCAATGGGGCTTTTGTTTTCTGGAAATTCCAAGCACACAATCGAGCAACTTCAGTCAGGCCGCAAGGCAATTTCGGCAAGCGAATTGCTGCTACCAGGCGAAGTGATTCTTGCTCCCGGTGCCTCACATTCGAATGCTGCGGCCGTGGCAATTTATTCTTCAAGTGGAATAGACGGAGTATCTGAAAAGTCCTACGGCTGGTTGCGTGCACGAAAGAACCACCCGACCAATGTGAGGCCAAGACCTCTGACTCTGAATGTTTGGGAGGCCGTCTATTTCGATCACAACCTTGAAAAACTGACTGAACTTGCCAAGGTCGCCAAGCAAATTGGCGTTGAAAGGTTTGTGTTGGACGACGGGTGGTTCGGTTCAAGACGCGACGACACTTCAGGTCTAGGTGACTGGGTTATTTCAAAGGATGTTTGGCCCAATGGACTGGGTCCGCTCATTGATGTGGTGAAAGCCAATGGCATGGAATTTGGTCTGTGGTTCGAGGGTGAAATGGCGAACCCGGAATCAGAGGTTTATAAGGAGCACCCCGATTGGATACTGAGCGTTGGCGACCGAGTTCCTGCGGTGAGCAGGGGGCAGCTCGTCTTGGACCTTTCTAACCCCGATTGCTATAAGCATGTGTTTGACCAAACCGATGCGGTGCTTCGGGAAAATGACATTTCTTATATCAAGTGGGATCACAACAGGCCACTGGTTGACCCTGGACACCAGTCAAAAGCCTCAGTTCGCAGTCAGACCGAGGCGATTTACAGACTGTTCACCGACCTGAAGAAAAATCACCCGAACTTAGAGATTGAGAGCTGCGCATCTGGCGGCGGCAGAATCGACCTTGGCATTGCGCAGGTGGTTGATCGATTCTGGGTCTCTGACTGCAATGATGCTCTTGAGCGCCAGTACATTCAGCGCTACACGCAGGTTGGAATTCCTCCTGAAATGCTTGGAAGTCACATTGGTCCAACGACTTCTCACACAACCGGCAGGACTCACACGCTTGACTTTAGAGCTGTAACAGCCCTGTTTGGTCACGCAGGCCTTGAGTGGGATATCACAAAGACCACGGAAGAAGAAAAAGATGCCCTGAAGTCCTGGGCTGATTACTACAAGAAGCATCGCGGTCTGCTCCACTCAGGTGATGTGGTGCGGATGGAAACTGACCAGGATTCCACGTTTGTCCACGGAGTAGTTTCTAAAGACAAATCGAGAGCGCTGTTTGCCTACGTCACTCTTCGGGCTCAAGCTGGATCGCGCCCGAACGCGATTCTAATTGATGGCCTTGACCTGGATAAGAACTACTCGGTGAAAGCTGCTTTCCCAGCCGGTGAGCCAGTCTTCCAGCAGCGCACAGCCCCCGGCTGGCTTGATGGAGTGGTTTTGACAGGTATGGCATTGAGCCAAGTCGGCCTGAGGCCACCAATTTTGTTCCCAGAAGCAGCCCTACTAATAGAAATCGAGGCAATCTAAATGCTGAACAGCGAAAAACTCTACTTCGGTGGCGATTACAACCCCGAGCAGTGGTCCAAAGAGGTTTGGAAACAAGATATCGAGCTGATGCAAAAAGCGAACGTGAACTTGGTTTCCTTGGGTATTTTTTCCTGGGCAAACCTGGAGCCAAAGGAAGGTCAATACGAGTTTGGTTGGCTGGACGAAATCATGGACCTCTTGCACGAGGGTGGCATTTCTGTTGACTTGGCTACCGCTACTGCATCACCACCTGCTTGGATGTCCCAAAAATACCCAGAGATACTGCCGGTGAACTTCGACGGCGTCAGGCTGGCATTTGGCGGCAGGCAGGCTTACTGCGCTGCCAGCCCCGTTTACATTCAGAAGGCAGCAGCAATCACCGAGCAACTTGCTGCTAGGTATGCCAAGCACCCGGCTGTGGTGATGTGGCACGTGAACAACGAGTACGGTTGCCATGCGCCCTATTGCTACTGCGATGTTTCCAAAGATGCATTTGTGGCTTGGCTGAAGAACAGATACTCCTCCTTGGATGAACTGAATGCATCCTGGGGAACCGACTTCTGGTCCCAGAGATACCACGCCTGGGATGAGATCCCAGCGCCAAAGCGCACCCCGGATGGCACTCACCCAAACCCAGGAGCTCAGATCGACTTCAAGAGGTTCACCTCAGAGGTCACTCTCGAACTTTTCAAGCAAGAGCGCGACATCATCAAGAAGTACGACAGCAAAAATCCCGTCACGACAAACTTCATGTCGATGAAATTCACCTATGCGATGGATTATTTTGCATGGGCCAAGGAAGTTGACTTTGTTTCCACTGATCACTACCTGGCGCAGCACGATATAGAGAATCACATTGATCTAGCTCAAATGGGTGATTTGACCCGAGGCTTTGCAAATGGCAAGCAGTGGCTACTTATGGAACACAGCAGCTCAGCGGTGAACTGGCAGCCGAGGAACTATGCCAAGACCCCTGGGCAGGAAAAGCGCAACGCAATGAGCTTTGTCGCAAGGGGTTCTCAGGGTTCGATGTATTTCCAGTGGCGTCAGTCTCAGGCAGGCTCGGAGAGGTTCCACTCTGCAATGGTCCCTCACGCCGGCGAAGACACCCGCGTATATCGCGAGGTGGCCGAGCTTGGAAAGCTGCTGAGTGAGAATTCAGATATTTCCAACCACCCAACGAACAGAGCCGAAGTTGCAATGGTCTTTGACTACGAGCAAATGTGGGCGATGATGCAAGCGAACCTGCCAACCGAAGACCTGAGCTACCCGGAAACAGTGGCAGCTTGGTACAGGGCGCTATATAAAGAGGGCATTCATGTCGACTTTGTGCCAGCGGACGTTGATGCGGAAACCCTGAAGCAATACAAGTTGGTCTTGATGCCAATGATGCACATGCTTTCTGATGCGGAAGAAAAGACGTTTACCGATTACGCAACCGAAGGCGGAAACCTGGTTGTCGGCTACTTCTCAAACATTGCCGACAGAACACTGAGAGTGAAGCTCGGTGGTTACGGTGGAAAGCTGGTCAAGGACGTCATCGGCGTTTACGTTGAGGAGTTCTACCCGATGCGAGAAAAGTCAGTATCGCTATCAAACGGCATGGAAGCGACCCTTTGGGCAGAGCTTTCACGTCTAAACGGAGCTGAAATGGTAGCTGAATTCAAAGACGGGCAGGGAGCTGGAAACGTAGCGCTAGCCAAACGAAACCTAGGCTCATCGACCGCTTGGTATCAGGGCACCGAACTGACAGAAAAGTCTCAGCGCGAATTCTTCAGTTCGATTGCAAAGACTCTGGGGATATCTGCCACTGGCTCAGAAACTCTGGAGCTAGTCAAGCGCGGTCCGTACCAGATTGAAATTGACCACACTGCAGACACCGTGAAGGTCACCAAAAGCTAAGTCACACAAGAAATAAAAAAGGGATCCGATTTCTCGGATCCCTTTTTCTTTGTGCGGGTGAAGGGACTTGAACCCCCACGCCTCGCGGCGCCAGAACCTAAATCTGGTGCGTCTGCCAATTTCGCCACACCCGCAACAGTCCCCAAGCATAATGGTTTTTTCAAGCTGTGGAAAACTGAAAACAGAGCTTTGCTCCCGATGGCATTGTTTTGCACATGAATCAGCTCGAAGAAATTCTCAGCAAAACAAGAAAACTTGCCAGAGATGAGCTACTTGACCTAGATGCAGCTACGCAGACGGCAATCGATGAGGTTGCAGAGGCCCACAACGGACCCCTGGACGAGATGCTGCTTTCCGAAGCTGCTATGCGCGAGCTTTCGGGCCTTGGAGTACTGCAGCCCCTGTTGGATGATCCCAATATCGAGGAGATTTGGATCAATCGCCCAAATCAGATTCATTACGTGGATCAGACCGGTCATAAATCAGTTGATCTTGAGCTCTCAGGCAGCCAGATTAGAAACCTTTGCTTTCGGATGCTCGCCCATTCAAGAAGGCGCATCGACAGGCTCACTCCTTACGTGGATGCATCGCTGGTGGACGGATCAAGACTTCACATTGTGATTCCTGAAATTACCTCCAAAAACTGGGCTATAAACATCAGAAAGTTCAATAAGCCCAATGTCACGCTGTCGCAGCTTGTTGGCCTTGGCAGCTTGCGCAACGAACAGGCGGAACTTCTTATTGAAGCCATGCAGTCAGGGAAAAGTATTTTGGTCGCCGGTGCCACCCAGGCCGGAAAAACCACCTTGATGACGGCGTTGCTTGCCTCTTCCAGGGGGCAGGACCGCATCATTTCGTGTGAAGACACATTTGAGTTAGCTCTTCAGCAGGATGACTGGGTAGCGATGCAAACAAGGCCTAGCGGTGCCGAGGGGGCTCCGGAAATTTCCCTACGAGAGCTCGTAAAACAAGCTCTACGGATGAGGCCGGATCGGTTAGTAATCGGTGAGGTGAGGGGAGCGGAGGCTTTAGACATGCTGGTGGCTTTGAATTCAGGAATTCCTGGGTTATGCACTATCCATGCCAATTCGGCAAGGGCTGCGATCCAAAAGCTGCTCACCCTGCCGCTGCTGGCGGGAGAGAACATATCCGATGGGTTTTTGAGACCGACGGTTGCTGGCGCATTTGACCTGGTGGTCTTTTGTGAAAGAAGCCTCGAGGGTAGGAGAACTGTCAGCGAGATCCTTGAGGTCACCGATGAAGTTTTATAGCCAGCTGATAAGTGCCGCGGGTCTTTATCCGAGACGACAAGAGGTTCTTGCCATTTATATTTTTCTAATTGCTGCCACTGGCCTAGTGTTTCAGCTGTTCACCGGTGTGCTCGGGCTATCGCTGTCTTTGGCTGCGCTGAGTGCTGGCATCGGCATTGAGCTAATTCGACTGAAGGGTCAAGCACGTCAGAATCATCTTGAAAAACTCTGGCCGCAGATCTTTGACTCGTTTCAGAATGCAGCGTTATCTGGCTTATCGCTTCAAGAACAGCTGTCATATTTAGCCACCTCTGGACCCGAAAGACTGCGAAAAGAATTCGCACTTATGGAACAGGAGCTAGAACGAGGTAAAGAGCTCAGTGACTGCTTGAGAGTCTTCAGAGATCGCATTGGATCTCGTCACGCAGATAAGTTGTCGCTCTTACTGGAGATTTCAACTGAACTGGGTAACGCGCACATTGCTGAGAGCTGGAAGAAGGCGTCTCAGAACCTCAGGAGCGAGCAGGCGATGTTCGGGGAAGTTCAAGCGAAGCAGGGCTGGGTGCTCGGCAGCGCGAAGGTTGCCCTGGCAGCACCTTGGCTGGTCGCATTCTTACTGATTCGGCTTGAGCAAAACAGGGCAGCCTTTGAAACTGAACTCGGTGCCCTGGTGCTCGTGTCGGGACTTCTATTGTCAGCACTTGCCTACGCTGCCGTGAATAAGCTCGGGCAGCTCACTTTGCCGGGGAGGATATTCAATGCAGTTAGCTAGCAGATTACTTAGCGCTCACCTTCCAGTTGAGACTTCATCGATTCGAGCCAGATTTGAGGGATATCGGGCGGGTCTCTTCACTGCCAAAAACAAAGCCGTCCTTGGAGAACTCCCAGACTTCACTGAGGTCATGGGGTTACTGGTGTCGAGTGGTCTACCGGTCGGAGTCGCCCTCGGTTGGATTCAACCGAGAATGAGCGGTGAGATTGCCAAGCAGCTAGAGATTGTCATCGGGAATATCAACCTCGGGGCTGATTTATCCTCCGAGCTAAAGCTTGCAGCTCGCCGGGTCTCGGACCCTGGGTTCACAGAGCTCGTTGAAAAATTGACAATGAGCCTTGACCGAGGAGCTCCAGTAGCGGAGCAGACAATGCAATTGGCATCCTCACTTCGCCAGGAGCAGGGTCGGCTACTGCTGAGGCAAGCGGGCTCAAGTGAAACCAAGATGCTAATCCCAACCGTGTTCGTGATCTTGCCGGTGACTGTCTTGTTCGCAGTCTTTCCATCGGTTCTAGTCCTGCAGCAATCTTTTTGAAAGGAGATAAAGCAAATGAAAACAATCAAGTCAGACAAGGGTGACGTTCCGGGGTGGGTGCTGATAACACTCATGACCGCCGGATTGGTGGTGTTGATATGGGCATTTGCGGGACCCGCGCTAGAGGGAGTCTTCGATCAGGCGATGTCTCGAGTGGTTTCTTTCTAGGCGACTCCGGCAACGCCGTGCTTTCGGCGGTTATGAACATCGCACTGGCGACGCTCACGACGCTTAGCGTGCTAACTCTGGTTTTCACGGCTTACCACGGGCTAGTTATCCAGGATGCTGCAATAACTGCAGCCAGTAAGGCAGGCAGGGCAGAGTCCACTGACCAACAACCGTACCTTCTGAAAATGCTCAGAAACTCTCTACCGTCGCTGGCGTCGTTTGACGGCAGCATTTCTAAATCGGAGAAGTATGTGGCCGTTACCGTGCAGGCGGGCCTTCCCGGCTTTGGATTCTTAAAGCCCCCAACAATTGAGTATTCGGCGCTCGCGAGCAGGGAAACAGTTGAGTGACAAGGGGTCGAGCCCGGTCGAGGCCGTTGCTCTAATGCTCATGCTGCTGCTGCCCATCGCTCCGGCTCTTGGTCTGTATCAGCACCTGAGTGACTCTCTGGCCGCAGAGTCAATTGCACGCCATGGTTTGCGAGCGGCATTGCTTGACCAGGAAAAAGGAGTACTGCCCACGGGGGTTGGTCGTTATCTTGAGCCCCTTGCACTGAACTGGGGTAAATCCATAGAAAGCTACGAGTTGAGTTGTGGCGGGCAGTGCGGGGAGGGCAGTCTGCTTTCACTGAGAGTTCAAATAGGCAGTGCCTGGGCCATTCAAACTGCAGGTTTGGAGCCAAATTGAAAAGCGACTCAGGGACAATTGCACCACTGATTGCCATTTATCTTTCCTTGTTGGTACTGGCGATAATCGGATCCAGCGCTGTTGTGACGGCCTTGATTGCTGGAAATAGAGTGCAGGGCGTTGCCGACATGGCAATTCTCTATGCGCACGATCGCGCTGTCACCAACGGAGTTCCTTCGAGGTCGCAGCTGGTGGAAGAAGTTCGTGAATTCTTGTCTGGGGCAGAAAGTGCTAGGCGATTATCAATCGTGGCCATGAATACAAATGTGGATGGAGATGAGTCTTCATTGGAGCTGTGCGCGAGATATCAGAACCCACTTGGCATCGGCTTGGACAGTGCAATTATTTGTCGAAGCGCGAATGCAAAGAGTTTCGTGATTCAATAGCAAATACCGCAAGTCTTGCCAGCAGATTATCCCAACAGGAATCGCAAGAATTCTGAGAATAATTCGTTACCAAACTGACACCATTTGGTGAATTATCCATAAAAACTATCTCTAGAGTTAATGAAAACCACTTGGGGGAAAGTGTCCTCCAGTGGAACTCTATTTTCAAGGAGATACTTATGAAGAAATTCCGCGGAACGGCACTCGTTGCTGGTTTCAGCGCTCTGGCACTAACCCTCGGTGGTTGTGCAGCGACAGAAGAGCTGACACCAACAGCTAGTCAAACTGCAGAGGCAGAGGAAGCGACGCTTGCTCCGTTGATCACTGTTGGCTGGAACGACATTATTGACAACTTCAATACTGCGTCAGCTGGAGGTAACAACGTTGCAAACTCTCTAACGGACTACCTCACCAGCTCTGGCTTCAACTATTACGACAACTCTCCGGCACTAGTCAGGAACACTGATTTCGGTAGCTACGAGATCGTAAATGAGGACCCTCTAACCGTGAAGTACACCGTCAACGATGGCGTGGTCTGGTCAGATGGCACTCAGATTGACGGAGCGGACATGCTTTTGTCATGGGTTGCAACCTTCGGTTACTACAAGAACGAGGACGATTCCTATGTGTTCGCTCACGCGGCCCCCAAGGATACCCTTGCGTCCAAGTTGCCAACTGTTGAGGGTAACTCCCTGACCTTCGAGTATGACGTCCAGTACGTTGACTGGGAGCTTCAGTTCGGTATTGGCGTTGCCGCTCACGGAGCCGTAATGCTGACTTACCCAGAGATCACTGACCCAGCCACTGCAAAGCAGTCTCTAATCGATGCCGTTGCAAACGGTGACGATGAGTGGATGGCAGCCGTCGCTGAGACCTGGAACTCCGGCTACCTATCTCCAAACACCCCAGAAAACCCACTTGTCAACCTTTCTTCGGGTCCATACATTCTCGAGGAGCTAGTTGAGGAGCAGTACTCAACCCACGTAATGAACCCGCTATTCACTTGGGGTCCAATGCCAAAGTACGAGCGCGTGACTGTCCGGCAGATTGCGGACTCAACCGCCGCTATTCAGGCAGTGGACAACGGTGAGGTTCAGATTGCCTCGGGTCAGCCAACCGCTGACGTGTTAGCACTGGTCCAGGCACTTACTAACGCTGACTACTCATCCTCCGAGGAAGGTGCTTACGAGCACATTGACCTCTCAGTAAACAACGGTGGCCCTTTTGACCCAGCTAGCTATGGTGGGGACGAAGAGACTGCTCTGAAGGTGCGACAGGCATTCTTGCTGTCGATCCCTCGCAACGAGATCATTGAGAAGCTAATCAAGCCTCTAAACCCAGAGGCGAAGCTACGCACCTCCGTGCTGTTCATCCCTGGTGCTGAAGGCTACGACGAGGCTGAAGCTAACTACGACATGTACCTTGGCACCGATGAAGAGAACCGCGCAATGGCACAGGAGCTATTGGCCGAAGCGGGGGTCTCCACTCCAATCGACGTTGAGTTCTGGTACCCAGAGGGCAATGTTCGCCGTCAGCAGCAGGTTGAGCTAATCACACTTGCAGCCGGCCAGGTTGGCTTCAACATTGTTGATGAGTCCGAGCCAAACTGGGACTTCACAGCAAATGTTTACCCAACGGTGAACCCGCATGACGCAACCATCTTCGCTTGGGCAGCCACTTCGTTGTCTGTTACCGGTGACGACCAGTACTTGACCCTTGAGGGTCCATCTAACTGGACCGGTTACGACAACGAGACAGTTGACGCTCTAATTGCTGAGTTAAACACTGCTGTTCAGAAGGAAGACCAGCTACGCATTCGCCTTGCTATTGAGGCAGAGCTAGCGAAGGATGCTTATAACATCACTATCTTCCAGTTCCCAGGTCTGACCTGGTGGGACAACTCGGTTACCGGCGTTGAGCCATCTCTATTAGTTCCCTACTACTTCTGGAACTTCTGGAACTGGACCCCAACTGCGGGCTAATCTAGTCAGATAGCTGAGAGGGGGTCACCGCTGATACAGCGGTGACCCCCAATCACTGCCCACAGGAGCACCGATGCTTGGTTTCATTGTCCGAAGAGCTGCCGCAACCTTGATGGTTTTACTGGTGGCCTCGTTTATTGTCTATAACCTGACCGCCATATCTGGCGACCCACTGCTTGAGCTAAGAGGCTCGCGTGATCCCGACATTCAATTTAAAATTGCCTATCTAACCGACATTCTTGATCTTGATGTCCCACCCCCTGCTCGCTACTTCTTATGGCTCGGGGGAGCAGCAGGCTGCTTGATTGGTCAGTGTGACCTGGGAATTGCAGTCTCCAGGAGTGAGGTTCCAGTCATTGAAGCCCTTTCCGGAGCCGTTGCATCAACTGTTCAGCTAATTGCCCTTGCCACGATTCTGTCTATCATCGTCGGTGTGGCAGTTGGAATGACCACAGCTCTGCGGCAGTACTCGGGATATGACTACACCGTTACTTTTTTTGCCTTTATTTTTTACTCCCTTCCAATTTTCTGGGTTGCCGTTCTCCTGAAGGAGTTTGGGGCCATTCAGTTCAACAGGTTTCTGGCGGAACCGGTGATACCGACAACCACGGCAATCCTGATAGCCCTGGGCCTTGCTGCTTTGGTAACAGGCATTGTTGGCGGAGGGCTGACTACCAGAATTAGGGCCTTCCTCGGGTCGCTGGTACTGTCTGGGATTTTGATTACTTTCCTGAACCTCACCCAGTGGCTCAAGTTCCCGTCAATTGGAGCCGTTGGTGTGGTCCTTCTTACACTCTTGGCAGCAGGTGTGGTCCTGCTGTTGTCGATTGGCTTCTCAATCCGCAGGGGTGTCTTTGTCGTGGTTGGAATGGCTGGAGTTGCCGGAGCGATGTGGTTGCCTGGCCAGTACATTTTCCTTTACCTCCAAGGACCCCTTGGCATCTTTGCCATGATCGCGATCATGATAGCGATTGGCGTCGTGCTGGGGATTGTCTTTGGTGGCGATGCGAAGAAGGAGATTGCCAGGGCAGCTGGCATCACCGGCTTTTTCGCAGGGCTTGTGATGGTTATCGATGAGGCTCTCCAGTACTGGAGTCAATACATCAGCCTTATTCCAATTCAAAACGGCTTTATCTCAACAATTGGTGCCGTCACACCTTCGATCAAACGTCAAGACAATATGTGGCTAGATCTGCTTGATTCTTATGCCCACCTAATTTTGCCAACCGCTGCACTCATGATCATCTCTGTGGCTGGATATACGCGTTATTCACGAGCGTCGCTTCTGGAGGTGATGAACCAGGACTACATCAGAACAGCACGAGCCAAGGGCCTTACCGAGAGAGTGGTGGTGGTTCGTCACGCAATGAGAAACGCTCTGTTGCCGATTGCAACAATTGTCCCCGTGGACATTACCGGCCTAATTGGCGGCGCGGTTATCACCGAGCAGGTCTTTGCCTGGAATGGAATGGGCTCACTGTTTATTCGAGGCCTTAATGCGGTGGATGTAAACCTTGTTATGGGTTACGTGATGGTGGTTGGCCTGATGGCAGTTATCGGTAACGTGATTGCGGATCTGCTCTACTCCGCGCTTGACCCAAGAATCAGGATCAACTAATGGCTAAAAAGCGCGAACCAAACGAAACTCAGCTCAATCGTGAGATCACTATCGAACAGCGCGAGACTGAAGGTCTCTCGCTCGGAACCATTGTTCGCAGGAGGTTCTTCAGGCACAAAGCCGCTGTAGTCTCCCTTGTTGTCCTTGGGTTCGTCACACTGCTGGCCTTCACATCGGTTGGAACCGTCATTGGCGGCTCTGGCAACCTGATAAATGACCCCAACACCAACCGGTTAGCTATTGATGGTTTCCGCATCGAGGGTTGGTGGGCGTATAACTGGTATGAGAACTACGACGTTCAGAACCAGGGTGGTCAGCCCACCATGGACCTTGCTAACTTCACAATTGGTGAGCACCCCTTTGGTCAGGACACACTTGGTAAGGACATCTTTGCAAGAGTCATGCGAGGTATCCAACAGTCCTTAATCGTGGTTTTGATTGTTGGGGTTCTTTCAACCGTGATTGGTGTCATCGTCGGCTCAGTCGCTGGCTATTTTCGCGGTCGCATTGACAGTTTCCTTATGCGTGCCACCGACGTGGTTATCATCCTGCCGCTACTGGTGGTTGGAGCAGTTCTTAGTCGCAACTTCGGTGGCGATGCAGTATCTCTCGCACTTTTGCTTGGTGCCTTGGCATGGACTGGCCTTGCACGACTCGTGCGTGCCGAGTTCCTGGCTCTTCGTGAGCGCGAGTTTGTAGATGCCGCGAGAGTGGCCGGAGCTTCGAGCTTCCGTATTATCTTCAAGCACATCCTGCCCAACACAATCGGCGTCATCGTGGTTAATGCCACCTTGCTGATGGCGGCTGCGATTTTGATTGAGACCTCTTTGAGCTTCCTCGGATTTGGAATCGTTGCGCCAGACATCTCGCTTGGTCAAATCATTAGTGAATACAACGAGGCGTTTAAGACTCGTCCATGGCTGTTCTGGTATCCAGGTTTGTTTATCGTTATCATCGCGCTGACCATAAACTTCATCGGCGATGGGCTAAGAGACGCCTTTGACCCGCGTCAACGACGCTTGCCTCGCACCGATGGTGCGATCAACGACCTAAAGAAGCTGATCAGAAACCGCAAGGCCAACTAATGCGGACTGACTTTTTAGCTAAGCACAAGAAAATTGAGGACCAAGAGCGATGCGAAAATGGTCAATTGCGAGTAATGCCAACTGGTTTTGACTTCTCCACCTTCTTGCTTTCTGGACTCCCAGTGACGGCGGATAGTTGCAGCGGCAGCCCCCGAATCGGTGCTAATCAAATCTCCCGGCCTCACGGTTCCATCGAGGTAAGTGGTTTCTGGCAAATGTTGTCCTTGATCTCGGCTTGCGAAAATGCTCGCATGGCGACCGGGTGCAGTTGCCGACCAACTGGATATCTTTTTTCCACCCTCAATAAACAGGGTCAAGTTCCAGCGGGTGTCAATTCGAGCGACAGCTCCGATTGGAACCCGGTAGCTTCTGAGAACGTTCTTGACCAAGACTTCGGTTTCGCTCACCTCAACGCGGGGAAGCCAAAAGAGCATAAGACTCAGGTAGCTGATCAGCAGCACCAGAGGGGTGCTCAACAGTACTCCCGAGATGCCATCGGTCGCATGGATGCCGACCAGGGCCAGGGCCATGGCAAAGATAACCACAATCGAGAGCGCTCTGGCGGATTTGGCAATGAATATCTGCACCCAATAATTGTTGCAGTAAAGCGAAGGGTTTGTGCGTAAATGACTACCAATCCAATTATTGAAACCAGTGAACTCTCTGTCGACTTCTGGGTCGATGGTGAGTGGGTAATGGCTGCATCCGGCATCAACTTCTCGGTTAGACCTGGAGAAGTGCTCGCAATCGTTGGTGAGTCAGGTTCTGGAAAATCAACCTCAGCCATGAGCCTTCTCGGGCTATTGCCCGTCAACGGAAGAGCATCGGGGTCTGTCAAGCTGGAGGGTGAAGAGCTTGTGGGGGCCGATAAAAAGCGTCTGCGCGAAGTTCGCGGCCAGAAGATCGCCGTTATTTTCCAAGAGCCCATGACTGCCCTAAACCCCGTCTACACGGTCGGTTTTCAGATTACTGAGGCGCTTCAGGTTCACAATAAGGGTATGACCAAAGCGGAGGCCAAAAAGCGCTCCCTGGAGCTGTTAACAATGGTTGAGCTCCCAGACCCGGAGAAGGCCTTCAATTCCTACCCACACCAGCTTTCGGGAGGCCAGAGACAGCGTGCAATGATTGCGCAGTCAATCTCCTGCGACCCACTGCTCCTGATTGCTGACGAGCCCACAACAGCCCTTGATGTTACTGTTCAGGCCGAGATACTCGAACTAATGCGGAACCTGAACAAAAGGCTCAACTCAGCAATCATTTTAATTACCCATGACATGGGAGTAGTTGCAGACCTTAGCGACCACATGATCGTCATGAAAGACGGCGTGGTCGTCGAAACGGGATTGACTGATCAAATATTTGAATCACCGAGTCACGAATACACCAAGGCTCTTCTTGCTGCCGTCCCGCACCTTGGAGCAGCACCCGCAAGGCAAGCAATTTCCACTAGCAACATAGAGCCCATGCTCAAAATGGAGAATCTCGACATTGAGTATCCAAAGCGTGGCAAAGTTCCAGCTTTCCTAGCGGTCAAGGACGCGTCGCTTGAGATCTATCCAGGTGAAGTCCTAGGGCTGGTTGGCGAGTCAGGCTCTGGGAAGACCACCATCGGCCGGGCAGTCGTGGGGCTATTACCAATCAAATCGGGTCAGCTGGCTGTGGCAGGGCAAAAGATGGTCGGGGTTTCCAAACAGGAGCTCTTGGACGTGAGGCGCAATATCGGCATTGTGTTCCAAGATCCCGGCAGCTCGCTAAATCCAAGATGGCCCATAGGGCAATCCATTGCAGAGCCGCTTCTGCTTGCGGGATATAACTCAGAGTCTCGGACTAAACGTGTTAGTGAGCTGCTTGACCTAGTAGAGCTTCCAAAAACTTATAGAAACCGCTACCCCCACGAGCTCTCGGGAGGCCAGAGGCAACGTGTGGGTATTGCCAGAGCATTGGCCCTCAGTCCGAAGCTCCTGGTGGCAGACGAGCCAACCAGCGCTCTGGATGTTTCGGTTCAGGCCAGAGTTCTTGAGCTACTGCAGCAAATTCAGAAAGAACAGCAGTTTGCGACGTTGTTTATTTCACACGACTTAGCTGTTGTTGACCTTTTGAGTGATCGAATTGCGGTTATGCAGTTCGGTGAGATTGTTGAGCAAGGGCAGAAAGATCAAATTCTTCGCAACCCTCAGCACGAATATACAAAGAAGCTTATTTCTGCTGTCCCAGTGCCGGATCCGAAAGAGCAAAGGCAGAGGCGAGAATCTCGAAAGAGTTAACACTCACTTCATTCTTAAGGGCTGCAGCACAGCGGTAGTCTCACTCTCGACCGCTGGACGATGAACCAAACACTCGATGAGAAAGCTAATCTCGGTTGGGTTTTGTTTCCTCAGGCTTTTTGTAGTCGGGAGCATAAATCGGCAGGTACTTCCAAAATAAGAAAGCGCCGACGAAGTTCAATAGCCCGGTGGATGCCAATGCTCCAGACAGGCCTATGCTCGCAGTCAAAACGGTAATCATTGCAGGAGCCAGAGCAACACCACCTGAGGTCAACATCCTGAAAGCTGCTAAGAATTCACCCCTAGACCCCTTAGGCGCCAGGTCAGCACCCAAAATCATGTTTATACCGGCCGATAGGGCGTTTGCCAATGCAGTGACTGAGGCCATGATCCAGAAAGTGAAAATGTCAGTGACCATGAATGAGAACAGGTAGGTAACACCGAGAGCCAAGAGCGTTGGAACTGAAGACCAGAATTTCCCGTATTTGTCCATGATGATTCCGGAGAGGTAAAAGAGCGTGAAATCAATAAAGCCCGTTAGCCCAAATATGAACGATGCCTCTCCGGGAGAGATGCCAAGCTGAATAGCCAGCAATGGCAATCCAATCAGGCGGATTGTTCGACCCGCGGAGATGATTGCAGAGGCAACTCCGAGGGTTGCAAGCTTGGGGGCCTCTCTTCTTGCCACCGCCCACATGTTCCCATTCTGGCCAGAGGGGGTTGCTTTCAGCCTGACCGCAGGCACTGTCAACACCGAGGCGCCAGCTGCCAAACAAAGCATGGCTGCTGCAAGGTAACCAAATTCAACTCCGTAGAGCACGATGAAGGCGGAGCCGATTACCGGTCCAATTGCCATGCCACCGCGAAACATGCCACCCAAGAGCGACATGGACTTAGGCCTGTGTTGTTCTGGAACAATCTCCGCGAGCAGGCTGTGTCTGGCAAGACCAAAGAGCGAATGCGCGGCTCCAAAACCAAGCGCGCTCAAAACAAGTGCAGGGTAACCGAGATTGAGGAAAGCAAGCAGTGTCATAACAAACCCAAGGACCGTGCTCGCAAGCATTGCATTGCGTTCCCCGATTTTTGCATTGATCCAAGAGGCTGGAACCTCAAATACCATCGTGGAGACCATCAAAACAGTTGTGATGATGCTGGCCTCGGCCAAGCTGAATCCAAAGCCAACCGCTGACACTGGCAGAATCGGAAGCAATGCCCCTTCGGCAGCCGTAATCAGTAAAGACGGCAGGTAGATGGATGTGACCAGCTGACGCTTTCTAAATTCCCCAGTAGTCATATGGCTAATTATTCACCCTCGAACCAAATACCGCTGCCACCAAAATCAGCGCTGCTGCGGCTGCAAGAGTCAACGTCAATTCTTGACCGGTTGTCATTAAGAGCAGTGCCGTGGAGATGACGGGGGTGAAGAAAGCCATTGTTCCCACTCGCTGCGCCGGACCGGTTTTCAGTGCATAGTCCCAAAGGTAGAAGGAGGCACCAAGTGGCCCCAGTCCTAAAAGCACCAACCAAAGCCATTGATCTGCCTCGATCAGGACTGGTTGCTCCACAATAAAGTGCAGTCCGATAGCCAAAAAACCAGCCACAAAGCCGTAGCCACCAACCGCCGAAGTGGGTGAACCCTTAAGCCTTTTGGTCATAAGTGAGTATGTAGAAAAAACCAAGGCGGCAATTCCGGCGTAAATGTAGCCGGGTGCAAATCCGGCAACCAGTTCAGCCCCCGAGAGTATTGCAAGTGCAGCACCTGAGAAACCAAGCGCAGCCGCCACTACATGGCTACCGGTTAGCTTGGTGGTTTTTATAAAGATCGGTGCTAAAACGACCACCAGCACTGGCCAAAGGTAGTTCAGAAGGTTTGCTTGGACACTTGGTGCATTTTGCAAGCCTGCAAACAGTGCCACGTGGTAGCCAAAAAGGCCGTAGACACCAACCAACATCACTTTTCTGGTGGGCAGAAGTGCTTTTAGGCGAAATCTTGCAACTGGCAGTGCAATTACCGAACCGATGACCAGCCCAAGCCCGGTCATTAGTAGCGGGGGAATCGAATCAAGAGCCACGGCCAAACTTGCCAATGAACCCCAGAGAACAACGGCAGCTAAGGCCGCAAAATCACTTCGCACTTTCAAGAGTCTAGGCCCGTAATCAAGCTTGTGTAATGCCTGTGAGTGTGCAGGATTATTCACAAAATGTCGTCGTTGATTGTTATTGTTTAGGTCTTGGCGGGAAACCGTCAAGAAAGATACTCAAGTAACTAAATATGGGGATGATCGGTTTCGACATTGCATTGCTGCGTGGAAGAAGCGGGTCGAGGATGAGCACTTATCTCGTAAACGATGTGTTCAAAACTATAGGTGCCAATACAAAGCGCGCCGACTTCGCCCTAGCTGCTTAAGCTAGCCCCGAAGTCCGTTTGACTAGGCCAGATTCCGACCTAGACCCAGACGCCATTTAGGAATCTTGCTAGCTATCTTGCGTCAAAGGAGTAGCTGGGACTTTTAACTTTGACTGGGCTTGTCGGCATAGTCGCTTCAAACAAATGTCGGAGCCAAGTAGAACGAATTCTGAAGCTACACCCGTAGAAGATCCACAATCGATGTCATGGACGGGGGTTCAATTCCCCCCATCTCCACTTCCCATATCCAATAGCCTCCTGAATCAGGGGGCTATTGGTCTTTAACGGGGGGTTTTGCAAAAACTACTTCGACCGCCAATGGCTCACAGCCCAATAGACTTGGGCAAATGGCTGAGCTAGATATTGGAAGACAGATTAGAGACCTGGAAGAGCTATTTCTTGGTATCTCTAAGGTCATTGATCCAGTCGCCTTGGAGAATCGCATTGCTGAGCTTGAGACCCTGGCTTCCGATCCAAACATTTGGAACGACCAGGCAAATGCGCAAAAAGTAACAACCGAACTTTCAAGAACCAAAGCTCAGTTAGAGCATCTTCACTCCATCGACCAGGACATCAAAGACCTGGAAGATTTGCGCCAGATGGCATCTGAAGATCCAGATGCAGCGGATGAGTTCGCAGCAGAGCTGCTGAGAGTTACCACCGCGCTTTCAGATTTAGAAACCAAAACCCTGCTCAACGGGGAGTATGACCCCAGGGGGGCAATTCTCTCGATTCGCTCAGGTGCAGGTGGTGACGATGCCACTGACTTTGCAGAAATGCTGATGAGAATGTATCTGCGATACGCCGAGAAAAATGGTCATAAGGCCAAGGTCTTGGAAATCTCACATGCCGAGGGGGCTGGCATTAAGAGCGCCACCGTTGAAATGGACTTTCCCTATGCATACGGAGAGCTTTCGATTGAATCCGGAACCCACCGACTCGTGAGGATGAGCCCGTTCAATGCCGCAGGAAAGAGGCAAACCTCTTTTGCTGCCATCGAAGTGGTTCCAGTCATGGAAGTGACCGAATCCGTGGAGATTCCAGAGTCTGATATCAGAATCGACGTCTTTAGGTCATCAGGACCCGGTGGACAATCGGTGAACACCACTGACTCCGCAGTAAGAATTACCCACGCGCCAACCGGGATAGTGGTGTCCTGTCAGAACGAAAAGAGCCAGTTGCAGAACAAGGCCTCGGCCTTGAGAGTGCTGCAATCAAAGTTGCTTGACGCTCAACGCCGTGCAGACCAGGAAAAGCGAAAAGAGCTCGCAGGGGATGTCAAGGCTAGCTGGGGCGAGCAAATGCGGTCCTATGTCCTGGCTCCCTATCAGATGGTGAAAGACCTTCGCACTGAGTACGAAGAAAACAACCCAGATGATGTGTTTGACGGCAAGCTCGAGGGATTTATTGCAGCTGGTATTCGCTGGCGCAAAATGGGCCAGGCAAAGTAACTGCCCGACTCTAGGCTGCTTCGCCTAGTCTTATAAATAGATTTATCAAAAACTTAGGAGTAATAAGTGCCACGCGAACGCGGTCAAAAAGCGGTTGCTACCAACCGTAAGGCTCGCCACGACTACCACATCGAAGATGAGGTCGAGGCGGGACTTGTGCTGACCGGCACAGAGGTGAAATCACTTCGCGAGGGCAGGGCTTCACTGGTCGATGGTTATGCGGTAATTGAGCGCGGAGAAGCCTGGCTGGAAAACGTTCACATCCCAGAATTCCTTGCAGGATCGTGGACCAATCACGGCACTAGAAGAAGAAGAAAACTCTTGATGCACCGAGCCGAAATTGACAAGCTCGAGGGCAAAATTAGCCATTCTGGAATGACGTTGATTCCGCTCTCGCTCTATTTCCTAGATGGCCGGGCAAAGGTCAAGATTGCTCTTGCCAAAGGTAAAAAAGAATATGACAAACGTCACAGCCTGAAAGAGGCTCAGGACACCCGTGAAGCAGCCAGGGCGGTAGCCACACTCGGAAAAGAGTGGTGAGGGATTTACCTCCAGTTTCATCGGGTTAGAATTAGAGCACACTTTAGGAGCAAACTTGACTTACATAATCGCGTTGCCATGTGTCGATCTTAAAGACAAGGCGTGTATTGATGAGTGCCCCGTTGACTGCATTTATGAGGGTGACAGGATGTTGTACATCCACCCTGACGAGTGCGTTGACTGCGGTGCATGCGAGCCAGTTTGCCCAGTAGAAGCTATCTACTATGAGGATGACACCCCATCCGAGTGGAGTGAGTACTACAAAGTCAACGTCGACTTTTTTGAGGAAGTTGGTTCACCTGGAGGGGCAGCAAAAGTCGGCCCAATCGCAGGAGATCACCCGATAGTTGCAGCCCTGCCTCCGCAGGCATAACTGCCCTCAGATAAAAAACTTTCATAGGGCAGTAACCAGGCACTCTAGGCTGAGTGCATTCAGAATAGGAGTCGCACGTTGAGTAACGACAAGGTTTCAATTGACATAGGCGGTGCCGTCAATGAGTACCCTGTACTCGCTGCTACCGAGGGCCCATCGGGTATCGACATTTCAGGCTTGATGTCTAACACTGGGCTCACGGTTTTTGACCAGGGTTTTGTAAACACAGCGTCCACCAGTTCAGCAATCACCTTCATCGACGGTGATGCTGGAATCTTGCGTTACCGCGGTTATCCAATCGAGCAGCTTGCTTCCAAGCGCAGCTATTTGGAGACTTCCTACCTCCTGATTTTCGGTGAGCTTCCAACCGAATCTCAGGCGGCTGATTTTGATGAAAGCCTCAGGCGTCACACTCTTTTGCACGAGGATATGAAGGACTTCTTCAGAGCCTTCCCACAGAGTGCTCATCCGATGTCGGTTCTTTCCGCTGGCGTGAGCATGCTGTCAACTTTTTATCAGGACTCACTTGATCCAAAGGACAAGGACCAGGTTGAGATTTCAACCCTGCGATTGATGTCAAAGCTGCCTGTGATCGCGGCGTATGCTCACAAGTCTTCGATTGGTCAGGCCCTGGTGTATCCAGACAATTCGCTATCGCTCGTCGAGAATTTCCTAAAGATGACCTTTGGAAACTACGCCGAGGACTACGTGCAGAATCAGGTCGTCACAGACGCACTCGACACTCTCCTGTTGCTTCACGCAGATCACGAGCAAAACTGCAGCACCTCAACAGTTCGTCTCGTAGGGTCGTCAAATGCCAACCTGTTTGCTTCAGTTGCATCAGGAGTCAACGCTCTTTCTGGCCCGCTTCACGGTGGTGCCAACGAGGCTGTGTTGGAGATGCTGAAGGCCATCCAGCTCTCGGGTGAAAGCGTCACAAAATACGTTGAGCGCATCAAGAACAAAGAAGACGGTATTCGTCTGATGGGCTTTGGGCACCGGGTTTATAAGTCCTTTGACCCAAGGGCAACAATCGTCAAGGAAACTGCGGATCGAGTCTTGACTGAGCTTGGCATTGATGACCCAATGCTTGAGATAGCAAAAGAGCTTGAGCAGGCAGCTCTCTCGGATGATTACTTCGTGGAGCGCAAGCTTTATCCAAATGTTGATTTCTACACCGGCGTCATCTACAAGGCAATGGGCTTCCCGCCAAAGATGTTCACCCCGCTGTTTGCAGTTGGCAGGCTTCCAGGCTGGATTGCTCACTGGCGCGAGATGATGGAAGACTCAAGCACACGCATAGGTCGACCTCAGCAGCTCTACACGGGCCCTACAGAGCGCTCTATCTAGTTTTTCCGGTAGATGGCCACCCTGGTTTCCCCAACGGCCTTATTAGAGATTTTTTCCAACCAGGTTGGTATAGCTATTTCGGCAGTCCTGGCAGATCTTTCAATCACCACAATGCCGCCCTCGGCAACTCTTTGTTCCAGCTCATCAAGTTGGGCTAGAAGTAGCTCATTCTGGAACTCATATGGCGGATCAATCAGAACTAAGTCAAATATCTCGTTGCTGGTTTTGAGGTACTTGGCCGCATCAATCTTCAGGTTCTGAGCGGACGCATCAGAATCTGATTTAGCCAGAGCGGCTAAAACTACTTTCGTGTTGTCGCTTGAGATTTTGTGAGCATCGGGGTTTTTTTCAACCAAGACGGCGCTCTTCGCTCCTCTAGAAAGGGCCTCGAGAGCCAGAGCTCCGGTGCCGGCGTATAAATCAAGTACTTTCGCAGACTCCAGTAGGTCTCTTGCCTCAAGAGCTGCAAAGAGGCTCTCCTTGACGCGATCGCTGGTTGGCCGAGTTGACGAGGCTGCTGATTTCAGCCTGATGGAGCCAGCCTGGCCCGAGATGATTCTGCTCACTCAAGTGAGCCTACTGAATCAAGTGCCGGTGTTCTAAGAAGATTGTTACGTGCTTACAGACATGACGCTTTTGACCTCCTTGCTAGGGGAGAAGACCGTCAAAGCCTTCGATAAGCAACTGGGGATCAAAACCGTTGCTGACATTCTTCAGCACTATCCGAGGAGATATTCCAAACGCGGTGAGCTGACCGACTTTGCAAGCCTCCCAATCGGTGAGGTTGTTACCGTGGTGGGAAGGGTAATCTCCACCAACCAGCGCCGCATGAAAGGTCGAAAGGGCAGCATCTTTGAGGTTGTCTTGGGCGACGGGGACTCCAAGCTCACGCTGGCGTTTTTCAACCAGGCCTGGCGCCAATCAGAATTGCATGAGGGTGTCACCGGCTTGTTCTCGGGAAAAATTGGCTCTTTTTCGAACACACTGCAGCTCACTCACCCCGACTACGAACTTTTCGATGCAGAAGTTATTGAGTCCCAGGCAAAAGCCTGGGCTGAACTGCCGATTCCCATTTATCCAGCGACTGGAACTCTGTCCAGTTGGAAAATACAAAAGGCCATTGAGAAGGTCCTGCAGGCCGGTTATGCAGTAAGTGAACTGCTGCCAGAGGAACTTCTCGAGAGTGAATCCCTGACTTCATTGAACGAGGCAATCGAGGCCATTCATCGACCGAAGAAAGACGCTGATTGGAAGTTAGCTCTTAAAACCCTGAAATATCACGAAGCATTTTTGTTGCAGCTGGGTCTAGTTGAAAGAAGAAAGACTGCAAGCCAGCAAAAGGCTTCAATCTATAAACCAGGTCAACTACTGGCTGACTTTGACAAAACGTTGCCGTTTGAGCTGACCGAGGGGCAGTTACATGCCGGCCGAGAGATATCTGAAGATCTAGCCGCCGGGCACCCCATGAATCGAATGCTGCAAGGTGAGGTTGGATCCGGAAAGACTGTTGTAGCGCTGAGGGCAGTGCTGACCATTGCCGAAACTGGAGGCCAGTCGGCAATTCTCGCCCCAACCGAAGTGCTTGCCTCTCAGCACTATCGGTCGATTGTGCAGGCACTCGGGCCAAAGCTGAGTAAAGAACTCGGTGTGCAACTGCTGACAGGCCAGCAACCGGTCGCAAAGCGCAAAAAGACGCTGCTTGACATGGCCTCAGGAAACTGCAGGCTTGTCATTGGCACGCATGCCCTAATTAGCCAGAACGTTTCATTTTTTGACCTCGGGCTTGTAATTATTGACGAGCAGCACCGTTTCGGAGTCGGCCAGCGAGAAGCCCTAAAAGCAAAGGCCAAAAATACTCCGCACTCACTTTTGATGACGGCCACACCAATTCCGAGAACACTTGCGGTGAGCATCTTTGGTGACCTTGATATTTCCTCACTCAGGGAGCTACCTCAAGGCCGTCAGGCGATCACCACGCACGTTGTGGATATTCAAAAAAGCGACCACGTCGCGAGAATCTGGCAGCGAGTTGGAGAAGAAGTGGCCTCCGGCAGGCAAGTTTTCGTCGTCTGCCCAAGAATCGAAGTGGGCGAGGTCGAGGAAGACTTCACGGAAGAGCTGGAAATAGAAAACAGCGTTGAGCCGGCGAATGTTCAAGGAGTATTTGAGGCGCTGCAACAAAATCAGTTTCTCAAAGACCTAAAGATTGATTTCCTGCATGGTCGAATGTCCTCGGAGGAAAAAGAACTTTCAATGGCCAGTTTCGAAGCTGGAGAGACAGCCATTTTGGTCTCAACGACCGTGATTGAAGTCGGAGTGAATGTTCCGAACGCCTCAACAATGGTTGTTCTCGATGCAGATCGTTTTGGTTTATCTCAACTCCACCAACTTCGAGGAAGAGTGGGTCGAGGCGAGCACGCTGGGCTTTGTTTGCTGGTCTCGGGAGCCGAGGATGGCAGCTTGGCTTCTCAGAGGCTTACGGCTCTGGCAGATAGCACAGACGGCTTTGAGCTGAGCGAAATCGACCTCGATCTTCGCGGCGAGGGTGACGTCCTCGGTAATTCTCAGTCTGGCGCTAGGTCATCGCTGAGGCTTCTGAGAGTGGTCAGAGACGCCAAGCTGATACAGGACGTTAGAAAGCCAGCTGAAGATCTTGACGCGTCAGGACTGAGTGAAGTGTTAGTAAAAGCTTTAGAGGCGCAGGATGCGGCGCAGCTTGCCCGCGGCTAACCTAGTGGCGTGAACAAAATTGCTATTTACCCAGGATCATTTGACCCTGTGACGCTGGGGCACATCTCAGTTATGGAGCGCGCCTCTCGGCTCTTTGATGAGGTGTGTTTACTGATTGTTCATAACCCAAACAAGCAGGCAAAATTTGACATTCAAGCTCGTCTGGAAATGGCAAAACAGGCAATCGCTGAAAAAGGCCTCGGGGAGTCCTGCAATGTCAAAGTGATGGAGCAGGGTCTATTGGCAACAACCGCTGAGCAAATGGGTGCTACCGCAATTGTTAAGGGTTTTAGAAACTCGAAAGACATCGACTACGAAATGCCAATGGCTCAGGTGAACGAGGATTTGAGTGGGATTCAAACAATATTCTTACCAGCAGACGAAGCGTTTGGAGAGATTTCATCATCGCTTGTCAAAGAGGTATTCTCACTCGGGGGAGATGTTTCAAAATATGTCTCTGAGTCAGTCCTAAGAAAAATGCAAGAGGAAGCAAAATGACGCTGTTGGTGCCAGTACATGACCTGATGAAGAGGCCAGGAATCATGCGCGAATTTACCCTCGAGCACAGGGTTGAAGAGGCCATTGGAACCACAGTGGTCAAGATTCCCGTGGACTCTACGCTCGAAATAAACCTTCGCTTGGAGTCAGTCCACGAGGGTGTTTTGGCAACCGGAGAAGTTTCTGGTGAAGCGGAATCTGAATGCTCCAGGTGCCTGGATTCAGTAAACCTTGACGTTGAGGTAGATTTTCAAGAACTTTTCGCCTATTCTCTTACCTCGGATGAAGATCTGATTGTTGATAATGAACACATCGACTTAGAACAGGTCCTCATTGATTCGATAGTTTTGAATCTTCCCTTTCAGCCCGTGTGTTCCGAGACTTGTCTTGGATTGTGCGCGGAGTGTGGAATCAGGTTGGAGCAGGACTTAGAACATGGGCATGAAAAGCCGGTTGATCCGCGCTTCAGTGCGTTAAAAGATTTAGCAACGAAAGAAGAGTAAAGATGCCAGTTCCAAAACGTCGACAGTCTCGCTCGAACACACGCTCACGCCGTTCGCAGTGGAAAGCTGCGCCAATCACACTGGTAAAGACTGTGGAGAACGGTGAAACCACCTACAGCCTTCCTCACCGCGCCAAGGTCGTAACCGACTCTGTCGGAACCGAGCTTTACATGGAGTACAAGGGCCGCAAGGTCGCTGACGCCTAAAAAATGAATCTTGACGAGCTTGTAAAAACGCTCGGCATCGAGGTTGATCCCGAGTTACTGACTCTCGCCCTCACACATTCCTCGTATGGCTACGAGCATGACACCGAAGACTACGAACGTTTAGAGTTCCTCGGCGATTCTGTGCTCGGCTATTTAGTTGCCTCCTACGTATTTGAACAACACCCCGAATTGCAAGAGGGTGAACTCACCAAGCTGAAAAATGCAGTCGTTTCAGGACAAGCATTGGCTGCTGCTGCAAACCGCATGGATCTCGGGTCTCACATTCGAATCGGAAAAGGTGAAGAGCAAACCGATGGCCGCAAAAAGGTCAACATTCTTGCTGACACCTTTGAATCCGTGCTTGGAGCCGCCTTCATTTCCAATGGAATTGAAGCTGCGAAGCACATTGTTGAAAAATTCATTTTTCCACTCTTGGATGACCCGGATGCCGTTCGCGAAGCGGCAGACCCAAAGACCTCTTTGGTTGAAAAGCTTGCTCGCCTTGGTAAGCAAGACGTCGCATACAAAATCACTGGCCAGGGTCCAGAGCACGAGATTGTCTATACCGCCCACTGTCACTCCGGCGATGAGTTGCTCGGTGTTGGAACTGGCAAGACTAAGAAAAGCGCAGAAACCGAAGCGGCCATTAACGCGCTTCGAGCCCTGCAGAAAAGCTAATGCCAGAACTACCCGAGGTCGAGACCGTGAGGGCTGGCCTGGCAGCAGAGCTAGTTGGCGCAAAGGTCACCAAGATAGACATTGCCGACCCGAGGTCCCTGAAGCGTCATCTCTTGGGGCCCAAGCACTTCGTTGACGAACTAATCGGCCAGCAATTTGAAGCTGTTGTTCGGCGAGGAAAGTTTTTATGGCTTCCTTTTTCTGACTCTAGGGCAATGGTTGGACACCTCGGAATGAGCGGCCAGTTGCTTTTGCGCACACCGGATCATCCTGAAGATGGTCAGACCCGTGTTGTCATTCACGCAGAAACCAGCTCCAGGAAAAAAGTAGAGGTGCGGTTTGTCGACCAAAGAATCTTCGGTTCTTTAGCCATTGAAGACCTTGTTGAAACAGCCGACAAGAAAGCAGCTGGTTTCTCACCTGAGGCACCAGCATCGAACCTGATTCCAGTGGTAGTTGCCCACATTTCAAGGGATCTCCTTGACCCACACTTTGATGCCAAAAACGTAGCCTTGAAAATGCGCAAGCGAGCCTCCGGCATCAAGCGGGTTTTGCTAGATCAAAACCTCTTGAGTGGCATTGGCAACATCTATGCAGATGAAAGCCTCTGGCTTGCAAAGCTTCATTATGACCAGCCGGCCAACACGATCCGCATGGCGAAGTTACTTGAGTTGATAGAAATTGCTAAAGAGGTTTTAGAAAAGGCTGTGCTGCAGGGCGGCACCTCCTTTGACGAGCAGTATAAGAATGTAAATGGAGAAAGCGGCTACTTCTCACAATCCCTAAATGCATACGGTCAGGCTGGCGAAGCTTGCCCCAGATGTGGGGGTCAGATTGAGAGAAAAGCCTGGGCGAATCGTGGCAGTCATTATTGCCCCCGCTGCCAAAAGCTCAAGCTTTAGCCTGTTGGGGTCTGGCTCTTCCAGTCATTTTTTGAAATTCGCGGCCAGAAAACTGCTGCGAAAGCCAGAATCGGCGAGCCGAATGACCAAATCAGCCCAGCTTGGTTTGAGGGAAGCATTTTGTCGTCCCAGAAATCCTGACCGATCACAAAGAGCATTACCGTAAGCAGAAGTGCGAAAGCCCAACCCTCAGCTCTTGAAGCGGAGTTGATTCGGATTTCCAGAGACACCAGAAGCGCCAGCAAAACCGCTAGCAGGGCTCCAACTGGCAATTGATTACCAATCGTGCTCTGGTGCACGATCGTGCCAAAAATCACAACAAATACTGCCTTGCCGCTCACCAGCAAGAGCTCAAAAAGTCGATTTGTTTTGGTCTTCACGCTTCGAGCCTAGGGTCAACGCGACTGTTAGCAAATCGTTTTACCCCAATGGCCTAATCGGGCCAGGCTAGATTGCCAATAAATCGCTAAACTTCTGGCTCGGCTAGTCTGTATTTGAACGGGAAAGGGGTGACTGAGCTTGCATCTAAAAAGCATCACCCTGAAGGGCTTCAAGTCATTTGCCCAGTCCACGACCCTGGCACTCGAACCCGGCATCACTTGCGTGGTCGGACCAAACGGTTCTGGAAAATCAAATGTGGTGGACGCACTCGCATGGGTCATGGGTGAACAGGGAGCAAAGACACTTCGCGGTGGAAAGATGGAAGACGTCATCTTTGCTGGAACTTCAACCAAAGCTCCGCTGGGTCGTGCAGAAGTCTCGCTAACAATTGACAACTCCGACGGAGCACTACCTATTGAGTATGCCGAGGTCACAATTTCCAGGGTGCTGTTTAGAAATGGCGCATCTGAGTATTCAATAAACCAAGAGCCTTGCCGCCTTCTGGATGTTCAAGAACTACTTAGCGACACAGGACTTGGTCGGGAGATGCATGTCATCGTCGGCCAGGGGCAACTTGACACGGTCTTGAAAGCCAACCCAACCGAGCGACGTGCCTTTATCGAAGAGGCCGCTGGGATTCTGAAGTATCGCAGGCGCAAGGAAAAAACAGAGCGAAAGCTCGAAGCCATGCAGGCCAACCTCACCAGGCTCCAGGATCTTATTGCTGAAATCAGGCGCAATCTAAAACCACTAGGTAGGCAGGCCGAAGTGGCCAGAAGTGCTCAAGAAATTGCCGCTGTTGCCAGAGACGCGAAGTCCAAACTTCTTTCCGTGCAGGTACGTAACTGTCAGGAAAAACTAGAAAGTGCATCCAAGTCTGAGAACGAACGCAAGGCAGAGTCTTCTTTTGCCCAGCAACAGCTAGCCAGCGCAAGAGCCGGAATACAAGAAATCGAAACTGAACTTGGAGCCGGCTCGATTGACCAGGCCAGGTCAAAGCTTTATTCAATTGAGGCAATCGAACAAAAACTTCGAAACCTACAAAATTTGGCGGAACAGCGAATTAGTTTGATTGGCGCTACTCAATTAGACGAATCCGAATCTGAAATTGCAGAACTGAACTCGGCCCTTTCGCTCGCGAAAACTGCCAGCTCAGAGATAGAGGCGGAAATTTCGAAGGGTGCAGCTGCCCTAGCCAGCCTGGAGCAAATCCGAGTCAAGGCAGCTGAAGCACTAAATGCTTTCGACGCAAACGTTATCCGCCTCAGGAGCAGTCAAGAGGATCAGGCCAGACAGCGAAGCCAAGCCGAGGGTGCAGTCTCGATCCAGAAATCCAAGATTGAAGCGCTAGTAGAGCAGCGAACGAAACTTGAGCAGAGCATTGAAGCTGCACGGACCAGGGTCCTTGAACTGGAGGCTCAGCAGCCTGCGGCAGGCCCATCGGGAATGTCAACCTCAGATGACGAACTCCGCAGTGCCTACGAATCAGCCCAAAAGGCCGAAACCGCAGCCCGCAAGCTAGTTGACAGCGCGCGACAAGAAATGCACTCATCAGAGCGTGAGCGAGATGGTTTGGCAGCGCGGCACTCTGCGCTTGGCCTGACTCTTGAGCAAACAGACGGTGGTAGCGAAGTTCTGGATTCTAAACTCCAGGGAATCAAGGGGCTCTTGGCCAAGAGCGTCAGCATTGATCCAGGATTTGAGAAGGCGATATCAGTGGCGCTGGGAGCTCTTTCCGATGCAATTGTGGTTGACACCAAAGAGCAGGCCATCGCCGCAATTCGCTATCTAAAAAGCGAAGAGATGGGCCGCGCAGAGTTTATTGTGGCGGCAGCTACCGCTCAAAAAGGATCACTCAACAAAAAGGCCGGTCTGGTGAATGCCAGCACAGTCGTCTCGGCTCCAGCTTCAGTCTTGGCGATACTTGAGCACTTCTACCTAGCCGACAACCTTGAAGATGCTGAGCGAGCACTGAACGAAGATGTCACGCTCACGGTAATAACAAAGGACGGCGACCTTGTTTCACAGCATTCAGCAAGAGGTGGAGGCACTAAGCAGCCTTCCAAGCTTGAACTGAGTGCCGAAAGAGACAGGGCAGGGGTAGAGCTTTCAAAGTTCGATGGCCAACTTGTCTCTCTAACTAAGGCTCTGCAGGAAGCAGAGCAGGCCAGTGAAAAAGCCAGCACTTCTGTCAAAGAGGCTTTAGCCAGACTCCAGGAGCACGATGCTCTGCTGGCAGCCAGCGCAGAACGCGCCGGGCGCACGATTGCCCAGTTGGATTCTGCCAATTCCGAGATAGCGCGGCTGGAAGCAGACCTCGTTGCCCTAGCGGACCAGAAACTGAGCGCAGAGAGTCAGCTTGAGGTGCTAACCACTGCCTTCAGTGCGCTGCCAGAACCTGAGTCGGTCGAGGTTTCCCAGGAAGCTCGTGCCCAGTTGACAGCGGAGCTTGATGCTGCACGGCAAAGCGAGCTCGAAGCCCGCATCCAATCGGGAACACTGGCTGAGAGAAAGAGTTCTGCGGATAGAGAGCTCGCTGTTCTCAAGGGCCGGCTAACCGAAGCTGAGACTGCCGCCAAGGCTGCCACCGAGGCGAGCATTGCCAGAAAAGAGCAGGTCACCAGCGCGAAGAAACTACTGAGTGAGCTGCCAGCAGTCTTGGACTACACGGCAAAACTGGCGGCAGGCCTGAGGTCAAACCTTCTGGATTTGGAGGCGAAGCAGTCCCAGCGCACCGATCGACTCCAATTGCTGAGGGCTCAAGCAGCCGAGCTAGAAACAAAGCTTGCAGCACTGAATTCCTCGGTGCATGAGGTTGAGCTTCAGAACCACGAATTACGCTTGACTTTGCAAAATCTGACCGAGCGCGTCAGCACGGAGCTTTCAGTATCTGTTGCTGAGCTAGTTAGCGAATACGGCGAAGTGTCAGAACCAATCGACGAGCTTCAAAAAAGCCTCAAGCAGGCAGAGGCAAAGCTTTCACAGCTCGGTGCATTTAATCCATTGGCTCTCGAGGAGTTCTCCGCTTTGGAGGAACGACACAAATATCTTTCAGACCAGCTGACCGACCTAACTAAAGCAAGGGCTGACCTAACCGGCATCATCGGAGACCTTGATGGAAAGATGCAACATATCTTCCTCGCTGCATTCGAGGACACCGCTAGAGAGTTTGAAAAGATTTTCCCTGTTTTGTTCCCGGGTGGAACCGGCTCGCTCAGCCTGACTGAGCCTGACAACTTATTGGAAACAGGTTTGGAGGTCTCAGTAAGACCGGCTGGAAAGCGCATTGAGAGAATGTCGCTGCTTTCAGGTGGTGAAAGATCACTTGCCGCAGTTGCACTATTGGTATCTATCTTCAAGGCAAGGCCGAGCCCGTTTTATGTCCTGGACGAGGTTGAAGCTGCTCTCGACGATTCCAACCTGGGCAGGCTATTGGACGTCATCAAGTCCCTTAGAGACAGTTCGCAGTTGATCGTCATTACTCACCAGAAGCGCACGATGGAAATTGCTGACGCTCTTTACGGTGTTTCAATGCGCCAAGATGGCATCACCCAGGTTGTTGGGCAGAGGCTTGAGGTGGCGGTCTAGTGTTCAAGTTCCTAAAGCGCCTGAGAGGCGAAAAAGACACACCGGTTGAAGCCCAAGCGGTTGAGCAAGAAGTGGTTGCCGAGACGGTTTTTGAGGTTGCTGTAGATGCTCCAGTAGTCGAAGAGCACACACAACTCGAGCCTGTCGCTGAACCAGTGGCAGTAACACCAACTGTGGTCAAACAAGCACCAATTGCGGTGCCAGTCGAAGAGCCCCCTGTTGCTGAAAAAGCGCCAGCGCCAGTTGAGCTCGAGGCAGTAGAGCTGCCCAAGCGCTCTCTGGGTTCCGGCGTGAGGTCACTGTTTGGTGATGTCGTGGATGTCGACGAGCTAGAGGATATTTTGATTCTGGCAGATTTCGGCGTTGAGACGGCCGAGGAAATTGCAGCTCAGGTGAAGAAAGAGGCGAGCAGGCAAGGTGCAACCACTGATGCCGAATTGAGGTTACTGCTGAAGGACTTGTTGACAGAGCGTCTAGAGAGAAAAGACTCCTCACTAAACCTAGAAGATGGCAAACTGCCCTACGTCTTTTTGGCTGTGGGGGTAAACGGCGCTGGCAAGACAACAACCATTGGAAAGCTAGCAAGGTGGCTCAAGGACGGCCAGTGGGAGGTTGTGCTGGGTGCTGCGGACACCTATCGTGCAGCAGCGGTGGACCAACTTGCAACCTGGGCAGAACGAGCCGAATCCCCGATTATTAGGCCCGCAAAAGAAGGTGCCGATCCAGCTGCGGTGGCTTACCAGACGGTTGAAATGGCAATCAACACCGAAGCGGACATAGCAATTATCGACACCGCTGGGCGACTGCAAAACAAAAAAGACCTGATGGACGAGCTCGGAAAAATTCGCCGAGCAGTAGAAAAGCAGGCCAAAATTTCTGAGGTTCTATTGGTGATTGACGCAACCAACGGACAAAACGCTATGAGCCAAGCTAAGGCGTTTACTGAGGTTGCTGACGTGACCGGCATTGTTATGACCAAGCTCGATGGCACGGCCAAGGGCGGAATTCTCTACGCTCTCCAAAAAGAACTCAATTTGCCAATTAAGCTCGTTGGTGTTGGCGAGCAAATAAATGACTTTGCTTTTTTCTCTCCTGAGGAATTCGCCAAAGGTCTAGTGGCCAAGAAATAGGAGTTTCTTTGTTCGGCAATCTATCTGATCGGTTATCCGACACGTTCAAGAACCTTAGGGGCAAGGGTCGGCTTTCCGCGAGCGACATCGATGCCACACTTCGCGATATTAGGCGCGCGTTGCTCGAGGCTGACGTGGCGCTGGAAGTCGTAAAGGACTTCATCGGAGCAATCCGCGAGCGTGCTCTGGGCGATGAGGTTTCCAAGGCCTTGAACCCGGCTCAACAGGTTGTGCAGATTGTCAACGAGGAGTTGACTCAGATACTCGGTGGTGAAAGCAAGCAGCTTCGCTTCGCCAAATCACCCCCCACAGTGATCATGCTTGCAGGACTTCAGGGGTCTGGTAAGACCACACTGGCAGGAAAACTTGCCAAGTGGCTGAAGGAGCAAAATCAGACTCCGTTGCTCGTAGCGGCTGACCTTCAGAGACCAAACGCTGTTACTCAGCTTGAGGTGCTCGGTGAACGAACTGGAGTCACCGTTTTTGCACCTGAGCCGGGAAATGGCACGGGTAATCCAGTCGAGGTTGCCAAGCAGGCAATTGCTCACGCCAAAAAGGCGCAATTTTCAGTTGTCATTGTGGACACCGCTGGACGCCTCGGTGTCGATGAAGAAATGATGCAGCAGGCAATAGGCATCAGAGATGCCGTTGGCCCCGATGAGATTTTGTTTGTCGTGGACTCGATGCTTGGTCAAGATGCGGTAAACGTTGCCAAGGCATTCAAGGATGGCGTTGGCGTCACGGGAGTAGTGCTCACCAAGCTTGATGGCGATTCCAGGGGCGGTGCGGCACTCTCGGTTGCCAATGTCACCGGCGCACCTATTTTGTTCAGCTCAACCGGCGAAGGATTAGACGCCTTCGAGACTTTCCATCCAGAGCGAATGGCTGGCCGAATCCTTGACATGGGCGACGTGGTTAGCCTCATCGAGCAGGCTCAGAAGACTTTCGATGAAGAAGAATCAAAAAAACTGGCGGACAAGATTGCCAGCGACAGCTTCACTCTTCAAGACTTCCTGGAGCAGATGCAACAGCTTCGAAAAATGGGAAACATGAAGAGCATCCTCGGCATGATGCCGGGTGCTGGAAAAATGAAAAAGCAGCTTGAGGATTTCGATGAGTCTGAAATTGCAAGAACAGAAGCAATTATTTTCTCAATGACCCCGGTCGAGAGAAACATGCCAAAGGTTCTCAACGGTTCTAGGCGTCAACGAATTGCAAGAGGCTCCGGAACCACCGTGACTGAAGTAAACCAACTGATAATTCGATTCGAACAGGCCGCAAAGGTTATGAAGACCATGGCCAAGGGTGGGATGCCAAACATCCCAGGAACCAATCCTGTTCAAATGGGTGGCGCAGTTGGCGGCGGTTACATCGGTGGCAAGAAAAAAGACAATAAGAAAAAGGGCTCCAAGAGCGGAAATCCAGCCAAAAGGGCCGCTGAAAACAAAGGTCTAGGTTATTCAGCGGCTACGGAAACAAAACCCGGCAACGCATTTGGGCTCGAAAAGTAGCAAAACTCTCAGTTTTCTGGCACAATTTGATTTAGTTCGAGCGCCTTGACCCTCTATCCGGGCGTAATCGAAAAAAACTTGAGAAACCTCCGAGTGCATCCCCACGCTCATGTTGGAATTTCGACCCAGAAACTCACAGGAGAATTGTGGCCGTAAAGATCCGCCTACAGCGCATAGGTAAAAAGCGCACCCCTCACTACCGCATCGTGGTAGCCGACTCACGCACTCACCGTAATGGTCGAGTCATCGAAGAGATTGGTCGCTATGTGCCGACCAACGAGCCTTCGATCATTGAGATTAAATCAGAGCGAGCTCAGTACTGGCTGTCAGTTGGCGCACAGCCAACTGAGCAGGCTGCCGTTCTGTTGAAGCTCAGTGGTGACATCGCCAACGAAAAGGGCGAATTCAAAAACACCATCAAGCCTCAGGTAGCAAAGGTTCCATTCACACCAGACGCAAACAAGAAGTCAGTTCTATTGCCAAAGGTTGAGAAGAAGGCACCTGCTGAAGAAGCACCTGCTGCCAAAGAAGAGAAGTCAGCTCCAGTAGAAGCAGTAGCTGAGACTCCTGCTGAAGCTACTGCGACCGAGGCACCAGCCGAGGCTGTTGCTGAGACCGCTGCCCCAGAAGTAGAGGCAGCACCAGAGGCCGAAGCACCTGCCGCTGAGGCGACTGAAGAGTCGCCAGCCGCTGAAGCAGTGGCTGAAGAGGCCCCTGCTGCCGAAGCTGAAGAGCCAAAGGCCGAATAATCATGTTGCAGGCGACCCTCCAGTTTCTAGTTCGATCAATCGTTAGTAACCCTGACGATGCAACCGTTGCTACTCGCAAGGTTGGCCCGAACGATTTGCTGGAGGTGCGCGTGCATCCAGACGACCTGGGTCGAGTAATCGGCAAAAACGGTCGCACAGCAACCGCCCTGCGCACAGTTGTCAACGCCCTAGCCGGCGGAAAGCGCGTGCGAGTAGACGTGGTGGATACAGATTTCTAGTTCCACCGAGCTCCGAGTGGGCCGGCTGCTAAAGGCGCACGGTCTCAAGGGAGCGTTCAAGCTAGAGCTCTACACCGACAGCCCCAAGCAGCGATTTCGCGCAGGCGAAGTTCTAAAACTCCAAGTTCCGGAAGAATCAGAGTGGTTCGGAAAAACTGTCACGGTAAAAGAACTGCGCTGGTACAACAGCTCCGCGGTTCTGTTTATCGAGGGTATCGAGTCTCGCGAACAGGCTGAAGGTCTAATTAGGGCAATCTTGCTCGTTGACCAACCTTTAGATGCGCTGCCAGAGGAGCCCGAATCCTGGTTTGATCACCAGCTCACCGGCCTCAAGGTATTCAGGAACGGTGCAGAAATTGGTTCTGTAGTGAGGGTAGATCACATGCCTGCGCAGGACCTATTGGCCATCAAGACTGAATCCGGTGATGTGCTGCTGCCATTCTTGAAGGTTTTTGTTCCCAAAGTGGATATAGCGAACTCGATGATTGAAATCACTCCACCGGGTGGCTTATTTGAAGAGCTTGAAAGCGCCTCGAATGAAAATTGAGGCGATCAGCATTTTTCCGGAGTTCTTCGATGTTCTCGGGCTGTCTCTGCTGGGCAAAGCTCAGGAGCAGAACCTGATTGAGTTTCAGACTCACGACCTCAGGACTTGGACCGAGGATAAGCACAAGACTGTGGATGACTCTCCCTATGGCGGTGGTGCCGGGATGGTCATGAAGCCAGAACCTTGGGGTCAAGCTTTTGATGCGATTTTGCCAGCACAGAAAACCTCGACAGTTATTTTTACTACACCGGCCGGAATACCTTTTACCCAAGCATTGGCCCAGGAGCTTTCCCAAAAAGAGCACCTGGTGTTTGCCTGCGGTCGCTACGAGGGCATTGACCAGAGGGTGGTCGAGTATGCCGGCACCAAGGCTGAAGTCCTAGAGGTTTCGATTGGGGACTACGTCCTAAACGGTGGCGAGGTGGCAGCCGTTGCCATGATTGAAGCCGTCAGCCGATTGATTCCAGGAGTGATTGGTAACAGTGAGTCACTCAGTGAAGAATCCCACAACGAGGGATTGCTCGAGTACCCGAGCTACACCAAGCCGTCAACCTGGCGAACGATGGAGGTGCCGGAAGTTTTGCTTTCTGGTCACCACGCCGAGATAGAGAAGTGGCGCAAGGAGCAATCTGTTGCTAGAACCAAAAAGAACCGACCCGATCTACTGAGCTAAGTAGTTGTTTTATTGCCCCAGCTGTGGCACAATTTGAAGCTGTGCCCAACTAGCTCTGCCGCAGGGGAGACGGGCCCAAAAACTTATTAGACACTAACCATTTTGACCTGCGCGCAAAAGGAAAGATTAAAGCCATGAACATTCTTGACGAGTTAGACGCAAAAAGCCTCAGAACTGATATTCCAGATTTCCGTGCCGGTGACAACGTTAAGGTTCACGTAAACATCATCGAGGGCACCAGAAAGCGTGTTCAGGTCTTCCAGGGTGTAGTTATCGGTCGTTCAGGTGACAGTGTCCGCGAGACATTCACTGTTCGCAAGGTTTCTTTCCAGGTTGGTGTTGAGCGTACATTCCCAGTTCACAGCCCAGTGCTAGACAAGATTGAGCTAGTTTCCAGAGGCGATGTCCGTCGTGCAAAGCTTTACTACTTGCGTAGTCTCCGCGGTAAGGCCGCGAAGATTCGTGAGAAGCGCGACAACGTTTAAATCGCTTAACTGATGTCTCTGGGCGGGGGATTACGACCTCGGAAATCCGGTGCCCTTAAAGGGTTCAGGCGAAGCGTCCGCAGGGCAAGAAAAAACAGGCTGCTAGCTTTTCTAATCGACTTTGTAGCGATTGTCGGATTTGCTCTAATTCTCTCCGTCTTAATCAAAGCGTTCTTGATTCGCTCCTTCTTCATTCCTTCTGGCTCAATGCTTGACACTCTGCAGATAAATGACCGGATCATCGTCAATGTTCTGGTGCCGCAGGTAATGGAATTGCAGCGCGGCGACGTGGTGGTCTTCAAGGATCCCGGCGGATGGCTGGGTGCTCCTAATTCGGTTGAAAAAGAGCCTTTTGAGCAGCTGAGTGATTTTGTGCTTGGGACTTTCGGAATAACAGCTCCTGATTCCGCCGAACACCTGGTGAAGCGTTTGATCGGATTGCCCGGTGACGTTGTCACCTGCTGTGATGCCGAGGGTAGGCTGCTCATAAATGGAGTGCCACTCGATGAAAATTACGTTCGAGAAGGTTCCAACCCTTCTGACATTGAGTTTTCTGTAACAGTTCCCGAGGGCCAGCTCTGGGTGATGGGTGACAACAGGGGAAATTCAACCGACTCGAGATATCACCAAGACTTGCCAACCGGTGGATTCGTTCCCATTGATGTCGTTGTCGGCAGGGCAGTGCTTATTAGCTGGCCGGTAGAGAACTGGAGCTACCTCGATAACTACCAGGACACCTTTGATGTCGTCCCCAAACCTTGATGTAGAAAACTCCCTGCTTGAGAGGTTTGCCCGCGTCATTGGGATTGATGAGGTTGGCCGTGGGGCCTTAGCGGGCCCGGTAGCAGTTGGAGCGTTTGCGCTCGAGAGAAACAGTCTTGAAGGCATGCCCGCAACCTTGCGAGATTCAAAACTGGTTCCGGAAAAGCAGCGTGCAAGTCTTGCTCGAGAAGTTGCAGACTGGGGTCGGGCTGTGGTGGGTTACTCGTCGGTTGAAATTATTGAGAACCAGGGCATCAATCGGGCCTTGCAGTTGGCTGCCCTAGAGGCTCTTGAATCGTTTGACCTTTCCGAGGCGGTAATACTGCTTGATGGTAGTCACAACTGGCTCGGGGACTGTGGAGCGGAAGTTGTAGTTCGAGTAAAGGCAGATCGCGACTGCGGGTCGGTATCCGCCGGAGCAATCACCGCCAAGGTTGCAAGAGATAACCTCATGGTTAGCTTGGATGAAGACTTCCCTAAATACGGCTGGGCTGGCAATAAGGGTTACTCCTCGGCATCACACATCGCTGCCCTCCAGTCCATGGGCCCGACCGAACACCACCGAATAAGTTGGCTATCGAAAATTCTGTCAACTGAACAGGAACTCTTTTGAGAGTTAGGATTTAGACATCATGGACGAGAGTGAATTCGAAGACTTCGACAGCCAGGCTGAGCTTGCGCTGTATCGGGAGTATCGCGATGTCGTCAAGATGTTCAGGTACGTCATCGAAACAGAGCGCCGCTTCTACCTGGCCAATGACGTTGAGCTCAAGAGGGTAGACACCGCAACCGATTTCTATTTCGAGTTGGCCATGACAGATGTCTGGGTCTGGGACATCTACCGAACAGACCGGTTCGTGAAGCAAGTAAAGGTCATGACCTTCAAAGACGTCAACGTCGAAGAAATCGGCAGTCAAGAATTTGCTCTACCCGAAGAATTATCAGTCGGGGATAAGCCCTAGTTCTCCACAATTTTTAGTATCGCTGCCCAATAGGGCCTTGCAGTTTGTAAACCTTCAGCTTGGAGGTCAAAAATGCAATTATCTGACAATGAACTGGCTCTAATTACTTGGACTTCTTTGTCCGAGCCGGGAGACGCGCTAGCAAACTTGCTCTGGTCAACAATTGGACCCGGCGTTCTTCAACAGGCCAAAACTGGGGATTTCAAGCCCTGGTATAAAGCGGTCGGAAAGAGTCATCCGGAATATTTGTCTCAACTTCGCCCCGCAATCGAGCGCATCAGCCTAAGGCTGCCATCAGTAAACCCACATCAGTTGGTTGAGCGCGGAATCCGTTGGAATTGCAAGCCGGTTTCTTTGGAAAACCTGCCTGAAACCCGCCGCAGGCTTGCAGACCTGGGGCTCCACGCACCTCTCATGCTGTGGGTTGCCGGCAATGAGCAGTTGCTCGAGACCGAGCAGGTCGCAATCGTTGGCACAAGGACTCCTTCCAAAACCGGCATCGAAAATTGTCGGCGGCTAGTAGACCTACTGGGAATGCCTGTCATCTCCGGGGGCGCGAAGGGGATTGACTCGACAGCGCACGAGCAGGCCTTGAAGACAGCCCTTCCCACGGTTGCTGTAATGGCAGGTGGTATCGATAGGGCATATCCAGTTGAAAACTGGGATCTGTTTCATCGCATTGTCAGATCCAAAGGCGCACTAATCAGTGAAATGGCGCCAGGGGTTCAGCCCTCGCGATTCAGATTCCTGCAACGGAATCGACTGATTGCAGCGATGTCTTCTGAACTGTTTGTAGTTGAGGCGGCTCTCAGGTCCGGTTCCAAAAACACCGCAAACCATGCCAAGCGATTAAATCGGGAAGTCTATGCAATCGCCGGTAGCTGGGAAAACAAGATGAGCAGGGGTTGCAACTCGATGATTCAGCAGGGACTTGCCAAGCAGTTTGGTCTGGATGGCTACATTGAGATAGAGCCGGACTGGAAGGCCAAGCGGATTGAGGATGCAATGAGAAATGGTGCGAAATCCTTAGAGGAGATTGCATTGGAGTCTGGTCTCACTAGATTCGACGTTGAATTTTTCCGGCAAGCAACAAAAGACAAGCAACTTTTTTAGGACTGACCTTTCCCGCTCGATAACATCTACATCTCAAGGTTCTGAGGACTAGTCCCCCTGCTTGGTCCCAAATGGCAGTTCTGGGCTTTACTCTGGATTGGTGTCGGAAATTCAGTTGCAAGCCGAGAGGTTCCTTTCTCAGCTAGGTGTGCGCGGGGTCGCGGAGAACACTCGCAAAGCCTATTCATCTGACCTATCCGACTTGATTGGCTATCTCACCGACACCAAGCAAGATATCGACTTGGAGTCAATTCGAAGTTGGCTTTATAAAATCCTCGATGCAGGAGCGTCGAAGGCAACGCTTGCCAGAAAGACTTCTTCTGTAAAGAGCTTCACCGCATGGCTTTTGGACAATGGCTTTCTAGAAACAGATCCCGGGGTTCGACTTCGCTCACCAAAGCTAGACCGCCCACTACCGAAGGTGGCAACTGAGACTTCACTCGCTGGGCTTTTTGAAAGCCTGAAAGAGTCGGCTGATGCAGATAACCCCGCCGCCATAATGACACTCTGCGTGATGGAACTTCTATATGCCACGGGAATGAGGGTCAGTGAACTCGCTGGCGTTGATCTTGAAGACATAGACCATTCCAGGGCATTGATTCGCGTCACCGGCAAGGGAAATAAGCAGCGGATGTTGCCCTATGGGGCCAATGCGGCGTCAGCAATCGAACTTTGGTTGCGGCATGGGCGACCAAAGTTTGAGGGTGAACATTCTCCGGGGTCACTGTTGCTGAGCTCAAGGGGCGGCAGGGTTGGAGTTCGTCAGCTTTATGACACTGTTGCCAAGCAGCTTGCCCAGACTCCCACGGGTTCCGCTGGGCCACACACGCTAAGGCATTCTGCCGCGACCCATCTTCTAGACCACGGAGCTGATTTGAGGGCAGTGCAGGAAATTCTTGGGCATGCGTCTCTTGCTACAACACAGATTTACACCCATGTTTCAATCGAGCGCCTGAGGGCTTCTTTCGAACAGGCTCACCCTCGCGCTTAGCTTTTTAGAACGCTTGGTTCTAAAAGCCCAAAAAAAAGTTCAGGGTTCAAGTAGCCATGGTTTGAACGCACCGAGAGGTGTGAGCAAGATTGGCAATGGGTACTTGATTCCGTATCTACGCTGCACGGAGCCCCAATCACCTGCCTGGCTGTTATGCGTTCCCCCTGCTTCAACGCAGAACAGACGCCACTGAAGGACACGAGTAATCCAGTTGCTGCCCGAAGGGTTAGGTAATAATCGTCGACAACCTTCCCTACGAAATGAACAATGCCATCAGTGGGGGCTTGAATTTCACTGTCTTCCTCGAGTTGGAAATCTATTCCGCGATGTCCGGGCCCATGCAGAGTGATGGGCGCTTGAAACTCACGCTCCACCTCGAAATACGGAACGGGAGTGGCCCAGATATCGGGAGGTTCTACCAACTGTTGAGTGAAGTTGAAAACCGCTAGTGCAATGGCAATTAGTTTTAGCATGCCTCTTAGGTTCGCAATGGGTTATTGATGAACCATCTGAAGGATCTGGGACCTAGAAAAACTGCCGATTTACTTGGTATGCTAGGAACACTCTTTGAACCTAGGTTTATGGAGAATTCGCGTGTTCCAACAAAGCTGATAACTCGGTCCTAGCAATAGGTGCTGTCAGCTGGAATGCCAGGGACGAGGCCATCCGGCCTAGTCATAAAAACTGAGTGGACGCTTTTGGCGTCCAAAAGGAGGGCCAATTGGCCACGATTACAATGCGTCAACTATTGGACGCAGGAGTTCACTTCGGTCACCAGACCAGAAGATGGAACCCGAAGATGAAGCGCTACATCCTCACTGACCGTTCGGGCATCTACATCATTGACCTGCAGCAGTCTGTGACACAAATCGACGCAGCCTACAACTTTGTTCGCGACTTGGTCGCCAACGGTGGTTCTGTCATGTTCGTAGGAACCAAGAAGCAGGCCCAGGAAGTTGTCTCCACAGAGGCCATTCGTGTTGGTCAGCCATATATCAACCAGCGTTGGCTCGGTGGTCTCTTGACCAACTTCAACACTGTGAACAAGCGTATTCAGCGCCTAAAGGAGCTGGACACAATGGACTTTGAAGATGCAAGCAAGTCCAGCTTCACCAAGAAAGAATTGCTAATTTTCCGTCGCGAGCGCGACAAGCTTGAGAAGTCCCTGGGTGGAATTCGCAACATGGCTAAAATCCCGCAGGCAATCTGGGTTGTTGACACCAACAAGGAGCACCTAGCTATCACCGAGGCCAAGAAGCTTGGTATCCCGGTTATCGCGATCCTTGACACCAACTGTGATCCTGAGGACGTAACCATTGGTATTCCTGGAAACGACGATGCGATTCGCTCAATCGAAATCCTCACCAAGGTGATCGCAGACGCTGCAGCAGACGGCATGATTGCTCGTCACTCGAAGGACGAAGAGCAGGCGGAGCCTCTTGCTGAGTGGGAGCGCGAGCTTCTAGAGCAGGGCCAGGCTGAAGCTGCATCAACTCCAGAAGTTGCTACTGAAGCTCCTGCAGCGAAAGAGACCGAAGCCACTCCAGCGGCCAAGGAAGCCCCAAAGGCTGCCGCAAAGAAAGCAGAACCAAAGGCTGCAGCTGAAAAGAAGGCTGCTCCTAAAGCCGCTGCTGAGAAGAAGGCTGCTCCAAAAACTGCGGCTGCAAAACCAGCCGCTGAGAAAGCGCCAGCGAAAAAGCCAGCTGCCAAG
>Ga0209654_1000305_pt1 | contig 50617 bp, 50 predicted proteins | sample SaaInl1SG_22_DNA_FD_184646 | JGI IMG/M metagenome (GOLD analysis project Ga0209654, IMG submission 184646) | Marine microbial communities from expanding oxygen minimum zones in the Saanich Inlet - ESP_161SG_22_DNA (SPAdes) (version 2) | ecosystem: Environmental > Aquatic > Marine > Intertidal... | reverse complement strand
TGAGCTAAGGTGTTTGTGGTTTTGCTGTTTGGTTTGGTGTAAGGAGCTAAGCCATACAATCGTTTAATGGTACTGTAACTAATATCTATATCTAGCGTTTCTAAAACAGCATTCGAAACCAATTCACAATCGCCTCGAGTTTTGACTGGTTTTCCAATTTTTCCCTCAATTCTTTTTTTTAAAATATCTATCAAAAGTTTTGTATTATGAATCAATTATGAATCAATATTACAAAATTTAAAATATATTTTTGTGATAATATGAAAAATCATCATACAAATTATTAATAACCAAAGACTTTGCCAATTGCATAATATAGGATTTATTCAATTTTCTAGTGCAGAGTGAAGGCTTATCATATTCCGCTAAATAATAGTTGCAAAATATGTCCAAATTAAAAGACCTGAATTTTTTTGAATCTGTGGCTCACCATAATTTGGAGCGATTTCAGACAGACTTAGAGAGTATATTCAAATCAGAAATAAAAACCTTAGTAAATTCTTTATCACAACATAATTTTAAAGATCTGCTAAACGATAAACTAAAAAACAATAATTAATAAAATAAAATGGCAAAAGATTATACAAAATACAATGTAGAAGGCGTAGGTTCTAATTTAAATAAAGCACGATTAGTTCATAAAATTGTTGAACATCACGCTAGTAGTTTTGAAGGCACTTATCAAGCATTTTTAGAAACTTGGTTCGATGATTTACAAGGCGGAAAAGGTGTTTGTAAAGCACTAACCGACATTGACGCAAAAAACGAACGAAATTATTACGTAAAAGAACCAATAACATTATCAGACGGAACCAAAATAGCCGTTTGTAACCAATGGGGAAAAGAAAATTTATCTAATTTCTTGCTACATGCAGGAACGTTGGGATATCAAATTAGCACGGAAGGTGATCAGGCTGCTATTGCGGAAAACGAAGAAGTTGTAGCAAAGAATGCACCTGAAGACGATATTATAGAAGGTTCTCCAAATTGGAAATTGCCGCATGCTTTAGCATTTGTGATAAGACACACCATGCTGGCAGATGGAGAAGTTATTGAAGGTGAATTAAACTGGATGCAAGTCGCTTTTGATGAATATGACGAACAAGGCATAGAAGTTCGTGACGTTTGGGATCACGTAGATACAATGTCTCAGATGTATTCTAAAATGGGTAGACATAATTCCTTACTAGTAAACGCAATCAATTATCTAGGTACGCATCTTGATAATGCACAAAAATCAAGATTCATTCAAATTCTAATGCAAATCTGTGCTCAAGATAATTTAATCGCTAAAAATGAATATGTAACGCTATTGTTAGTTGCTAATAATATTTATGATGGTGCAGCGTATCCTATAAGACAGGTATTAGATAATGCAGGTTTAACAATAGAAGAAGCGTAAGTGAAGAAATTAGAAATAGAAGTATTAGGCTCAATGTATCAAGATTGGGATGATGAAGTATTTAGTTGGGATGTAGATAATATCATTAAAGTAACGTTAGATAACGAACTAGTTATCAATAAACGCTTTGATGAATTTACTGTAGACGAAGACGAAACCGATTTGGATAATGGCATCTATAAACCAGCTATTTTGCCAAACTATTATTTAATAGATTATGTGGGTTCTTGTTCTGTTAAAGCAGCGTCTGGAGATACTATAACAATACCTTATGCCTATTGTAATTTAAAAAGCGAAGGTGATGTAACTATAAAGTATGGTAAATGGCACTTAAGGGCAGAATTAGAAGTTGAAAATGAATTTAAATTGAGTGATTTAGTTTTTGTTCGTTTAGATAATTTGATTGAAGCTATTGACTCTGGCGAACCTGGATTTGCATCATTGATATTATTACCAGGCAAAGGAGTTATTAATTTTTCTGAAGTTGCTTCCAACATAAAAGACACTTATGAATGTACAATTGAATAAATTTTAAAACAAAAAAATAGACAAAATATTATGGCTAGAGATTTCACAAAATACAAAGTAGAAGGTTTAGGAGAAAACCTTAACAAAAGAAAATTAGTTTTTACAGTTGTAAAAGACTGGGCAGAGAAAAACAATCCTTCCTTAGAAGAGATACAAACTGCATTTCCTGATGAAGTACAAGGTGGTAAAGGCTTTATTGTAAAAGAAAGTGAAGTAAAAGATGCCAAGCGTTTTAATATGAAAGAACCATTGAGTATTAAAAATGGCTTGCATGTAGTGGTTTCTAATCAATGGGGAGACAACATAGCTGATTTTATTGCTGGAGCTGAAAAGTTGGGCTACAATGTAACCACTAACTCGGGTCAAACTAAAACAGATTCAAATGAATCGGAATCCTTTTCATTATCCAATGATATTTATTCAGTAGATATTCAAGATCAAATAGAAGATATTATTAAATCTGGAGATAAAGAACGCTGTCAACTGTTTAAGAAATCAGTAATTGATTTTATTAATAGTAATCATGCATCTTATTGGATTATTCCTTTTATAATAGATTGCCTAAGCGGTTTCCAAAATAAAAGTGATGATGAAAATTTAAACTGGGATGAAATAATTTCTTTAATGGGTGTTGCAGGTAGAGCGTTAGACTTTAATCCAAAAAAGAAATACTGTTTATTTTATGATACTTTCGATGAGGCATTTAAAGAAGATGAAGATGATGATGAAAGTGAAGGGTTTTTTGAATTAATAATGAAGCTCCATTTTAGCAGTGCGTCAGATTTTAATAGCTTAACAACTGAAGAATCTGATGTATTCTATAATACAAGTGTTACTACATTATACTGTACAGTTTGTAAAATGTGTGAAGACGATATAAGCCAACATGAGTTAGTTGACTCATTAGTTTTAGTAATGGAGGATGAGTTTGTTGCAAAATTTGAAGCTGGAGATTTAGTTTGGAGTATTATAGAAGAGACTCTAGTGGCATTGGGAGTGGATTTAGAAACATTTGAAGAAGAAGATGACGATAGGTGGAGAGATTTATACAAATATAATTTCGATGGCATTGTTGAAGAATTATTTGATAATGATGTTTTTGACAATGATTACATTCCATCTTAGAAGAAGTAAAACAGCTTTTTAATAACGACTAATATTTAATAATAATAAAGGCAAGAGATTATACAAAGTATACGTTAGAAGGTTTGGGAGAAAACCTCAACAAAAGAAAATTAGTTTTCACAATTATTAAAGACTGGGCAGAGAAAAACAAGCCTTAATGTGCTAATTTACTGGCAAATATAAATTTACTTTCAATTAAATTTATATATTTATATTGAAATAAAAATAAAAATCATGAAAAGAATTTACATTGTATTAATATCCCTTTTTCTGTCATTATTTTCCTATGCAGATCAAATTCCGTTAGAGACCGCAATGGATGCTGCTATTAGTTTTATAAATAAAAAAACAGGTTTAAATACGGACAGCTCAAGAGCTCAGTTGGTTTATATCAATCAAAATAACAATGTTAATTACTTTTACGTATTTAATTTCAATGACTCAGGCTATGTTATTGTTTCGGGTGATGACGATGTGTATCCAATCTTGGGATATTCCAATGAAGGCATTTTTGTTCCTGAAATAGAGAACCCGGCATTGGTAAAGTTTTTGGATAACTACAAAAATCAGATTTCAAATGTGATTCAAAATAATATTAAAGCTACAGAAGATATTGAAAACTCATGGAATGAATTATTAGATAAAAACACCTTTCGGTTAAATCAATTAAGCACTCAATTTTCGATAGTAGAACCTCTTGTTTCTGTTAAATGGAATCAAGCTCCATTTGTTAATGACCAATGTCCAATTGATGAAGAAAATGGAATTGAACAAAATGGATACCGCGCAGTGACAGGATGTCCAGCAACAGCTATGGCTCAAATAATGAAATATTGGAACTATCCTGAACAAGGAACAGGATTCAAATCCTATGACCACGAAACATATGGAACTTTATCTGCAAATTTTGGTGGTACGTATTATAATTGGAGTTCTATGCCAACATATGTTAACAATCCGAACCAAGCTGTAGCTGAGCTTATGTATCATTGTGGTGTTGCTGTAGAAATGGGTTACGGTCCAACAGTCAGTGGCTCTTATGTTCTAGAAAATTATAGCCCTACAATAGAACAAACATGTGAAAATGCCTATAAAACGTATTTTGGCTATAATCCTGACACATTAGAAGGTATCATTCGATCTCAAACAGATCAAAATGGTAATTTTGTTGAAAACTATTCCGATTCAGAATGGATTAATCTAATAAAAGATGAATTAAACAATAGTCGCCCTATCCAATATGCAGGTTTTGGAGGTGGAGGTGGACACACATGGGTCTGTGATGGATATGATGGCGATGATTTTTTTCATATGAATTGGGGCTGGGGCGGTGCTTACGATGGATATTTTTCATTAAATTCACTTAACCCTAGTGGTACAGGAATTGGTGGTGGAACAGGAGGTTATAATGATACACAGCAGGTTTTAATTGGAATCCAGCCAATGAATATTGATCAGCCTGATGACGAATTTGACCTAAGACTGTACTCTGAAATTAGTGTTTCTGAAAACCCTGTTGGATTTACCAATGACTTTAATTTAGCTTTCGATGTAGCTAATTATGGCTCTTTGCAATTTGATGGTGAAATAGGTGCAGCTATATTTGATGTTAATGGTAACTTTATAACTTTTAATCAAATACAAGCTTCAACACTACCAAGTTCAACTTTTCTTTCTTATGATTTGAATAATCAATCTGGAATTATATTAGTCCCCGGTTCATATTACGCTCAAGTTTACTACAGAAATACAGATGTTGATTGGACTTCAGTTTCAAATGGTGATTATAATAATTTCATAACTTTTGATATTAACTATTCAGCTGATATTGAATTAAATTCAAATTTCTCACTTGTTGGTAACTCAGAAGATAATGTTTACCAAGGCGATGATGTAACTATAAATGTTGATATTATTAATACTGGGCAAGATACTTTCTTTGGAAGTTACCGCTTACTCCTTTCTACTCTTGACGGTACGGCCTCTCAAGATATTCAAATTTTAAATGAAAATAATGGTTTACCACCAAATTATTCATATGAGGGAATAGATTTTAACGGTAATGTAAGCGCAGCTCCAGGGACATATTTACTTATTCTCGCCTACCAATACAGCGGAACTGAAAATTGGTATTATGCAGGAAGTACTAGTTTTCAAAACCCAGTTTATGTTAACGTTCAAGCTCAACCTTTAGCACCAGATGTTTATGAGCCTAATAATTCAGTTTCTACTGCATTTGAGTTTTATCCTGAGTTTAATAACGATACTGAATCATATTATATACCGTCCACAAATATTCATACAGGTGATGATATGGACTATTATATTTTTTCATTACCAGATGGATTTGATTATTCATTAAATGCTAACGTTTCTGACAGCTATAATAACGAAAATTATTCTGGCGATGTTATGTTTTCTTTTTCAATAGATAACGGCGTTACTTGGTCTGATGTATATGACAGTGTGTCAAATGAGGAATTAATAATTTCTAATGGAGGAAACGTATATATACATGCAGCACCTGCATTAGCTGGTATTACAGGTACTTATCAGCTGAATATTAATATTAGTAGGGAAACTCTTAGTCTTGGTGACATAAGTTATAATGATGAAATTATAATATATCCTAACCCTGTAAAGAACATTCTAACCATTGATGGGCTTGTTGTTAAAGATGTTATTATCTATTCTGTTCTTGGTAAAGCGGTATTAATGATTAGCAATCAAAACACCATTGATGTCAGCTCACTTTCAAAAGGGGTTTATTTTATCAAGGTTTTTGATGGTATTAATGCCTCAACAAAGAAATTTATTAAAGAATAACACTAAAAAATTATTCCCTAAAATAAAATTTATTTTGGGGAATAATCAGTGGAGCCAATAGGAGTGAAATCACACTATTTTAGAGAAGATTTGGATTTTTTTACAACTTATTATCTTCAAGAATAATAATATAGAGAATAGGGGAGTACCCTAGAATTATTTTAATTGGCTTTAATCTAATTTTGTTTTCTCTGATAATTTTTTCAGCCTCTTTTTGATTACATAATTTATCAATGGAGTACTGAGTGAAATGCCTTCATATTCTTATTTTTTATTTGATTTTCATTATGTTTACATACACACAACGAGTACTTCGCAGAATATTTTTAACAATATAACCTTCATGAATTTAGAAGAAGAGGCAAAAAAAATAAACAGAATCTTAGCTGCAAAGCGAGAAGAAATCTCCTTATCATTTATTGAGGAAGACCACCTGTTATTTTATTTTATGAGAGACACAGAACTATTGGCGATAAAAAAATAATTGAATATTATGAAAATGATGAGATGTCAATATATACTGAGACTACAACCGAAAATTCTGTCACAATAGTGAAAGCATTTAGCATAGATGGGTATTTAATTTACGAAGACAAAACATATCATGATGCCGATGGTAATGAAGTACGTTATGAACATTGGGTTAAAAGTGAGGATGGCACTTTGTATGATTGCTATGATGATACTGGGGCAATAGATATTGACATCTCTGACTCAGACGAAACACCATCCTAAAAACTTCTGAGAGGGCAACGAGACTACTCCTCTATAAATTCTAAACCATCTTCTAATTCTAAGGCTGGTATACTTTGTATGGCATTTCCAGCAATTCCTCTTATGGAAGCGTGCATTCCTATAGAATTTTGCACTACCTTATCTATTTGTTTTTCTCGTTGTTTCCACAAGCGCGCCATTGCATTTTTCTCTTTTATCAAATCTGTTTGCATTATAGTAAAGCCTTCAACTATACCTTCCATTTGCAAACGAAATTCGTTACTTGTTAAAAAATCATACAAAAGAGCCATTTTATCCCCCTTATTCTCTTGAATGGACTCAATACCTCAGATTCGGAATATAAGGGTCTTATTGAAAATGCATTTCAGCATTTAGAAAATTTTAAGCAAACCTATACCAACAGTGCGATTGCGCATAAAAAGAAGCTGATCAGTTCGATTTTTCCAGAAAAAATAGAATTTGACGGAAAAAAATGTCGAACTACAAGAATCAATGATGTGCTGAGGTATATCTTACAGATAGACAAGGAGTTAGATGAAAATAAAAAGGGACAAATCTCAAAAAATATGAGTTTGTCCCGTGTGGTGGAGTCGCCGAGAATCGAACTCGGGTCCAAACAAGCTACAAAAGGGCTTTCTACACGTTTAGTTTTCAATTAATTTTTGAAGATAAGCTGACCAAAAACAATCCACTTATCCCTTAGCTTCTTTAATTTTGAAACCCTACCGAAGCTTTAAGATTTCTAGATCCACTTTTACGATGTCTCAAAATTGAACGCCATGAATCAAGGCTTTCAGGAGACATAAAGCTTGCACACCTTGTGTGCCGAGGCTCATCCTACTATAATTCGGATTAAGCAGCTAAAGCGTAGTTATTCTCGCCGTTTAAATGTTGATATGGCCTTTTACGTGTATCAATATCATCACACGACGTGCTTACAATTCCATAGATCCTGCTGTCAATACCAGTCGACCCCTTTATTGTAATTCCTCTGAAGAGGAAAGCAAAGTTACAAAAAAACTTGTGTACACTTTCAAATCCCATTATTTTCGTAAAAATACTTTTTTATTTTGCCTATGAAATTTGCCGTCATCAAAGAACAAAAATCACCCCCAGACAGGCGTGTGGTCCTAACACCAAAGTCTTGTCAAAATCTTTTAAAACTCCACTCAAAAGCTCAAATTCTTATTGAATCTTCAGACATTAGAGCTTTCTCTGATGATGAATATTTCCAACTTGGACTGGAAGTTTCAAACGATATTTCACAAGCCGATGTCATGATTGGCGTCAAAGAAGTACCTATTGAGGCACTTATCCCTAACAAAAGCTACTTTTTTTTCAGTCATACCATCAAAAAACAACCTTATAACCGCAAACTTTTACAAGCGGTTTTAGACAAAAACATAACCCTTTACGATCATGAAACTTTAGTCGATAAAAACCACAACCGACTGATAGGTTTTGGATATTATGCAGGAGTAGTAGGCGCATATAATGGCATTCGCACGATTGGAAAAAAAATGAATTGTTTCGAACTTCCAAAAGCCTCACAACTAAAAGGACGTACAGAGCTTGACATGACCTTAAATAGAATATCAATTCCGAATCTTAAAATTGTACTCACCGGAACGGGTCGAGTAGGACAGGGGGCCAAAGAAATACTCGATTTTATGAAGATTCGCCAAGTTAGTATAGACGAATTTTTAACGCAATCGTTCAAAGAAGCTGTTTATGTCCAATTAGACGTACTCGATTATGTCACTAGAAAAGATGGAACTTCATCTTGTAAATCTGATTTTTTCACATCTCCAACAGCTTATGAATCAACATTTTCTAGATTTACTAAAGTTGCTGATGTGTTTATTGCTGGACACTTCTATGGTAAGGGATCACCTTATTTTTTTACACGAGAAGAAGCAAAAGTAGAAGATTTTAATCTTAAAGTAGTAGCGGATATTAGTTGTGATATTGATGGTCCTGTGGCGTGTACCATTCGCCCTTCAACAATAGAAAACCCAATTTATGGCTACGACATTCGTTCAGAATCTGAAGTAGATTTCAAAAATCCAAATGCCATAGCAGTAATGGCTGTGGATAATTTACCCTGTGAGCTACCTCGCGACGCTAGTGAAAGTTTTTCTAATACCTTTATCGGAAAAATCATACCTGCATTTTTTAATGATGATAAAGATGGAATTTTGGCACGTTCCAAAATGACTGAAAACGGACAACTCACCCCTGCTTTTTCCTACCTTCAAGATTATGTAGACGGATTGGAATAGTCAAAAAAAAACCTTTCCAATTGGAAAGGTTTTGTAAAAAAATAATGTTTTATTAAATATTAGAGTACTCTAACATTTACTGCATTCATGCCTTTTCTACCTTCTTTTAGTTCAAATTCCACTGCGTCACCTTCATTGATTTCATCAATCAATCCTGTAACGTGAACAAAATGTTCTGTGTCTGAACCTTCTTCTGTAATGAATCCAAATCCTTTGGATGCATTGAAGAATTTTACTGTACCGTTTTTCACTGTATTAATTTTAATTTTAGACTGCAAAGTTAGGGCTATATAAATGAAATAACCTATATATTTTGTTAATATATTTAAAAATAATAATTAAAAATCGAGCACGACCTGATTTGCAAGTAAATCATTGATAGTTTCACGTTCTCTAATCAAACGCGCCTCGTCATTATACCACAAAACTTCTGCTGGTCTATAACGCGAATTGTAGTTGCTAGACATCATAAAACAGTATGCTCCTGCATTGTGAAATGCCAAAATATCGCTCTCTGCTATCTCTTTGATGCGGCGGTTATTTGCAAAAGTATCGGTTTCACATATATAGCCTACAACAGAGTAAAAGCGTTCTTTTCCGCTTGGATTTGATATGTTTTCTATATGGTGCTGTGCGCCATAGAGCATAGGACGTATAAGGTGATTAAATCCAGAATCTACTTGTGCAAAAACTGTTGAAGTGGTTTGTTTTATGGCATTAACTTTTGTCAAAAAATACCCCGATTGGCTTACAATAAATTTTCCAGGTTCAAAAGCCAAAGTCAATACTTTTCCATAATTTTCACAAAACGTATTGAAACGTTCTGCAAGTTTTTCACCTAATTCCTCAATATTTGTTTCAATATCGTTGGGTTTATAAGGCACTTTAAATCCAGAGCCAAAATCAATAAATGTTAAGTTTTTAAATTTTTTGGCGGTTTCAAATAAGATCTCACTGGCATACAAAAAGACATCGATGTCCAAAATATCACTGCCCGTATGCATATGGATTCCATTGATATTCATTCCTGTATTTTCTACAATACGTAACAATAATGGGATTTGGTGAATTGAAATTCCAAATTTAGAATCAATATGTCCTACAGAAATATTGGTATTTCCACCGGCCATTACATGTGGATTTATGCGAATACATACTGAAATTTCAGGGTGCTTACTACCAAATTGCTCTAATAAATCTAAACTATCAATATTAATTTGAACCCCCAATTCTGCTACAGTTTCCAATTCTTTTAACGATACACCATTTGGTGTGTAAATGATATTTTCTCGAGCAAAACCTGCTTTTAATCCAAGTTGAACTTCTTGTATTGATACGGTATCCAACGCAGCACCAAGTTTTGATACAAATTTCAACACCGAAATATTAGTAAGTGCCTTTGCAGCGTAGTGTATTTTAAGTTTTTTTACTCCACTAAAAGCTGTTGTCAAGCGTTCATATTGTGATTCAATTTTGTGTGCATCATACACATAAATTGGACTTCCAAAGTCTTTAGCGATTTGTAAAAGGGTGCTTTCTTTCATTATTTCTTATAAAAAATTAGGATGCAAAAGTATAATTTAACATACATTATTCCATGAAAATGTAAATATTATTATTAATTTTACACAAATTGTTAAATAATAAACAAATTGAAAACTATTGCTTCTTGTGTTCAGGAGATTTTAGTTGCTCGACCTTTTTTGGAAGAAGCGCTATCAAGAGATATTATAAACTTTTCTGCACTGGCCAAAGATTTAAACTCTACTATTTCAGAAATGCTACATAAACCTGTTAAAAACGGTGCTATAATGATGGCACTCAGGCGATATAATCCGCCTGTAGGAGGAAAAAGTAGAATCCAATTGAACCAAGTTTTCAAAAATATGGGTGACATAACTGTGCGTTCAAATTTAACGGATTTTACTTTTCAGAATTCAAAAACATTGATTCTCAATCATTCAAAAATTTTAGCAGAAATCGACACAGATCGCCAAGTATTTTATGCATTTACTCGTGGTATTTTTGAGAGTAATATTATCGTTTCGAGTTCAAAAAAGTCAGCTATTCAGGATATTTTCAAGAACGAAATTCAGATTGGAGCCCAAGACCAATTGTCTGCTATAAGTATTAATTTACCTAAAGGGAATTCAAAAATTGTGGGTTTGTATTACCAAATATTCAAGCGCCTGGCTTGGGAAAATGTTACTTTATATGAAGTAGTTTCAACCACAAACGAGTTTACCATTCTCGTTGAAGACCATTTGGTAGACAAAGCATTTTCAGTAATAAAGACCTTAAAGGCATAATTTTTTGATAATAACAACATGTTAAAAATCAGCATTAAAAAATATTGGTAAAACGCATTTGGTTATTTACTTTTGTGGCTCAATTTATTTACTGATTTTCTCAACGAGGGAAAACAAAATCAATTAATTAAAAATGAATTTACACGAATATCAAGGCAAAAATATATTGAACTCATTTGGAGTTAAAATTCAACGTGGTTTAGTGGCTACTAACCCTGATGAAGCTATTGCTGCAGCTAAGCAACTTACTGAAGAGACAGGAACTGGTTGGCATGTTATAAAAGCACAAGTTCATGCTGGTGGTCGTGGAAAAGGTGGTGGTGTAAAATTAGCCAAATCAATTGACGATGTTCGTGAAATTTCAAACCAAATTCTTGGAATGCAATTGATTACACCACAAACTTCAGCAGAAGGAAAAACAGTACACCAAGTTTTAATTGCAGAGGATGTCTATTATCCAGGACCATCTGAAACTAGTGAGTTTTACATGTCTGTTTTGCTCAACAGAGCCACAGGACGCAACATGATTATGTATTCTACTGAAGGTGGAATGGATATCGAAACTGTTGCTGAAGAAACACCACATTTAATTTTTACTGAAGAAATTGATCCTGCCACAGGACTTCTACCTTTTCAGGCACGTCGTGTAGCTTTTAATTTAGGACTATCTGGTGCAGCGTTTAAAGACATGACAAAATTTGTATCAGCGCTTTATACTGCATATATAAAATCAGATGCGTCATTGTTTGAAATTAATCCTGTATTGAAAACTTCTGATGATAAAATTATGGCTGTAGATGCCAAGGTTACTATAGACGATAATGCTTTATTTAGACATAAAGATTATTTAGAATTACGTGATACAAGAGAAGAAAATCCTATTGAGGTCGAAGCAGGAGCCCTTGGACTTAATTATGTAGACCTTGATGGTAACGTAGGATGTATGGTCAATGGAGCCGGTCTGGCCATGGCCACCATGGATCTCATTAAACAAGCCGGTGGCGACCCTGCAAATTTTCTAGACGTAGGAGGAACAGCCGATGCTGCACGAGTAGAAGCAGCGTTTAGAATTATATTAAAAGATCCTAATGTAAAAGCTATTCTAATTAATATTTTTGGAGGTATTGTACGTTGCGACCGTGTCGCTCAAGGGGTTGTTGATGCCTACAAAAATATGGGAGATGCCATAAACGTTCCAATTATTGTACGTTTGCAAGGCACAAATGCTGATATTGCCAAAGAATTGATTGATAGTTCTGGATTGGACGTGCAGAGTGCTGTCGAATTTCAAGAAGCCGCTGATAAAGTTCAAGCTGTACTTTCTTGATAATCAAAAAGTTATAATAATATAAATCCAGTGCTATAGTGCTGGATTTTTTTTTAAATATTTTTATATATCTTTATGCTAGATTTAATCCCCAATAATCTACAAATTCATGACAAAAAAACTACTTTTTCTTTCCTTTTTTTTAGTTCCTTTTTTGGTTTTTGCACAATCTTTTAAGGGCTTTAATGAACCACAACATTATGATTATAAACCTCATTTGTTTGAGGACGATCAAAAAGCGCCATCAAATGTGTTTTTTGCAGATTTTAATGGCGATGGCCATAAAGATTTTGTCATAGATGGAGCAATTTATGGGCAATCTTTCACTGGTGATTATTTGCCACAGGCTTCCTTTTTTATCAACAAAGGGGATGGTACTTTTGAAAAAGAATTACTATATAACAAAGGCAGTAGACATCGTATAATAACAGACGCTTATGATTATAACGATGACAATGAAGTCGATTTTTTAATGGGTGATTTTTGGGGCAATAGTTATAAAATATTTAGCATTTCAAAACAATTAAAATTTTCTGCAACCCGAAATACAACCACCAATACGCACGGGGGGACTACAAGATTTGCTGATTTGGATGGTGATAATGATATGGATATTGTATCAGTTTCTGCAGGTTCTGGACATCCGGTTATGGTTTGGATTTATGAAAATCAAAATAATAAGTTAAAACTCATAAAAACTTATAAGTTTAAGTATGATGACGCCTTTCTATATAATAACATTGAAATTAAGGACATTAATGGTGACGATAAATTGGATATTTTTATTTCAATTGAAGGCGGTGAATTTTCAGTCTTATCGCTCATTCAAAATACAAACTTAAATTTTACTCAAAAGCATCAAACTCTAGAAAAGATAAACGGACAATTTGTATATGTAAAGTGGTGGCAATTAGAAGATTATAATGACGACGGATTTTTGGATTTAATTTTACCTGAACCAAATCATCGAAAAGTTAATACACAAAATACAGATTCTAGTGTATATGTTTGGTTAGGAAATAGTACTGCCGATTTTGATTTAAAAAAAGCTCCAGACTTTGAACTCATATTAAAAAAAGCCGCTTCTCGATTATATTTCACTGATTTGAATGATGATGGCAAACATGATATCGTCTATCATGAAGCGTATAATATTAATGTGCCAGAATATAAAGAAACTATAGTAATGCTAAAAAAAGCCACTAATAATTACATTAAAGATCAACAACTTACACATGAGTTATCGCTTTTAGAAAACTACAACCTTTATGGTGGTTTGGGACTTTCAGATTTGAATAATGATAGTTCTCCAGATTTGGTTGTAATTCGAGATGGATTTGTACAAGTGTTTTTAAACAAAGAAGGAAAAGAAATTGATGGAGAAGAGCCTGTTGAAGCACAACAAAAACCTCTAAAAATTTACCCCAATCCCACACGAGATTTTTTAAATATAGACAGTGGCAATTCTGAAAACAAAATAAAACAATTAGAATTATATAATGTTTTAGGACAATTGATTTTTTCAATTTCAAACTCAACACCAAAACAAATTCATAAAGTTGATTTCAGCGCTTTGTCTTCAGGCTCGTATATGTTATCTATCACTCTAGAAAAAGGGGAACGTTTACATCGAAAGTTGGTTAGATATTAAGACTTCAAATCTTCTAGCTTTTTTTGATACGCTTTAATTTGGTCTCTAAACTTGGCAGCCATCATAAAGTCCAATTCTTTGGCGGCGGCTTCCATGAGTTTTCGATTATCGCGTACTTTTTGTTCTAATTCGGGTTTCGATAAGTATTCACTTTCAGGCTCTGCCGCTTTAAGAGCCTCCTGTTCATAGTAATAACTGCTTACAGAGTTTTTAGTTAAGACGTTATCCAAACTTTTATTGAGTGCTCTTGGTGTAATATTGTGTTCTGTATTATAGTCAATTTGTTTTTCTCGGCGATAGTTGGTTTGATCAATAGTCTGTTGCATACTTTTCGTGATTTTATCGGCATACATTATGGCTTTTCCATTGAGATTTCGAGCGGCACGCCCAACGGTTTGTGTTAATGAACGATTGGAGCGTAAAAAACCCTCTTTATCTGCATCCAAAATTGCTACTAGAGATACTTCGGGTAAATCTAAACCTTCGCGTAAAAGGTTAACCCCCACTAAAACATCAAATAACCCTTTACGTAAATCTTGCATAATTTCTACGCGTTCCAAAGTATCTACATCACTATGAATATAGCGACAACGCACTTGAATTCGGGTAAGATATTTAGTCAATTCTTCTGCCATACGTTTGGTGAGTGTTGTTACCAAAGTACGTTCATCTTTCTCCACACGTTGTTGAATTTCTTCTATTAAATCATCAATTTGATTTAAACTAGGGCGCACTTCAATAATTGGATCCAATAATCCTGTTGGGCGAATAATTTGTTCAACAAAAACACCATCAGTTTTGGCCAATTCATAGTCCGCTGGTGTTGCACTCACATAAAGCACCTGATTTTGTAAACTCTCAAATTCTTCAAATTTTAAAGGGCGATTGTCCATTGCTGCTGGTAATCGAAAGCCATAATCTACTAAATTTTCTTTTCGACTACGGTCACCTCCGTACATGGCATGAACTTGAGAAATAGTAACATGACTTTCATCAACAACCATCAAATAATCTTCTGGAAAATAATCTAAAAGACAAAACGGACGTGTTCCTGGTGCACGACCATCTAAATACCGTGAATAGTTTTCAATTCCAGAACAATAACCTAATTCACGAATCATTTCCAAATCAAATTCAGTGCGTTCTTTTAATCGCTTGGCCTCCAAATGTTTACCAATATCTTTAAAATAATCATGCTGTTTAACCAAATCATCTTGAATATCTTTGATCGCATTTTGTAAAATATCAGGAGAAGTTACAAACATATTTGCAGGGTAAATATTTACAGTTTCATAGATTTCAATAACTAAGTTGTCATTGACGTTAAATGCTTCAATAGCTTCTATTTCATCGCCAAAAAAGTGAATACGAAAACCATAATCTGCATAACTTGGAAAAACATCAACAGTATCTCCCTTGATTCTAAAATTTCCATGATTAAATTCACTTTCAGTTCGCGCATACAAGCTTTGCACCAATTGATGAAGTAACGCTGTTCGGGAAATAATTTGATTTGTTTTAAGCGAAATCACATTTTTTTGAAATTCCACGGGATTTCCAATACCATATAAACACGAAACGGAAGCTACTACAATTACATCGCGACGTCCAGAAAGTAATGAAGATGTGGTACTTAGCCGTAGTTTTTCAATTTCTTCATTAATGGATAAATCTTTTTCAATATATGTTCCTGTTACAGGTATGTAGGCCTCTGGTTGGTAATAATCATAATAGGATACAAAATATTCTACTGCATTTTCAGGAAAGAATTGTTTAAATTCTGAATACAACTGAGCTGCTAGTGTTTTGTTATGGGCTAAGACTAGGGTAGGACGCTGTACTTCTTGAATGACATTAGCAACTGTAAAGGTTTTTCCAGAACCTGTAACACCTAATAAGGTTTGGTATTTTTCAGAGTTCTCAATGCCTTGAACCAGTTCTGTGATGGCTTGTGGCTGATCTCCAGTGGGTTTAAATTCTGATAACAGTTTAAATCGCATAATACAAAATTACGGTAATCAATAATGCGGTGCAAAACCATACGAACTTCTTTTGCCTAAATCTCAATAAATCAATAATTTAAGTATACCCAACCTGTTTGAGTTTCATAGCCTTCTTCGTTTAAACGTAAGACATAAAAATAGGTGCCAACAGTAAGTTTTTTGGAACTTGGATTAGGGCCTCGATTGGATGTTCCATCCCATTTCAAATCATTATTACCTTCAAAAATTAAAGTTCCGTAACGGTTATAAATAAGTAATTTATGATTCAAAAACACATCATATACCCCTTGAATATTGAACCAATCATTTAGGCCGTCTCCATTTGGTGAAAAGCCTTGAGGAATATTTATTGGACATCCATCGTTTGATAGCTCAAGCGTGATGATATCATTATTATTGTCTTCATTAATTTCATCAAGGCTACCATTTCCTGTACCATCATCATCTACAACTGCAATGATTTCAAATTCTTCAGGTATATTAGAATTTATTTCAATATTAATTGATCCATCAATTGTTTCGCCAATGGCAATGATTTCTTCAGTTTCGGATTGTCCAACCAAAACATCCTCAATATAAAAAGCAATGGGTGTACCTTCTGGAATCTCAGCAGTAGAATTTAAATTTGACACCGAGTATTTTAAAGTTACAATTCTTGAAAAACAAGCACTTTCGAGGTCTTCTTCGAGCTCAATTGTAGCATCTGGGAGCTGACTATTGAGGACAGTAATTATATTGTTGACCATCACCAAATCTTGACCAGAGGTCAGCTCAATTGTGGCTGAAGTATCACCAACATTTATAGTGTTTTGAATATCATAAAAATCAATATCCATGTTATAAAGATTAGATTGACCTGTAAAGCTATTGGTGCCGTTAAAAGCATTTGTTTCAGGGTTTAAAGGGGGGTTACTCAATAAATATCCATTCATTTTTAAGGATTCATTGACCGCCAGACTCGAATCGCCCTCCCAAGCTATAAACCCAATTTTTGCACCGTCCACATCCAAAACATTTAAGTTGTCAAGTTGTATGGTAATGGCATCAGGAACAGCTTCTAGTCCATCATAAATATTGATTTGGTTTAGTGGCAAGTTTTGATCTTCATAAATGACAACGATTGACCAACCAGCAAAATTGGTACCTGTAGAGCAGTAGTTTTGAGAGATATTAATATTTTCTAAATCTGTTAGTGCATATGTTCCGCTACCATGATTTTGAACAAGTTGTGAGATGTCTGTAAATGCAGCAAAAAATTTACGATTTTCATCTAATTCAAAATAAAAAGTTCGATCTGGAGTTATAGCAGTATCATTCAAATTGATATCAAAGTCGCCATCACCTGATCCTGCCCAATACAGATATGCAGCAATTACAGTTTGGTTTGAATCAATATTTAAGCTTGCTGAAGACCCTGTTAGGATGTTACAACTCGTAAATGCACCATTTTCTGAGGTGTTTAGCGTATTTCCAATGGCCTTATAATCATAGCGACCATTGTGTTGGTGATATAGTGTTATTGGTTGACTATAGCTTTTTGATGCAAAAAAAATAAAGCAACAAAATATTAGTCGTTTTGATAGATTCATTTTTAACGTTTTAATGTAAAATGTCCTCTAAAGATACGATTATCTCCTAATTTAATGTAAAACCAATAGTCCGATGTTGGCATAGGGTTACCATTGTAGGTGCCATCCCATCCTGAGCTGTTATATAACAATTGTTTTAAAAGTTTCCCATAGCGGTCAAAGATGTAGATTTCACTTCCAGATTGACTTGGGGTATTGATGCCATAAATATGCCACGTATCATTATAACCATCATCATTTGGGGTAAAGAAATTTGGAAATCCAATTACAGATACTGTTTCATTGGCAATTCCACACCCGTTTTTGTCTCTAACATAAACGGTATGAAAACCAGGTGTTACATTATAGAAAGTAATGTCGTCTTGATATGGGCCACTGATGTTGTCTAATGCATATTCATAATCACCATCACCTGTTGCAATAATCGAAATGGTATTGTTTGAGCTGACATCATTAATATCTATAGTTTCTATGGTTGCAATATTAGAGTTAACTACAGTTATACTTTTACTTTGTGTGCAGTTATTGGAATTTGTTACTGTTACTGTATATGTTCCTCCTTGATTAATTTCAATTTCTTCAGTGATTTCTCCACTTGACCATACATAACTATAATCCGATGGATTACCAATAATTCCACTGTTTAGAAATACAGGGCCTGAGTTAGAGTCAATACAAAAGAACGTTTGATCTCCCTGGTTAAGTTGTGGTAATTCAAATACAGTCAGTTCTAATTCATTGATCCCATAACACTGATTGTTGTTTTCTATTCGTGCATAAATAATTTGGTTGTATGCATTAGTGTTTGTAAATGTATTAGAAAGCGGATTTTGTTCTAATAATGCATTTTCATAGGTTTCATAATAAGCCAGGTTATAATCTGATGGTAATCCAGCAAGGATACTTGGAGTAGCATTACTTAGTGTAAAAGATTTAAAACCATCTTCAATTCCATCATTATCACAAGACTTCAATTCCGAATTATTGCCAGAGGTTAAACTAACTTCAAGTGATATTTGAGAAATATCAAAGCAACCAGTATTGTCATTTATGACTTGAACATATATTATTTGTGGATTCGCAGTATTTGTAAAAGGAGCAGCACTAATTTCTCCTGTTGAATTTTGAGCGTCACTTTCCAATAAGAAAAATTTTGTACTCAAACCTGAAACAACGTTGGTCACTGCTGAGTTTGCTTCGTCAAGATTAAAAATTGTAAAACCATCATTTACACCATCCTCATCACATTGAACTAGAGTAGTATCAAAAGCAACAGGAATTGGATTTATATTCACAGTAAATAAAGTCGTATCAAAACAGTCAGTTTTTAGGTTGTTTTCTATACGTGCAAAGATTTGATATGAAAATGGTGTTGTATTATAATAGGGTGAAGTGATGGGATTGTCATTGTTATTTGCATCGCCTTGTGTTAAGTGGTACGAAACGCTAAAAAGAGTATTGTTTTGAGTACCTAAAACATCGCCATCAAAATTATTGAGGTTAATTTCTCTTTGGCCATTGGCATTGTTCCCATCATCCAAATTGTCGCACTCTTCTACAGTTTGAACAACATTAGCAGTTGGGGTATCAAAAACGGTTAGGCTAAAGGACGTTGTATCGAAACAAGTAGTATTGTTATTGTTTTCAATTCTGACAAAAATTTCCTCAGTGGAGTTTGTGTTCTGATAAGGTAAATTTATAGCATTTGAATTGGTTTCTGCATCTTCTAAGCTAGAGTGAAATGTGATGCTAAAATCCGTAGCATTTTGATTATTAAGAACTTGTGTTTGTGCATCTGCGAAATCAAAAAACAGTACTCCATCATCATTATCATCACATTCAAATATATCTCCGGCATCATTTGCGGTGGGTGTTGCGCTGATATTTACTGTAAACACAGTCGTATCATAACATTCTGTTTTCAGGTTATTTTCAATTCGAGCAAAAATTTGATATGAAAATGGTGTTGTATTGTAGTAGGGTGAAATTATGGGATTATCATTGTTATTTGCATCGCCTTGTGTTAAGTGGTATGAAACGCTAAAAAGAGTGTTGTCTTGAGCACCTAAAACATCGCCATCAAAATTATTGAGGTTAATTTCTATTTGACCGTTGGCATTATTTCCATCATCTAAATTGTCGCATTCTTCTACAGTTTGAACAGCGTTAGCATTTGGGGTATCAAAAACAGTGAGATTAAAAGACGTTGTGTCGAAACAAGTAGTATTGTTATTGTTTTCAATTCTTACAAAAATTTCCTCAGTGATATTGGTATTTTGGTAAGGTAATGTCAAAGGATTTGTTTTAGCATCAGCATCATCTTGCGATAAATAATACGTAAGAGTGAATGCTGTAGGATCTTGCCCTCCAAGAACTTGATTTTGAGATTCTACGAAGTCAAAGCTGAACAGGCCATCATTGTCAACATCACATTCAAGTATATCGTCAACAGTATTGGCTACAGGTGAGGGATTTACCAGAACTTCAAGTAAACCTGTGGTATAACAGTTTTCATTGTTGATGTTTTCGACACGAACAACTAAAGTTTGAGTAAAGGGGGTTGTGTTATAAAACAATAAGGGCAATCCGTTAATATCATTATCTGCATCATCTTGATTTATGTGGTAACTAATATTTAAATTGGATTGATCTTGACTGCCAATTATTAATTCGTCTAATAAGAATAGATCTATTTCAGTTTGTCCATTTGAGGGATTTCCATCCGAACCGTCGTCACACCTAAAAACTATAACATCTGTAGCGATTTCAGGAGTATCAAAAACATTAATTTCAAAAGATGTAGTATCAAAACAATTACTATTAATGTTATTTTCAATTCGGGCAAAAATTTCTTCAGTGGAGTTTGTGTTCTGATAAGGTAAATTTATAGTATTTGAATTGGTTTCTGCATCAGCTAAACTAAGGTGATAAGAAATCGAATAAACAGCTGTATCCTGTCCATTTATGATATCATCTCCAGATTCTTGAAATGTAAAAGAAGAAACACCATCATTATTATCATCACAAATAAAGAGGTCATCAGCTGGAAATGCTGTTGGATTTTGACTAATAATTATGTCTTCAGTAAAAGTAAGGACTTCTGTTCCTGCAGTTATTTCGGCGGATACTGTGTATGTGCCAGGAGTTGAAAAAATATAACTTGGGTTATTTTCATTTGCAGTTCCGATACCATCACCAAAATCCCAAGTAATACTATCAAAAACTTGGGTGCTATTTACGTTAAAATCTACATCTTGACCAACACATGAATTTTCGAGCTGTATTGAAGCCAAGAAAAAAGATTGAATAAATGGAGGAAGACCAATATTAGAAAAAGTTCCTGGTGCCAATTGAACTTGATAAGGGACATAGTTTGCATCAACTCCATAGGTATTAGGATCATTTATTACATCTAAAGACTGTGAATCTTCTGTATTCGCAATATATATTTTTCCATCAGGGCCAAGTTGTAATGCTCCAATAAAATTAAATCCACTATAGACCATAAAATCTGTTGATGCAGGATCGCTGGTATTTAAATCAAATTGTGTAACAGAGTTACTTCCAGAGACATATAGTTTTGAAGAATCTGGCGAAAATTCAACACTGTAAGGTCCAAAATTTGGTAATAAATTTATAGGATTTGATAAATTCCCCGTGGTATTATCAAAATCATAAATCCAAACACTTCCTGTGTTATTCGAGAAACCGCCTGGTTGATTACCATTTTGACGGTGACAAACTGCAATTCTTGAGCCATCTGGGGAAGCTTTCATATACCCGATTGCGTTTCTTCTATAGCCTTCAAAATTAATTAAAGGTATAATATTTGTTTCTACAGGCGTTGTATTTACTCCAGCCGCATCAACTCTGAAAGCGTAAAAGTTATCTATAAACTGTGTGAGTACCCAATAGGACTGTTTGTCGCTGTGTTCTACTGCTGTTATTTTTTCTGAACATTTATAGCTCTCTTGACCCTGTTCGTTAGGTTCATAAGTAACAAGTTGTATATTTTTTTCTGCACTAACAACGTTTCCATTACCATTATTTAATGTTAAATCAACAAGAGAATAAGCTAGCCCATTGTTAAATCCATCGTCCGCACCTGGAACACCACCACCACTATCATATTCATTTGTGGAACTACCATTAGCCTCAGCAGGTCCTTGATTTGGAAATGCAAACGCATTTTGATGATGTGGCTCATCTACTGTAAATATGTAATATTGATTTGGATCACCTGGTTTTGGAACAATAAGTCCTGATGATGTACTTGAGGGATCGCCCATCAAACCTGTTCCAGAATTATAATTTGCATTGGACATGATGCTGTGGTTTTTGTCCCACACATTTCTTCCATCTGTGTAAAATAACAGATTGCCGTTGAAATCAGAAATCGACGAACACCCTTCATTAGTACTAATTGTGTTTGATGCTGCATCAGTACTTGTGACTGTTCCTGTATTAACATCAAAAACAAGACCAGCACCATTACCAAAGTACCAATGAGAGGCTTCGGCTTGTGAGTATCCAAAAAGGCATGTTGTGAATATAAGGCAGGTAAGTAAATTAGCTTTCATTAGTGGAATTTGTCTTTTCAAATTTAGGAAAAACTAAAGATATTAGTCTCTAGTTAACAAAATTTTACAACAAATAATGAGCAGTTAAAGTTGAACTTATAAATCTCTTTTCTTTAAAAGAAAATAGGATAGATATATAAATATTAAAGTCCAAATTCCAACAATTATCATAGTTTCGAAATGTACTGTATAGTCGTAGTCCAAACTACTTTTGTCTGGAAATTTTGTAATTGCTATACGCTGAAAAGGTTGTTTTATTAGATTTGACATTGAAGTTAAAGGGAAGAAGCTCTGAATTTTTGAGGCTAGTTCCACATTAAATTTCCAAACAATTAGTCCAAAAATAATCCATTCAAAAATAAATTCAACAAAAAGAAACGCCAAAGCAAAAGCCGATCTTTTTGCCAGCACACCAAGAAACAAACAAAATGAAAAGAAGCCAACAAGCTTAATAAAGTAAGCAGGTAGATATTCTATTTCTCTTATGATGATGCCAAATTCATTGTAACTTGAGAAAATAAGTCCTAAAATCAGAGATATAAGAAATATAATGATTGTAGATATTAAAGAGAAAAACAGAATAGCATAAAATTTAGAAAGAATAAATTCTTTTTTACTCAAGCCATCAATTAAGTTTTGTTTTAATGTTTTATTGCTGTATTCGTTCCCAATCATTGACACCACAACAATTGCAAAAAAGAATTTGAACAAGGCAGAAAAATAGGTAGTAACATGCCAAACTAATGGGAAGTTAAAAATTCCAACTTCGCCAAGCTCAAGGGTGAAAAAACCAAAAAAGTTAATTTTAATCGAAGACAATACAATTACACAAAGCGGTAAAATAAATGAAATAAATATCAATATTTTACTTGTACGATTGAGTAATAGTTTTTGAAGTTCAAGCTGTAAAAGTCGTATCATTCTTGATCTGTGAGTTGTAAGAATTGTTCTTCCAAACTTTCCTTTCGTTTAACAAAATGTGTCAAAATTATGTTGTGCTTAAAAAGCATTTGAACAAATTCTTCTGCTTCAAGATTTTCTGCAAGAAATGCGGTGATTAGCCCGCCTTGTTTTTTGTAGTGTGCTATTTTTGGGTGGTTTTCAATCATCTTTAGTAGTGCTTTTTCTTGATTACTTTTCATTTCAAAAAAACCATAACTAGAAATCATTTCATCGACACGTCCAGCATATAATTTTACTCCTTTTCTGAGGACTACAACATGTGTACACACTTTTTCAACTTCATCGAGCAAGTGTGAAGCCAAAATAATGGTAGTTCCTCTTTGAGCAATTTCTTTTATAATTTCTCGAATTTGATGTATGCCTTGTGGATCTAAACCATTTGTAGGTTCATCTAGAATTAAAACCTCTGGATCATTGAGTAGTGCAGATGCGATTGCAAGGCGTTGTTTCATTCCCAATGAAAAAGTACTAAAAGAACTGTCTTTTCGATCTAATAATCCAACCGTTTCTAAAACTTTATCAATAGCTGAAAGTGGAACTTCTTTTATTTTACATACCAACTTTAGGTTTTTATAAGCAGACATGTAGGGGTAAAAGTTTGGGCGTTCGATGATTGCACCTACTTTTTTTAAGGCATTATGAGTATCCATTGTACCTCCAAACCAACTATAGTTTCCAGATGTTTTATTAACAACATTTAGAATCATTCCTAGGGTTGTGGATTTTCCACTACCATTTGGTCCCAAAATCCCATAAATATTACCTTTTTCTATGGTAAACGAAAGGTTGTCTACGGCGGTGAGATAGCCAAATTTTTTAGTGATATGTTCTAAGTTGAGTATGGATTTCAAATTATTAGGATATATATTAATAGACGAATTAAGTCACAAAACGTTACAAAAAATTAATTCCAATGTTCATCAAAATCGAGTTCATCATAATCATCTAATTTGTAATTCCCATCTTGATCTTCTAAAGATTGATCGGCCTCAAATTGTTTTTCTGGTGCTTCCGAAGGCACTTGACCACAAACAAACATAAGATTTGGGTAGTCTGTTCCTTGAGCTTCTTCGACAATTTCACCCAATTCAACCAAAAATGTCCACATGTTTAAAAAGTCATAAACAAAAATGAGTTTAGTCTGATTTTCATCAACAACGTCTTCAATAATAGTTTCGTTCATTAATCGAATGTCATCGTTTTCACCCATATCAAACAGCGCAATTTCTTGCCCTTGATGCCATTCATCATTACTTACATAAAAGGAGGCCATTTCGCTTCCGTCAAATCCAAAAGATTGTGTAAGTACGTTGAAAAGGTCTTCTAAAGTATTAGTTTTTCGTATTTCAATATCTCGAAAAATGTCTTCTTTACTTTCGTGATCTAATATAGCTCTAAATCTGTATATCATAATTATTTGTTTTTAAGCAATGACTTGGTTAATGGTTCTTTTTTGGTGTAAAACTTCAAGCAAAATATACATTTGAATTCCAAACAAAATTGAGGCAATGACCAAATGAAGTGGTTGACTCAAAAATGGAAAATCAAAGTAGTACATCATAATGCCAGTGAAAACTTCAAGTAGAATACAGCCTAATACAAGGTTTATTTTATGGTATCCTAAATTTAATTTTCTATTGATAAACCACAAATACACATTGATTATAAGCACCAAAATAGAGGTAGAGCGATGGATGTAAAAATCAAGTTTTGGTTGTGCAAGCCAAAGCGATTTTTCATACCCCATCATTTTAGTTTGTTCATCTACAAACTGCCGTACTTGCGTTCCCAGAACAATTTGAATCAATGTTAAGACGATTCCTATGACAAGTAAAGTGTGAAAAAATGAGTGATACTTCTGAAGTTTAAAACTTGTTTTGGTGGCAAATATCAAATACAAAATAAATGCAACAATAAGTAACGCCATAACCATATGAACAGTAATTTTATATGGTGCTAAATTTGAGTCAACAACGGTTTTTCCCAACCATGCTTGAAAGCCCATGCCAAAAAGTGTTAGCAATGCAATTATTGTAATCCATTTATTATTCTTGAAAAACCACACCGACCAGACACCTAAAATTAGAATTGGAAGCCCCGAAAATGCACCAATAAGTCTATTGATATACTCTGTCCAAGTATGAACAGGATTATATAAGGTATAGTCGTGTGTACTGTACAATTCCCAATTGTTGGCATCGTAGGTTATGGTAGTTGTAAAATCTTTTTTGGCGACCATAAATTGTTCGCTATCCAAAAGAATCATCATACCTTTTTTGTAGCTATGATTAGGTTTAAAAAGCAATTCAGATCCATGTGTGGGAGGGATATAATACCCAAAACATTTTGGCCAGTCGGGGCATCCCATACCAGAGCCTGTCATTCTTACAACAGACCCAGCTATAATGACTAAATAGATGACAACAAGTGCTATTTTTGATAAAGTTCTAAAATTTTTCATGAGGCAGTAGTTAATCCAAGTTGAATTCCTTTTTTAAGCATCAAATCATATGCAGCTTGATGTTCGTTGGGGATATGTCCCTCCAAAATGGCTTCTTTGATGTGTTCTTTTATGATTCCAATTTCGCGACAAGGTTTTAATTGAAAGGCATTCATAATTTCCTCACCAGTTACAGGTGGTTGAAAGTCTCTTATGCGATCGCGTTGTTCAACTTCCACCATTTTTTCACGAACAATTTTAAAATTATTGTGGTATTTTTTAAATTTCCGCTGGTTTTTTGTGGTGATATCGGCTTCGCAAAGTGTCATCAAATCATCAATATATTCCCCTGCATCAAATACCAATCTTCGTACTGCAGAATCTGTGATGTTCTCGTTGGCCAATGCAATTGGTCGAGAACTCATAAATACTAATTTTTGAACATATTTCATTTTATCGTTTAGCGGCATTTTTAATCGCTTAAATAAATGATAGACCATTTGAGAACCTTTTAGTTCGTGTCCATGGAAAGTCCAACCTACTTTTTTACTAAACTTTTTTGTTGGAGCTTTACCAATGTCATGCAATAGTGCGGTCCACCTTAGCCAAACATTATTGGTGTGGTTGGAGATGTTGTCTACAACTTCTAAGGTGTGATAAAAATTGTCTTTGTGGCGCTGTCCTTCAACTTCATCGATTCCTTTTAATGCTGTAACTTCAGGTAAAATAATTTCTAAAAGACCTGTTTTTTCAAGTAATAAAAATCCAATTGATGGTTTTGGACTTTCTAATATTTTGTGTAATTCTACAACAATACGTTCTTTGGTAATGATCTCAATTCTTTGAAAATTATCTCTAATAGCTTCTAAAGATTTTTGATCTATTTCAAATCCCAATTGTGTAGCAAATCGAATCGCACGAAGCATTCGCAATGGGTCATCACTAAATGTGATATTTGGATCTAATGGTGTAACAATAAGTTTATCATCTAAATCTTTTAGTCCGTCAAACGGGTCAAGCAGTGTACCAAAGTTTGAGGTATTCAACCCGATAGCCAGTGCATTAATGGTAAAATCTCTACGCTTTTGATCATCTTCTAAAGTGCCATTTTCTACTTCAGGATTTCGACTGTTTTTGGTGTATGATTCTTTTCGAGCTCCAACAAATTCTAGTTCTATATTTTCATAACGAATCATGGCGGTGCCATAGGTTTTAAAAATACTGACTTTAGGTTGATTTGATAAGTGCTTTGCAACATGTTTTGCCAATTCAATACCACTGCCAATAGCGACTATATCTATATCTTGACCAATGTTGCGCTCCAACAAAAAATCTCTAACAAATCCGCCAACTACATAGCATTCTATTCCAAGTTCGTCTGCAGAAGCTGAGATAATTTTGAAAACAGGATCTTTCAATGCGTGTTCAAGATTCATAGACCTTTTGTATAATTGCAATTTTTTTAACGAATAACCTTCACTTCTCCATTTGAACTCAATTTGATAATTGAAGATGGATTTGATGGTTTTTTTTTGCGCTCCAAAGTTACAACATAGTCTACACCTTTTAAAATCTCATTTTCAATTTCTTTAAACACTTTTGGTGTAGGATTTCCAGATAAATTAGCGGAAGTTGAAACAATTGGCTTTTTGAAGCGTTTGATCAATTCAGCACAAAACCCTGTTTGTACCAGTCTAATGGCTAAAGTGTTGTCTTGAGCAATTAAGTTTTCTGCTACACGAAGTGGACGGTCATATATAATGGTGGTGGGGGTGTTAGCGTATTTGAGAATGGGATAGGCAGACTCTGGTACTTCCTCAATATATTGATTGAGCATTTGAACAGAATTTACCAAACAGATCATTGTTTTTGAATCTTCTCTTTTTTTAAGATCAAAGATTTTTTGTACTGCATCATAGTTGGTGGCATCACAACCAATACCCCAAACGGTGTCAGTAGGGTAAAGAAGAAGGCCTCCTTTTTTTAAAGATTTTAGGGCCAGCATAATATCTTGTTGCATTTGAATTTATTGTAAGTACTTTCAAATATAGTGAATATTCTTTGTGTAGTGTTTGATATAAGCATGGAGCTTTATTTGTGTCTAATAAAAAATATGTAGCTTTGTTAGTGTAGTAAATTAATCCAAAAAAATAGAAATGGAACATCAACGAATTAATGTTACTAAGACATTTTTACCTAATCAAAATGAGTATCAAAAAATTCTTAGTAAATCATGGAATAAAAGTTGGATTACTAATAGAGGAGAATTGATTTTGGAGTTAGAAAATAACATCAAAAAAAAATATAATATATCTAATATACTGATCACCACAAATGGAACTCTTCCTCTTCAGATAGCTATCAAAACATTAGAATTAAAAGGCGAGATATTAACGACTCCATTTAGTTATATTGCAACAACATCTAGTATAATTTGGGAAAATTGCAAACCGGTTTTTGTAGATATTGACAGTTCATCATTCAATATTGACGTTTTAAAAATTGAATCAGCTATTACTCAAAAAACTACAGCAATTATAGCGACTCATGTTTTTGGAAATCCTTGTAAAATTGAAGCAATACAAGCAATTGCTGAAAAATATAATTTAAAAGTAATTTTTGATGCTGCCCATTGTTTTGGTGTGGAGTACAAAAACAAATCAATTTTTGAATATGGTGATGTTAGTACATGTAGTTTTCATGCAACTAAAATATTTCATACTGGAGAGGGAGGAGCCTTGTTTACTAAAAGTAAATTACTTTTTGATAAATTATATTACCATCATAATTTTGGACATAAAGGCGAAACAGATTTTCATGGTTTAGGAATCAATTGTAAAATTAGTGAATTACAAGCAGCACTAGGCTTAGCTGTTTTTCCTTATTTTGATCGCATTTTAGAAAACAGAAAGAAAATTTATAAACTCTATCATAAACAGTTGAATGGTTTTGTTACTTTTCAAAAAATTGAAAATCAAACCAATTATAATTATGCATATATGCCTGTACTTTTTGAAACAGAAGCTGAGCTTATTCAAGTTATTTCAGCGTTAAATAATCAAAATATCTTTCCGAGACGTTATTTTTATCCTTCATTAAACACTATTGATTATATAGATGGTGTTGAGATGCCAGTTTCAGAGTCAATATCAAAGCGTATTTTATGTTTGCCCCTGTATTATGATTTAGATGAAAAAGATGTTTTTAGAATATGTACAATTATTAAAACCGAACTTAAATGCTAATTATTGGAGCTGGCGGATATGCCAAAGAACTTTTGGAATTGGTAGAAGCCGAATATGGGTACAATTCTATTGCATTTTTTGATAATATTTCTAACAATCAATTACGCTTTTTGTTTGACAGCTATGAAATCATCAAATCTCTTAATGCAGCTCAGAGTTTTTTTAAAGCCTCTAATAGTTTTGAATTTGTTCTAGGTGTTGGTGGGCCTTCTAACAGAGAAAAATTACACCATTTAATTACAAGTATTGGTGGAAATGTTAAAACTCTTATTTCAAAAAAGGCAACTGTTGGTAGTTACAGTGTTTCAATTGGTCAAGGAACTACAATTATGCAAGGATCAATTATTACAAACAACATTTCTATTGGAAGGGGCTGCTTGATAAATATTAATAGTACAATAAGTCATGATAGCGTTATTGGAGATTTTGTTGAAATTTCACCAAGTGCAAATATTTTGGGTGGTTGTATTATTGGTGATTTTACGATTATTGGTTCAAATGCAACAATATTGCCCAATGTAAAAATTGGTGAAAATTGTATTATTGGCGCCGGTAGTGTAGTTTTAAAAGACGTTCCAGAAAACTCTGTGGTTGTTGGAGTTCCAGGGCGTGTCATAAATCAAAATCCTAAATAAATGTCAAAACCATTGGTTTCTGTAATTATGCTAACTTACAATCATTCTGCATTTTTATCTGATGCAATTGAAAATATTTGCACTCAAAAAACATCTTTTGATTTTGAGATTTTAGTGGGTGATGATGCATCGACTGATAGTACACAACAAATTTTAAAAACATTTGAGACTAAATATTCAAATTTATTAAACATTACTTACCGAACTCAAAATATAGGTGTTGTGCCAAATTTTGTAGACACACTAAAAAAAGCTAAAGGAAAGTATATTGCTTTTTGTGAAGGTGATGACTACTGGATCGATGAAAACAAACTTCAAAAACAAGTAGATTTTTTACAAGCCAACAATAATTTTGCGATTTGCTTTCACACTGCAAAAATTTTTGATCAAAACAAACAGTTACTTTTAGAAGACAATATTACAAATTCTCAAAAATCCGAATATAGTTTAATGGATTTGATGAAAGGAAATTTTTTGCACACACCTACTGTGATGCTTCGTAATGACTTTGTACTAAAAGCCAACTTTACGGAATTGCCTATTGGAGATTGGCCTTTATATATAACCATGCTAAAAGACCGAAAGATTAAAAAAATGGAAGATGCAATGGCGGTCTACCGAGTTCACCAAAATAGTGTTTGGTCCTCAAAATCTCAAATCCATAGGCTACAAAAAACTATCCAAACCATAAATTATTTGTTGAAAAATACTAGCTTGGATCAATCACACAGGAAAGTTCTCATTAAAACAATGAAAAAGTTCAAACGAAAAGTTTTTAAAATTAAGTATCCTTTAAAGAAAACATTAAAATACTTTTTTAAAAGATATTTAATGTCGTCTTAGTTGTTTATTTCTTAACGATTTTGATAAATCCCCACCTTTAATAACTATTGCTAACAACCCCCATTTCTTTGGTTTTATTAAAAATGTAAAAGAAAGATATATGATGACTGAGATATATTTTAAATAAGAGTAATTTTTTTTAAGAACATATAAATAAGAAATAAACCCTTCTTTATATAAATCTTTAGATTTTTTTGTACTTGCTCCCTGAAAGTGTATGATTTTTGCAGAAGGCAATAGTACACTAGCAAATCCTTTACAACGCATCCTATAGCAAATATCCATTTCTTCAAAGTAGAGAAAGATATTTGGGTCAAATCCACCTACTAAATCAAAAGTAGATCGTCTAAAAAACATAAAGGCACCGTTTATGAAATTTACTTCTAAAGGATTCTTGTGTTGTTTTTTTCGTTTTGGATATTTTAGTGGGTTAACAGATTCTAAGAATCCTCTTCCAAAAATTAATTTTCGTAATCCTTTGTAGTGGTCAAATGAAGGAATAAAATTATTATGTTCATCAAAATTTTGTGCAGTACAAACTCCTACTCTGGGGTTGTTATTCATATAAGTATAAGAAATATTTATAACATCGTTTTTTAGAATTACATCGTTATTTATGAATAATAAATAGTTTCCTTTAGCATATTTTGCTCCTAACATATTTCCAGATCCAAATCCAGAATTGATTGAATTTCGTACTAGTTGAATTGAAGGTTTTTTTTCCAATCCTTTTGACAGAAAGGTATAATCTTCAGGTTCAGAATTATTATCAACAACAATGATTTCGTATGATAATGTAGTTTTAATGTGTTCTTTTAATGAATCTAAACAATTTAGGGTATATTTAGCAGTATTGTAGTTAATTAAAATAATGGAAACATCCATGTGCAAAGATTGGTAATTCATTTTTGTAAATTTACGCTAAATTTTGAATAATGCCTAAACGAAAAATAATGATCATTGTGCCAATTGCATTTGGTTATACACAGTATATTTATAAAGCACTTTTAAAGCATCAAAACATTGAAACTACGTTGGTTTTTATTGAAAATAAAAACTATAGCTATCGAAACTTTTTTCATCGACTATCAAACTTCTTACACAAAACGTTTTTAAAAGTTAACTTAAAGAAAAGGCAAATTTTGGACCGCATTAGACCTTTCGGTCAACAAGATAAAATTTTTATTATTCGCCCAGATTTGTTGGACGATTATGTTCTAAAAAGCATAAAAAAAAACACAAAAGTATTTACAGCTTTTTACTTTGATAGCATCGGGCATATTCCTCGAAAAAAATATATAATATCCTTTTTTGATCGTATTTTGAGTTTTGATAAAGTAGATGTGAAAAAATATGGTTTTGAATTTTGTACAAATTATATTTTTGACCAATCTGAATCAATAAAAAATCATGATTTTTTGTTTTTTAATATTTCGAGTCATGATGATGATTATAGATTTGATAAATTGGTTGAAATGGCAAAATATATTAAAGCACATGATTGGTCTTTCAATTTTATTTCTATTGATATAAAAAATAAAAATATCAAAAATGATCTTTTGACAATACAAAAAGACATAATTCCTGTACAATCGATTAAAAAGCAACTACTAAAATCAAAGATATTAGTTGAATTTCAAAGAGAAAATCAAATTGGACTTTCCTTCCGTGTTTTTGAAGCATTGGGGTATAGAAAAAAACTTATAACCACTAATACAGATGTTGTTAATTATGATTTTTATAATCCTCAAAATATACTAGTTTTGGATCCCAACAATTTACATATTCCAAAATCTTTTGTGGAATCTCCTTATGTAGATGTTCCAGATCACATTTTAGATCCCTATCGCATAGACAATTGGGTAAAAAAAGTTTTTTCGCTAGAGGATTGATCGATAGACTTCAATATATTGTTTTGCAGCTTTGTTCCAATCAAAACTTTTAGCGAGTTCAATATATTGCTCAGAGTACCAGTCTTTTTTGGCATTATATGTTATCATTCCTTTTATAAAAATTTCTACCATATATTTTGGCTCAAAATGATCCCAATAAAAAGCATGTTTTCCTCCAATTTCTGGAAGTGAAGTACTATTGGATAAAAATACAGGTTTACCAAAGCGCATGGCCTCTATAGGCGGAATTCCAAAACCTTCTCTCAAACTAGGAAATACAAATGCAGAACAATTTTTTAAATAATATTGCTTTTCAATATCACTAATTTTACCCGTTAAAATCACTTGTTTTTCCAAGTTTTCGGATTTTATACATGCTGCTAATTTTTCTTTTGCGTATTCTGTGTTTTGATTTCCAGAAATTATAAGGTCATACTCTGGAAGCTCTTTAAGCATATGTACAAGTGTATGAAAATTTTTTCGAGGCGTGCACTCACCAATCGTAAATAAAAATGGACGTTTTGTAGTATATTTTGGTACATAATCCCCCTCTATTTTAGTAGATTGAATTGGGTTACCATTATAAATTACAAATTCTGGTACTTTCGGAACTTTAAAATATTGATGTGTTGATTGCTTTGCATATTCTGAAATATAGGTAATAGCAGTGCTTCGATTTAATTTTTTTTGAAATCTAAGGTTTCTGGGATGTCTAGCATCACTTGAAACTTCTTCTATAAAATTAACATCATGAACGGTGAGCAAATATGGACTCTCAGATTGCGGCTCTATCTTTATATTTTGATTTAAAGAATGCCAAATATCATATTTTTTTCTGATACCAAAAAGGGGATATCTTCTATGACTATAGTATTTTTTGTACTCAAAATAATCACCAAATTCTTCTTTTAATTTAGTAATATCTTTTGCATGAATTACCATTTTAAAGTCATCAATATTGGCATTGTAAAGTCCCTTTATAAGATGATAATTAAACTGCCCAAATCCAAAATAAGGGTTTTTTATATTGTGCGCTTCAAGGAATACTCTTTTTGTCATCTTTTCATGTTGTTTTGTCGCCACAACTCCCGAAGTTTAATGTATTTTAAAAATGTGACATTGTAAGTTTGAATACAAATTACCCAACCATTGAATCCGTCCAAAAATCCTCGTCTGAGAAAATAGGCTTTAAAAAAAGCCCAACTTGGTCGCCAGAGAATTTTAAAAAATGATGCTTTAATACCTAAATCAAAATAGGCTTGTGCGGCAATACTCGAAAAACGTTCAATTTTTTGGTTGTGTTCTTCATAATCTCTATAAATCCAATGTAACAAATTGCCTTTGAGTTGACCACTTTTTTTACCTGAAATTAGTGTAAAACAATCATGAGGATTAATACCTTTCCAAGTGCCACTCTCTTTTTTGAAAAGCCTCAATTTTCGGTCTGGATACCAGTCCGAATGTCGTATCCATTGCCCACAATAATTGTTTAGACGGTTACAATAATACCCATCTTTATTCCAATTATTTTTGACTTCGAGTATCGATTTTTTAAGAGTGTCAGAAAGAGCTTCATCGCCATCCAAAGACAGAATATAATCGTATTTTGCTTGAGTCAAAGCAAAGTTCTTTTGTTCTTTGTAGCCTAAGAATTTTTGCTCAATAAAACGTACACCAAAATCCTTGCATATTTTTTTAGTACCGTCTGTAGAGTAGGAGTCTACCACAACAATTTCATCGGCAATATTTTGTAAGGAAGAAAGACATTTTTCCAAATGTTCCTCTTCGTTAAAAGTGATGATAACCGCCGATAATTTAATCATATTTTATTCTAGATTTCGGTAATTTAACCAAAGAAAAAGATAAGTTTTTAGCTGCATAAATGCTCTTAGATAAGCCAAAATAAAACCTTGTTTCCCATCCAATATACAAAGATTAAAAACACATTCTTTTTTCAATGTCCAAAAAGGTTTCCAAATAAAGTCAATCATATTTGGTTTTACTTTTTTTGAGTATAATTTAAAAGCTTTTCTTTTTGCAATTTGTGTGGTTCGTTGCGAAAATGAATCAAAATCCAAGTACAATGTTGTAAACTTTGAGTTTAGTTGTGACGTACCAATATTCTTTGATTTTTTCGACCACAAAATTGGTTTCCATTTTGTTCGAAACCCAGAAAATTTCATGGATTTTCCCATAAAGTCAAATTGAGTTTTAGCTTTGAAAATCTTGGGTGTTTTTTGGGTTTCAACTATGGATTGAATTTCACTTTTTAGTTTTGTTGGAACAATCATATTGGCTTCTAACCCTAAAATCCAATCATGCTTGCAATCTCGTCTTGCAATTTCAAAAAGTGTTGAAATTTCATCATTTTTATTTTCTATATAATCAATGTCTAATTCTTTTTTTAACCTCCCATAAACTTTTGAATCTAAAGTTCCAATTACAATAATTTGGCTTGCAAAAGATAAGTGTTTCAAACACATTTCTAAATACGCATTATCATCAAAAGAAATTACAACAGCACTGACCATAAATTTAAAAACTGTACGATTAATTGTGTAGTACTGAACAAAAGTAATAATTTTACAACGATAAAAGGTTTTAATTTATGGCAAAGCTTCCAATATTGATGTATCACAATGTCTGTGCTAACAAAACAGAAAGTAAGGGGCTTACAATCTCAGTTGAAAAATTGGAGCAACAGTTTCGGTACTTAGTTTCAAAAGGTTACACAAGTGTTTTTTTCTCGGACATGGAATCTAATAAAATGGTACCACCAAAAAAACCAATCATTATCACTTTTGATGATGTCTATGTAAATCAATTGGAGTATGCCTATCCTTTGCTTCAAAAATACAACCTAAAAGCAAGCTTTTTTGTGCCTTTTGCTTATGTTGGTGGTTATGATGATTGGAATGACGGACAAGAAAACATCATGTCTGTAGAACAGTTAAAATCTTTTGATTCTAACGTGATTGAGTTGGGACTTCATTCTTTTAGACATCGCCCTTATGATAGTTTGAGTTTAGATGATGTGGATATTGATTTTCAACAATGTCAAGATTTTATACAAAAACACAAATTAGATATCAAAAATATTTTGGCCTATCCCTACGGGAAATTTCCAAGAGAAAAATCTAAAAAATTACGTTTCTTCAATCAATTATCTGCTCATAGAATTGCGTTTGGGCTTCGCATTGGAAATCGAATAAATCGGCTCCCATTACAAACAAAATATGAACTCAATCGTTTAGATATTAAAGGCGATATAAGTCTGTCTTCTTTTAAGATTAAAGTGAAGTTTGGAAAAATTCTATTTTAAGTTTTTTTGTAACAACATAAGTTTGGCATATCTAGAAAACACGCCATAGGCGTTAGCAGCTGCAACGGCCAGTGCCGGCAAACCATCTTTGAAACCTCCTTTGATGATATAACTATGAAAAAAGCGGTAAAATGGTTTGAAAGCTAAATGAAAGTAATTTGCTTTTTTACCTTTTTTTAGCATCTGTTCGGCTTGAAACCAGGCATAAGAATCTTTCTTTTTTAGATAATGCTCAAAGCCTTTGTAGGTATAATGCAAAACAGAAGTTTTGAGCTGACCAATTTTTCCAGGAATAATAAGTTTTTCATGTACGCTGCCTTCAAACTTGCATTCTTTGCGTTGTACAAGACGAATAACTGAACTGCCTTGATGAAACAAAAATCTGTTCATAAAAAAATGCGGAAATTTGAGTTTAAAACCTTTAATTTCAGATTGATTTATAGCTGTTTTGATTTCAACTTGGAGTTGATATGGAATGCGCTCATCGGCATCTAAAAATAAAACCCACTCATAACTAGCAAATTCTAAGGCATAATTTTTTTGATTAGAAAAATTATCGAAAGCCCGTGATACAACTTTAAATCCATGCTGTTTTGCAATTTCAACAGTTTTGTCTGTACTTAGGGAATCAACAACAATAATTTCATCGGCAAATTTAACGGAATGAAGCGCGCCTTTAAGATACTTGTCTTCATTGTAAGTCGGAATAATGACCGTTAGTTTTGGCATCGCTAATTTTAAGCCAAATTTATAAAAAATATTTATCTTCGCACTCAGATGAACAAGATTGACACTTCCATAATTATAAGTACTTATAATTCTCCAAAATGGCTTGAAAAGGTACTGATTGGCTACAATAATCAATCTTACCAATTTTTTGAAATTGTCATTGCTGATGATGGCTCTGGGCAGGAAACACTTGATCTGATCGAATCTATTCAAAAAAAAGTATTTTACCCTATTGTTCATGTTTGGCATGAAGATAATGGCTTTCAAAAATCTCAAATTCTAAATAAAGCCATACAAAAATGTAGTTCACCATATATCATTATGTCTGATGGTGATTGTATTCCAAGACAGGATTTTGTAGCATGTCATGTCAAACACAGAGAAGAGGGATATTTTCTTTCTGGTGGCTATTTTATGCTTCCCATGTCAATTTCTAAATTGATTTTAAACGAAGATATAGATACAGGTCGCTGTTTTGATTTAAACTGGTTGAAATCCCATGGATTGAAACGTACATTTAAGAATTTCAAGTTGACTTCTAAAGGATTTACATCTTGGTTTTTAAATACAATTACTCCAACAAATGCAAGTTGGAATGGTCATAATGCATCGGGTTGGAAAAAAGATATTGTAGCTGTAAATGGATTTGATGAACGCATGCAATATGGAGGTCAAGATCGTGAACTTGGTGAGCGTCTTTTTAATTATGGTATAAAAAGTAAACAACTACGCTATAGTGCTATTTGTGTACATTTGGACCACCCAAGAGGCTACAAAACAAAAGAATCTATAGAAAAAAATCTTCAAATACGAAGTAAGGTAAAATCTGAAAAAGCAGTTTGGGCAGCTTCTGGTATTATTAAATCTGAAAAGGCTTAGTTTTAGTTCTTTTTTCTATACACCCCTAATTTCCAATATCTGTTTTCTTTTGAAGATTCAATTTTTGTAAATTCTAGTTCTTCTAATTTTTCATGATTAAAAAACTCCCAACAGCCTTCACCTTCTTTAAAAATAGAAACAATTAAAATTCCATTAGTGTTTAGCTTGGATAAAACACGCTCCAAGACATCGGACTTTAACTTTTGGTTTATGTAGTAAAAGGCTTCATTAAAAATAATGGCATCATAATTTTGGTCGGGGGTATAGTAGTGCAAGTCTGCAACCACAAATTTTGAGTTATCAAAATTAAATTTTTTAGCTTTTTTTATCGAGACTTGAGAAAAATCTACGCCGCAATAATATTTCAATAAAGAATTTTGCTCTTTTAATTTAAACCTCAAAACACCCTCTCCAGCTCCTAAATCCAATAATTTTGGATTTTCAATGTATTTTGAGATGGCATTTATGATTCCATTGTAGCGTGGTTCTTCTTCATTTTCAAATAAATAGTTCCATTTTTCGCTTTTATACTGTCTATCCCAACGGAGTTTTCTTTTCCAATTTTTTAGGCTTTCAAGAAAGGTGAGCTTTTTCATTAGGATAAATGATGTTTTAAAAACGGATTCAATTTATTAAGAATTAATTTTGGTGTAAGTTGATGATATAGATATTGAGGATTTTCTTCAATCTTTCTTAAGTTACTTTTATTTGTTGAAAATAATTCTGGTTTCTCATCAAGCAAGTGTATTGAATTGTGAAACACACCGTCTTCAAAACTCGCCCAGCTAGATTTTAAAACATAAGGAGAAAAGATCGTAAAAGTTGGTTTTTCGAGTGCTTTGACAATGTGAACAGCTCCACCCTCGTTTGAAACCAAAAGAGAGCACTCGTTCATTAGTGCTATAAACCCTCTGATGCTATCTTCATAAATGTCAAAAATAATAGCATTTTTGTGTTTGCAACCATTGTATATTTTTTGCGCTTCACTTTTTTGATGTGGCGCATAATTGAATAAAATATTGATGTCATACTTTGATGTCAAATGGTCTATAAGTTCAACAACATAAGTATTTGGCATCGATTTTTGAGGGGTGCTTCCCAAAATCCCAAACATAATTATTGGCTTTTTATAGGCTTTAAGCTTGGACTGTTTTTTTTCACTTTTACTCAAATAAATTTTAGGGTCATAAATGGGGTTTTTCAATGGAAAAGCACTGCTAACCAAATGCACACGATCTTGTATAGATTTTCCACAAATGTGTGTCTTTTCTTTTAAAAAATTCACATTGTGTGTATAGAATGGAAGTATAGGATCTTTTTGTTTTTTCTTGAAACCTACCCGAATTTTTGCTCCCGAGAATAAACATATAAATCGGCTTTGAAACTTAGCATAGGGGTCAAAAACAATATCATATTTTTCTTTTCTCAGCTTGCTGGTTGTTTTTATGAGATTTGGGATTTTCTTGAGTTGTTTTTCATTGATTTGTATGATTTTATCAATACATGTATGATTTTCAATAACCCCAGAAGTGTAGTCATAAACAAAATAATGTATTTCTGATTCAGGAAAAACAGTTTTAATATTAGAAGCTATTAGCGATGCGATAAGAACATCTCCAATACGTTTATTTTGAATCACAAGTATTTTTTTCATAAAAGTCTATAGCCTATCTTAGCAAGATATTACTTTTTTCAAAGTTGTAAAAGTATCCATGAAGAATTTTATCATACATTCTAACTTTCAAGATAAAAAACTTGCTATCGAAAAAGCAATCTTAAATTTTGAAACAAAGAACGGAAATCTTCTAAAATCAGATCGAAATAGCATTAAATGTATTGAAATTGAGGGTTTAAATTTTAATTTTAAAAAATTTAAAAACCCTAATTTTTTTAATGCCTTTGTTTATAGATTTATTCGCCCATCAAAAGCAAAACGCTCCTACCAATATGCTAATATTTTGCTTCAAAAATCAATACTAACACCAACTCCGGTTGCTTATTTTGAAGCCACTAATTTTTTTGGTTTAAAAGAAAGTTATTATATCAGTCTTCATGTTGATTATGATTTGGATTTTAGAGTTTTAATTCACGATTTAAATTACCCAAAACGCGATGAAATATTAAAACAATTCACAGCATTTACATTTCAATTACACGAAGCAGGTATCAATTTTTTGGATCATTCGCCTGGAAACACACTTATTGTAAAAACAAAAAATAATCACTACCATTTTTATTTAATTGATTTGAATAGAATGCGTTTTGAAACTCTGAATTTTGACCAAAGAATGCACAACATTAGACGACTTTGGCCCTCAAAATATATGGTTAAAATTATGGCAAAAACCTATGCTAAATTGGCTGAAAAATCTTTTGAGGAAACGTACTATCTCATGCTCGAATACAGTCGTAATTTTCAGAAAAAAGTAAACTCAAAAAAACTACGTAAACGTGGTCAAAAATTACAATTCAAAAAAGTTTAAACCGCTACATTATGTGTTCTTAGCGCATCATTCAAAGAGGTTTTTTTGTTTGTACTCTCTTTTCGTTTTCCAATAATGAGTGCACATGGGACATTAAAATCTCCAGCTGGAAATTTTTTGGTATAACTTCCAGGAATTACCACCGAACGAGATGGTACAATGCCTTTCAATTCAACGGGTTCAGCACCAGTAACATCTATAATTTTTGTAGACCCTGTAAGGACTACATTGGCCCCTAAAACCGCTTCTTTTTCTACACGAACTCCTTCTACAACAATACATCTCGAACCAATAAAAGCATCATCTTCAATAATGACCGGCGCAGCCTGTAGGGGTTCCAAAACCCCACCTATACCTACACCACCAGAAAGGTGTACATTTTTACCAATTTGAGCACAACTCCCTACAGTGGCCCATGTGTCTACCATTGTACCTTCGTCTACGTATGCTCCAATGTTTACATAACTTGGCATCAAAATCGTGCCTTTGGAAATATAAGCTCCATGGCGTGCAACAGCATGTGGTACCACACGAATACCTTTAGCTTTATAGTCTTTTTTGAGTGGAATTTTATCGTGAAATTCAAAAGGCCCAACTTCAATAGTTTCCATGGTTTGAATAGGGAAATACATCACAACAGCCTTTTTTACCCATTCATTCACTTGCCATCCATTTTCTGTTGGTTCAGCAACACGAAGACTACCTTCGTCTAGTAATGAAACAATTTCTCGTATAGCATCTTGAGTATTTTTTTCGCCGAGTAATTCTCGATTATCCCATGCGGTTTCAATAGTTTGTTGTAATGTGGTCATTTTGATTGAATTAAAGATCAAAGATATATCATATTCAAAAAAAATGAGTAAAAATTCCCGACTAGTTTGTAAAAAATAAGGCTTTTTTCGGCCTTGTTATTTAAGTGAAGTTGTATTTTTGTTGTAATGGGAAGAATTCTTGCATTAGATTTTGGAAAAAAACGAACTGGTATAGCTGTAACTGATCCGCTTCAAATTATTGCATCGGGACTTGATACCGTTGAAACTAAACAACTCCTTACATACTTAAAGGACTACATTTCTAAAGAGGAAGTGGATATTTTTGTTGTTGGTTTACCTAAGCAAATGAACAATCAACCTTCTGAGAGTGAACACCTTATTCAGCCATTTATCAAAAAATTAAAAAATGCTTTCCCAAATATTCCTATTGAAAGAGAAGATGAACGCTTTACATCCAAATTAGCCTTTCAATCTATGATTGATAGTGGGATGAAGAAAAAACAGCGTCAAAACAAAGCGACTATCGATAAAATTAGTGCCACACTTATACTTCAATCCTTTTTGAATCGTAAATAATTCTTTTTCCTTTGTTTTTTACGATTTGAGAGTTGTATTTTTGAACCAAAATTGTTGAAGAATGATATTACCAATTGTTGCTTATGGAGATCCAGTTTTAAAGAAGAAAGCTACTGAAATCACATCAGAATATGTGGACTTAAAGTCGCTCATTGCCAACATGTATGAAACCATGTACGGCGCTTATGGTGTAGGATTGGCTGCTCCACAAATTGGATTATCTATTCGACTTTTTTTAGTTGATACATCCCCTTTTGCAGAAGACGAATCCTATTCAGAACCGGAGCGAAAGGCACTTAAATCGTTCAAAAAAACATTTATCAATCCTGAAATTTTAGAAGAAACAGGTGAGGAGTGGACTTTCAATGAAGGTTGTTTGAGTATTCCTAATGTTCGTGAAGATGTATTAAGAAAACCACATATAAAAATTCGCTATCAGGATGAAAATTTTGATACTCATATACAAGAATTTGATGGTTTAATTGCTCGAGTGATTCAACACGAATATGATCATATTGAAGGTGTTTTATTTACTGATAAAGTTTCGACTCTTAAAAAGCGTTTAATAAAAAGTAAATTAACCTCTATTTCGAAAGGAAAAATAAATGTGGATTACCGTATGCGTTTTCCGAAAATTTCTAAAAAAAGATTTTAAACAAACATTATAATGACTTTAGATAAAATACTTGCTATAACCAACAAACCTGGTCTTTTTAAACTTGTAAACCCTAGCCGAAGTGGTTACATCGTAGAATCTTTATTAGATAACAAACGAACATTTATCAAAATAGATAAAACACAAAGTTTACTTAGTGATATTTCAATGTATACCTTAGAAGGAGAAGTTCCTTTATCCGATGTTTTTGAAAAAATTTTCAATAAAGAAAATGGAAATGAAACTTCCATTTCCCCAAATGCTTCAAAAGATGATTTAGAAGAATATTTGTTTTCAATTTTACCTAATTACGACGAAGACCGTGTATATCCAAGTGATATCAAAAAATTGTTGCGATGGTACAATTTGTTGTTATCCGTAGGTGGTTTTGGCGGACAAAAGACTTCAAAGGACGAAGAAGAATAACTTTCTTTGTTTCAAATATTTAATGATGTTTTCTGCATATACCAAAGAGTTTAGATATAATTGGCATCTAGCAGCACCTGTTATAATGGGTATGTTAGGCCATACTTTTGTGGGTTTGGTTGACAATCTAATGGTTGGACAGCTTGGTGCAGCAGAGCTAGCCGCAGTATCTTTGGGCAATAGTTTCTTTTTTGTAGCCATGTCTTTAGGTATTGGTTTTTCTACAGCTATTACACCTTTGGTTGCCGAAGCAGATTCTAAATTAAATTTTATACGTGGAAAATCCGCCTTAAAACACGGAGTGGTACTTTGTACAGTAATTGCTATTGTTTTGTTTGTTATAATGCTTCTCGCCAAACCATTAATGTATGTGATGGATCAGCCAGAAGAAGTAGTGGTTCTTGCTTTACCTTATTTGGATATGATTGCAGTGTCTTTAATCCCATTAATTATTTTTCAAGCGCTAAAGCAATTTAGCGATGGTATGTCGCTAACAAGATATCCTATGTACGCCACAATTTTAGCTAATCTAATTAATATTTTCTTCAATTATGTATTGATTTTTGGATTGTGGGGGTTTCCAAAAATGGGTGTTGTTGGTGCAGGTATAGGAACACTTATTTCTCGATTTGTTATGTTAATACTAATGTGGTATTTCTTAGTTCAATTAAAAAAAACCAAATCATATCTTAAAGATTTAAAATTTTTCGTTCTAGAACATTCTATGTTAAAAAAAATCATCAGTTTGGGATTGCCCAGTGCGTTGCAAATGTTTTTTGAAATTGGTGTTTTTACAGCTGCCATTTGGCTGAGTGGAACTTTAGGTAAAAATGCACAAGCAGCCAATCAAATTGCACTAAATTTATCATCCATGACATACATGATAGCTGTAGGCTTGAGTGTGACAGCCACCATTAGAGTTGGTAATCAAAAAGGACTAAAACGACCAGATGAACTCAGAAGAATTGCAAAATCTATATTCTTTATGGGCTTTGTTTTTGCAACCATTTTTGCGATTATTTTCCTTACTTTTCATCAAGTGTTACCAACATTCTATTTAGATTTAAATGATATAAAACATTTTTCAGACAATCAAAATGTGGTCCAAATTGCATCAACACTCCTTATAATTGCTGCATTATTTCAAATTAGCGATAGTACCCAAGTAGTATTTTTAGGAGCATTACGAGGATTACAAGATGTAAAAATCCCAACATTTATCACATTTATTGCCTATTGGGTTATTGGTTTTCCTGTGAGTTACTATTTGGGAGACGCATCACGGTATGGAAGTACAGGGATTTGGATTGGACTTTTAGCAGGGCTAACCGCATCATCAGTTTTTTTATACATCCGTTTTGATTATCTTTCGAAGAAACTTATACTTAAACAAGAACAATCATGACATTACCAAAATTTATTCTTGGAGACAACTCTGAATTTCCAGAAGCCATATTTGTAATACACACAGAATTTCCACGATTTGTTATAAATTTAGAAAATGATGAATTGGAATGGCTTGAGGATTTTGATCAGCAAGATGAAAAAGAGTTACAATCTGAAGCACAAAATGCCATACAACAAGCCACTTCTTTTTACGATTTAGAAGTTGCCAAATACGAAAATGAGTAATGCAAATTATTGATCAAATTTTAGAGCTAGACAAAGATTTACTCGTCTATCTCAATAATTTTGGAAGTCCAACCTGGGATTCTTTTTGGCTAGTCGTTACAAACAAACTTACCTATATTCCTCTTTATGTCTTTTTGCTTTATTTGATGTGTAAAAATTTGAGTAAAAAAGCGATCTTAATTTTAGTTTTATCACTCGCAGGGATGATTACATTTACAGATCAAATTACCAATCTTTTCAAATTTGGTTTTGAAAGACTAAGACCATGTGCGCAAGATGGAGTTTTGGGGCTTATCCGTCAAAGTGAATGTTGGGGATATGGTTTTTTTTCTGGACATTCTTCAAATACAATGGCAGTCGCTGTTTTTACAATTTTAATGTTAAAGTTACCAAATAGAAAACTGATCTATCTCATGTTACCATGGAGTATCGTTGTTGGTTACAGTCGTATTTATTTAGGTCTACACTATCCACTTGATGTTTTATGTGGTTTGACTTTTGGGGTGTTTTCAGGGTTCTTGTTTTATACTTTATTCAAATATTTAGAACGAAGACTTGTGGTAGTTTAAAACCTCTAGTGCAGCAACAAAGGGAGAAATCTTATTTTCTTTTACAAGTTGAATTTGTTGATCAAGAAATTTTTTGGTGTTTTTATGTTGAAAAAAATCAATTCGAAGTTGATTTTCAATGGATTGCATCATCCAAAAAATATTTTGTTCTTCTCTTTTTTTAACAAAAAAGGCATTAGATGTTGTCAGTTTTACATACGATTCGATCATATCCCACGCTTCAACAATTCCTTGGCTTTCTAATGCACTACATAGCATCACTTTTGGGTTCCATTCTGAAGGATTTGCAGCATAGAGATGCAATGCACTTTTAAAAGCACTTTTGGCTAATTTTGCTGCATCTATATTTGTGCCATCTGCTTTATTGATAAGCACAGCATCGGCCATTTCAATAATTCCTCGTTTTATCCCTTGAAGTTCATCACCAGCGCCTGCCAATTTCAATAAAAGGAAAAAATCAACCATTTCATAAACAGCAGTTTCCCCTTGACCAACACCTACAGTTTCAACCAAAATTTTGTTGTATCCAGCGGCCTCACACAAAATTATAGCTTCTCTTGTATATTGACCCACACCACCCAGAGTTGATCCAGAAGCTGTAGGCCGAATAAATACATTATCTTCTCGTACCAATTCTGTCATTCGCGTTTTATCTCCTAAAATACTCCCTTTGCTTTTGTTACTGCTGGGGTCTATGGCGAGTACCGCTATTTTATGATGTTTAGATACCAGGTGTTTGCCAAGTGCTTCAATAAATGTACTTTTTCCAACACCAGGAACGCCAGTAATTCCAACTCGAATAGTAGGCGAGGGGTTGGGATGATTTAAGCATTTGTCTATTAATGTATTTGCTAAAGTTCTATCGGATTGTTTTGTACTTTCAATGAGTGTGATACCCTGACTTAAAGCTGTTCTGTTACCTTGTATAATTCCCAAAAATAAATCTTCAATAGTGCGTTTATTTTTCCGTTTTTGTTTTAGTCTTTTTACAGCGTTATCATTGGTCATTTCTTGATTAGAAATGCCTTTTTGTTCTTTTATACCCTTAAAATTATCTTCTTTTTTTTTCAATTTATTGCCTTAACAAAAGCCTAATTTAGGCTTGATATAGTCAAAGTTAAGCATAATAAATGGTTTTTGTTTGTAGGTGAATTGACCTCAAGGGTTTTGCTTGATAACTTTTTTTATGATTGTTTTGTTATCAATAAAAAAGTTGATAATATAAAGTCCAGAATTTAGATGTTCATTATTGATTTTATTCCCTTCAAAAGCTTCAATTTTCATTACAGTTTTTCCAACAATGTTAACAACTTCAATGCGGTTGATTCTCTTGTTTACTTCCAAATTTACAATTCCATTTGTAGGATTTGGATAAACGGTTAACAGCTTTTGATTATCTTGTTTTGATAGCGACAAAGTGGTTTCAATTCAAACGTTATCAATGAATAACATTCCTGTACCAGTTGTATTATTAGGTTGATGGTGTTTAAAAGTCACATATATTTTTTTCCCTAAAAAAGTACTAGGAATTTGTACAGACTTTAAAGTTCTGTTCGGAACAAGCGTTGTTGGGTTTCCATTGTATACAGGTGTTACAGCAGCGGTTAATATTGAATTAATGTCATTTTGCTCTGTAATTATAACCTCGTAATATTTAGTGAAATTACTATGGAGTATAAATTCCTCCCATTTCAAATGGCTAGTAGTTGATACTTCTGATAAATTTATTAGAGGTGATGTAATAAAATTATTTGGTTTTCTTTTTTTGGAGGCATCACCCAAAATTGAACCAACACAATTGTATATAGCAGTTGTAGGTGCCCAATTACTACCGTCAGCGTCATAATCAAAAAGTATCCAATCGGAAATATCCAAGTCATCAAAATTGTCGCTCCATACTACTGACTGAGAATACGAGATCGATAAAAAAATAAAAAATACGGAAATACAGGTAATTTTTTTCATGGGTAGAGTAAATTTGGGTTACTTTACAAATCTAAATAATTATTTTTTACTTTAGACATTATATGAAATTTCATAGCGCTCCAGCAGTTAGACTTCTTTACCCGGAGTTGGATATTAATTCTTATATTTCTATTGATTTATCACATCAAAATACTGCGCTTAAAAAAATAAAACTCAATTCATCCAAATCTCTTTCAGAATACATTAATAATTATTTAAAAATTCATTCCAAAAAAATTGCCTTTGGTGGGTATTTGGAGAAAAGAGAGATTTACAATAGAAGCTCACATTTTAACACTCAAAACACTCAAAACAATGAAAATCAACGTAATATTCATTTGGGGATCGACCTTTGGTGCGAGGCCAACACCCCTGTTTTGGCGGCTCTAAATGGTGTTATTCATAGTTTTAAAAACAATACTGCATATGGTGATTATGGGCCAACAATCATTTTAGAACATCGCATTGATGGCATCACATTTTTTACTTTGTACGGTCATCTTTCGTTGGATTCTATTACTAATATAAAAGTTGGTACAGAGGTAAAAGCTGGAGAAATTATAGGGTTCTTAGGCAATTCTGAAGCTAACGGTGATTATCCTCCACATTTGCACTTTCAAATCATAAATGACCTTCAAGGAAATTTTGGTGATTACCCTGGTGTTTGTAGTGCAAATGAACTTGATTTTTATAAAGAGAATTGTCCAGATCCAAACTTGATTTTGAAGCTCAAATAAGGCTTTTTATTCTCTTACCAATATCCAATCCCCTTTTTTAATTAATGGTTCGGCTTGTTTGTATTTGAGTGTTTTACTTTCGCCACTCATTACATTTTTGATGGTTACTCGGTCGTTTCTTCCAATTTTTGGTTGCTCTCTAACAATAGTTTCAATTGGCTGATTTCTTTGCTGTGTATTACCTGCAGCTCTGCTTTGAGCAGCACGCTCATCCATATTTGGAATAACATCTTTTGAAGTTTGAACTTTTTCACGACGTCTGTCCTTGGCTTCTTGAATTGTATTGGCGGTTTCCTGAGGAATTTCTCCTTTAAATAAAAATGAAATAACATCTTTATTAACTTGATTCATCATGGCTTTGAACAATTCAAAAGATTCAAATTTATAAATCAAAAGAGGGTCTTTTTGCTCGTGGACAGCAAGCTGAACAGATTGCTTTAATTCGTCCATTTTTCGAAGATGGGTTTTCCATGATTCGTCAATAATGGCCAAAGAAATATTTTTTTCGAAATCGGTAACTAATTGTTTTCCATTAGTTTCATATGACTTTTCTAAGTCAGTTATGACTTGAAGTGTTTTCGCACCGTCTGTAAATGGCACTACAATTCTCTTGAACTTGTCGCGCTGTGTTTCGTATACATTTTTGATAACAGGAAAGGCTAAATCTGCATTACGTTCCATTTTGGACTCGTAGTGCTCAAAAGCGACTTTATAAACTTCTTTTGTGATTTCTTGAATGCTTTTGTTTTCAAAATCAGTCTTATCCATTGGCGCACTCATCGAAAAGTATCGAATCAATTCAAATTCAAAGTTTTTGAAGTCATTAGCTTCTTTGTTACTTTCTGTAATGATTTCAGCAGTGTCGTAGACCATATTAGCTAAATCTACTCTTAAACGTTCTCCGTTCAATGCATTATAACGTCTTTTATAAACCACTTCGCGCTGAGCATTCATAACATCATCATATTCTAAAAGTCGTTTTCGAATACCAAACTGATTTTCTTCAACTTTTTTCTGTGCTCTTTCGATAGATTTAGAAATCATGGAATGTTGAATAACTTCGCCTTCTTCGAGTCCCATACGATCCATCATTTTTGCAATACGTTCACTTCCAAAAAGACGCATTAAATTGTCTTCAAGTGAAACATAAAATTGAGAACTTCCTGGATCCCCTTGTCGTCCCGCACGTCCTCTCAATTGTCGGTCTACACGGCGAGAATCGTGTCGCTCAGTTCCAACAATTGCTAGTCCTCCTGCATTTTTTACCTCTTCAGATAATTTGATATCTGTACCACGTCCTGCCATATTGGTAGCAATGGTAACTTGTCCAGGTTTTCCTGCTTCTGCAACAATATCAGCTTCTTTTTTGTGGAGTTTTGCATTTAATACATTGTGTGGAATTTTTCTAATACTTAGCATTTTTCCTAGCAATTCACTAATTTCCACACTTGTTGTTCCAATCAAAACAGGTCTTCCTGCTTTGGAAAGATTAGTAACTTCTTCAATTACTGCATTGTATTTTTCACGCTTTGTTTTATAAACCAAATCGTTTCGATCATCTCTTGCAATTGGACGATTTGTTGGAATTTCAACAACATCGAGTTTGTAAATTTCCCAAAATTCTCCAGCTTCTGTTACGGCCGTACCTGTCATCCCTGAAAGTTTACGGTACATTCGGAAGTAATTTTGAAGTGTTATCGTAGCAAATGTTTGCGTTGCAGCTTCAATTTTTACATTTTCTTTGGCTTCAATGGCTTGATGTAATCCATCACTGTAGCGGCGACCATCCATGATACGACCCGTTTGCTCATCAACAATCATTACTTTGTTTTCCATGACCACATATTGAATATCTTTTTCAAATAGGGCATAGGCTTTTAGCAATTGATTCATGGTGTGAATCCGTTCAGATTTTACTCCAAATTCTCTGAATAGTTCTTCTTTTAGTTCTGCTTCTTTTTCGGGCTCTAAATTTTGACTTTCAATTTTTGAAATCTCCATTCCCATTTCTGGCATGACAAAAAAGTTGGGGTCATCTACTCCTGAAAGATAATCGACACCTTTGTCGGACAATTCGATTTGATTGTTTTTTTCATCGATTACATAATAGAGTTCTGCATCTACTTTTGGCATTTCTCTATTGTTGTCTTGCATGTAGAAATTTTCTGTTTTTTGTAGAAGTTGTTTGATTCCTTCTTCACTCAAAAATTTAATAAGTGCTTTATTTTTTGGCATTCCTCTGTAAGCGCGCAACAATTGGAATCCTCCTTCTTTTGTGTCACCGCTAGCGATATTTTTTTTGGCCTCAGCAAGTACAGTAGTGAGATACTTTCTTTGTACGCTTACGATATCTTGAATTTTTGGTTTGAGTTCCATAAACTCATGACGGTCGCCCTGAGGCACTGGCCCAGAAATAATCAATGGTGTTCGAGCGTCATCAATTAAAACAGAATCAATTTCATCGACTATGGCATAATGATGTGGTTTTTGTACCAAATCGTCTGTGGTGTGTGCCATATTGTCTCTGAGGTAGTCAAATCCAAACTCATTATTAGTACCGTAAGTAACATCTGCGTTGTATGCTTTTTTTCGCTCAGCAGAATTTGGTTTATGCAGATCAATACAATCGACACTCAAACCATGAAATTGAAAGATGGGTGCCATCCATGCACTATCTCTTTTTGCTAAATAATCATTTACAGTAACCAAATGCACACCTTTTCCAGTGAGAGCGTTCAGATAAACGGGTAGGGTAGCCACAAGTGTTTTTCCTTCACCAGTTTGCATTTCTGCAATTTTTCCTTGGTGCATAGCTACACCACCAATGAGCTGAACATCATAGTGAATCATATCCCAAGTAATAGGTTTTCCAGCAGCATCCCATGAATTGGCCCACAATGCATGATCTCCATCAAGTGTTACATAGTCTTTGCCTCCAGCTATTTCTCTATCAAAAGCATTCGCTTTGACTTTTATAGATGTATTATTTACAAAACGTTTTGCAGTTTCTTTTACAACAGCAAAAGCTTCAGGTAAAATTGAGTTTAAAACGTCTTGAGTTGTACTGTATATTTCATTATTTATTTGGTCTATTTCTTCGTATATATCTTCTTTTTCATCAATATCAGAAATAGCTTTTATTGAGTCCCTTAGTTGCTCAACTTTTGTGTTATGTTGAGCGCAGGCATATTGTATTTTAGATTTGAACTCCTCAGTTTTTGCTCTAAGCTCATCGTGGCTTAGATTAGATACTTTGGGTTCAAAGCTTTTAATTTCTTTCACGATTGGCATGATAGACTTTACGTCTTGCTTAGATTTGTCGCCAACAAATACTTTTAATACAGAATTGAGTAGACTCATTTTCTTGCTGTTCTAATTTTTGTCTCTACATTTTAGTATGTACGACTGTCAAATATACGTTTTGTTCTCTTTTTTAGAGAATAATTATTCCAAAAAAAAAGTCTCTTTTTCGAGACTTTTAATTAATATTCATCTT
>Ga0209654_1000303_pt1 | contig 50861 bp, 44 predicted proteins | sample SaaInl1SG_22_DNA_FD_184646 | JGI IMG/M metagenome (GOLD analysis project Ga0209654, IMG submission 184646) | Marine microbial communities from expanding oxygen minimum zones in the Saanich Inlet - ESP_161SG_22_DNA (SPAdes) (version 2) | ecosystem: Environmental > Aquatic > Marine > Intertidal... | reverse complement strand
ACTGACGAAAAAATCCTCGCCATTAACAACGAGCTTGGTGCCGTTGTTGTTTTGCACTACCTCTACTTGGGCAAACGCCGGAAGCATCAGCAGGCAAAAGAGTACTTTTATAACCTTGTTTTTCATATTTATCATTTATTAGGTTCTTACAAACTTATTTATAAAACACCACCAGAAGTGAATTTCTGGTGGTGTTTAGAAAAAATTGTTTTTCTTTTAGGTGTACTATAGTTTACTATTCGTAAACCAAATCGTCCAAATAAGCAGTGACCTTGTCAGTATTGTTTTCACTGTTCAACTGGATTACTACTTTGTTTAAATCTGTTCTATCAACTGGATCATCTACCGAGCTACCTGGGAAATTTTTAAACGTATCGTTTGCAAAATCAAACGTAATTTCTTGCCACTTATCTAACTCTAAAGGCTTTATGATTTCGGTTTGAGTAGTCCAAAACTCTCCCAAATCACCGTTTTGCAACTTAAGTGAAATCTGGTTAGGCTGTGACCCTGTAATACTACTTGACTCAACGTATACCTTAATCTTAAAAGTAGCATTTTTGCTTAAGTCAAAGTTAGGGGTAACATTAAATCCAACATTGGCATACTGACCTCCATCGTCTACATATTTTAAGACATGATCAGAAGTGTTGATTCCCCCTGGATAGGGATTTGCAAAAGCCTTGTCAACAGTTGTACCATCACCTTTCCATGAAGCAATACCGTCACACCCTTCAAAATCATCATTTGCATAGGCACCAGCGACCGTTGGCTTAGTTCCATATGAAAATTCATCTAAATAGGCAGTAACCTTGTCAGTATTGTTTTCACTGTTCAACTGGATTACTACTTTGTTTAAATCTGTTCTATCAACTGGATCATCTACCGAACTACCTGGGAAATTTTTAAACGTGTCGTTTGCAAAATCAAACGTAATTTGTTGCCACTTATCTAATTCTAAAGGCTTTATGATTTCGGTTTGAGTAGTCCAAAACTCTCCCAAATCACCGTTTTGTAACTTAAGTGAAATCTGGTTAGGCTGTGACCCTGTAATACTGCTAGACTCAACATATACCATAATTTTAAAGACAGCATCTTCGCTTAAGTCAAAGTTTTTTGATACACTAAATCCAACATTGGCATACTGACCTCCATCGTCTACATATTTTAACACGCCACATGTATCATTTCCTGTTTTGTAAGGATTCGCAAAAGAAGCATTAATGATTGTACCATCGGCTTTCCAGTCAATGTTTCCACCACCTTCAAAATTATCATAAAGCCCACTGGTTTCAGGTTCAGGAACTGAAGTGTCTACGTAAACAACAGCATGTTCTTTGGTAATTGATACATCATCTTTACCGTCTAAAGCAGCAGTAACCGTAATGGTATAGGTTGCGGATTCTTTTGGATACTTGTAAGTAACCATAGGTCCACTTGTTTTAAAAACATCTTTTTCAGACTCCGCAGGGTCGCCAAAGTCCACTGTATAAACAATACGTCCATCTCCGGGAACCGTAGTAGGTAGTACACCTGCTTGGGTACCCTCGGCATTAAGAGTAGCTACCGTAAAGTTTAGCCCTTCGATGATGCTAAAATCATCTTCTTCAGTACAAGCAAAAGGAATGCTTAGTAGTAGGAATGATAGGATGTAAATCCCTTTATTTACTAGTTTCATTGTATTCTATTTTTTAATTAATTTTTTTAATATCCAGGATTTTGTCCCCAACGTTCTACCGCTTGTGCATTTTTTAATTCAATAAGCGGAATAGGGAACAGTTCATTTTTGTTTTCGGAAAAGCCGTCTATGGCAGCGGCTGCTTTTTTGGTGCGTACTAGGTCAAAGAAACGGTGCCCTTCGCCTGCCAATTCTTTGCGTCTTTCTGTATAAATCGCATCTAGCAGACTTCCTTCGGTAGCACTGTAGTCTTTACTGTTGTCGCCATAGGCTCTAGCACGAACTTGATTTAGGTAGTCTTCGCCGTTTGACCCTCCGCTTTGTGCTTCGGCTTCGGCTGCCATCAGCAATACATCTGCATAGCGGATGGCGCGGTAGTTATTGTCGTAGTTTAACGGATCTGAACCGGCACGCTTAGGCAACAATCGCGGCATGTATTTTCGGTTAAACAAACCCGTATCATCTCTTCCAGGACTGTATTTGTCTGGATCGTTACGCAAATCGTAGAAGGTAACATCACGGCGTGCATCCCCAGCATCAAACAAATCATACAATTCTACAGAGGGCAAACAAAAGCCCCAACCTGCATCAAAGACGCTATCTGAATAGGGTGACCGTGGTCCGTTAAACTTTGGGAAATAGGTTCCGTTGCTTCCGTTAATGTTAGACCAGCTTGCCGCCTGCACGCTTGAATATTGAATTTCGAAAACCGCCTCAACGCCGTTTTCACCATCAATTTCAAACAAATTGGCATAGTCTGTACCCGTAGTAAGTGCATAATTTTTACTTGAAATCACCTGATTAAGCATTGTAGCTGCTTCGCCAAATTTGGCACTATCATAGGTTCCGTGATACAAATACACCTTACCCAACAGGGCTTGTGCAGCGCCTTTGGTAGCTTCATATGGACGTGCTTGTGTTGCCGGAAGGTTAGGAATGGCTTCCTTAAGATCTTCGGCTATAAGTCCATAGGCTGTTGGGATATCCGCAACACGCTCTATAACAAATTCCTCTCCCGGAAGGATACGCTCATCTTCAATGCGTAATACTCCGCCACGGTCTTCCGTTTTTAGCGGAACATTTCCAAAGAATTTTACTAACTCAAATGTATAGTAGGCGCGTAAAAAATACGCCTCGGCAATGAGTTCATCTTTTCCTTCAAAGTCAGTTTTGTCTTTGTTTTCCAAAACGAAACATGCACGATTTAATCCTGCGTACATCAATTTCCAAATATCACGCAACTGATTTTCATCTGAAGGGGTGTGAATCATTTGGTTTATGTTCTGTAAAGTAGGTTGATCGTAGTTGAAGGAGTCGCCTCCTGCAGCGTAGTCATCCGAAGCTACCAATGAAGTGAGTGTGTTCCAAAACGTAGCTTGAAGTAAATCGTAAGCACCAATAAGGCCTTCTTCATATTCTTTTTGATTATTGAAAAAGTTGATATCTACTGGACCGGAAGGCTCAACTTCAACAAAACTGTCACAGCTAATTATGGTAACTAGCAGTAGACCTAATAAAATGTTTAGTAATTTTTTCATAACGATTAAAAATTAAGGTTAATACCTAGTAAATAGGTAGAGGCTATCGGATAAAATCCTTTGTCAATACCTCCGCCTAGAGGGTCTCCATTGTTTGCCGACGGGTCATAGCCGTTATAGTCTGTAATGGTAAACAAGTTATTGCCCGAAAAATAGAGGCGTAGGTTATCAATGCCTGAATTTTCGTTGAGCAAGTTTGTAAAGTTATAGCCCAATTGTACGTTTTGTAAACGCACATAGGAAGCATCTTCCACATGGAAATCGTTAAACAAATCTGTGTTTACGTTTGCTCCCGAGGCAGCTCTTGGCACGCTGTTGCTTGTTCCTGAGCCCTGCCATCTGCGCAGCATATAGGTGCCGCGATTGGCATATAAATCTTTACGCTCATAGTCGCGAACCAATTCATGTCCTAGAGAAGCAAAGGCATTTACACTAAAGTCAATATTCTTGTATGAGAACCCGACACTTAAGCCCATTTCCAAATCAGGGACAGGGTCGCCAATACTGGTACGATCATCAGCAGTAATTTGCCCATCGCCATTTGTGTCTACAAATCGTAAGTCACCAGGAGCAATGTCGCCAATAGTGCTATATTTTTCACCTTCGCCATGCTTGGCAACCGCCGCGGCGTCTAAAGCATCGATTTCCGCTTGGGTTTGGTAAATTCCGTTGGTTTTATACCCATAATAATGCCCTAAAGAAAAGCCCGGTAGCATACGAGAAATACCCGTTTGGCTAATCCCAACACCATACTCTCCCAATGCAGGTGTAGTTCTATCGTTGAGCGAAAGCACCTCGTTGTCAATGGTGGTAATGTTATAATTGACGTTAAAACTAAAATCATCGCCTATATTACCGTTATAGCCCAATGAAAATTCAAGCCCTTGGTTTTGAACCGTACCAGCGTTTACGGTTGGGAATCCTGACCCAGGAGCCCCATTCCCTGTAATTGAAGATGCCTCAGGCGCAAATAACAACCCTTTGGTTTGCTTTTGATAGGCTTCTGCACTAAATATTAGGGTGTTGTTAAAAAGATTAAGGTCAAGACCAATATTTGTGCTTTCCTGCTCCTCCCAAATTATTTTAGGGTTACCAATAACACCAGATGCTTTCCCTAAAAGTAAATCATCAATAGAGGTAATCCCTCCCGGATCAACAGTAGCTTCTCCATCTAATCTTGTTATATACCTGAAAACTGGAATTCGATCGTTTCCTATGACACCATAACTGGCACGTAATTTTAAGTTTGAAATCCAATCCACATTTTGCAAAAAGTCCTCCTCAGAGACATTCCACCCAATAGAACCTGATGGAAAAAATCCAACATTATTATTAAAATTCGCAGAAGCCTGAGAAGTTAAATCTCTACGCAATGCTCCAGAGAAAAGGTATTTATCCTTGTAATTATACTGTACACGTGCAAACGTAGAGTATAAACGCTGATCATATCTGTCAGTTCCATTTTCCAATTGTGCCGCATTAAAGCGAGGTTCAATTACCATACCTGCATCCCAAACCGTTTGACCCAACTGATTTGTTCCCGTATCGGTTCTTCCCGTATTTCCAAAGAAAAGTCCTTTGTTTTGATATAAAGCTGTTCCTAAAAGTACGGTTAGATTGTGGTCATCGTTAAAGGTATTGGAATATGTGATATAATTATCCCAGTTCCAAGAGTCATAGTTTCCACCATTATCAATAACTTCATTACCTGTGAGGTTTGCAGATTTACCATTACCATAATTTTGAGTAGATCTAAACACATCATCCAAAACTGTAGCATGGTTGATATTATATTGAGACTTTGCAGTAAAATTTTTCCAAAAATTATACGCTAGCTCTAATGACCCTGTCCATTTTGATGTACGCGTGGTGTTATACGTGTTGGCAATCTGCGCCACGGGGTTGATAATTTCAATTTGTGAAATCTTATTTGCTAAAGCAAAATCACCATTTTCATCATAAACCGGCATGGTCGGGTTGATGTTTACTGCATTGTAGAGCACCGCACCAATACCACCTTCGGGTAGGTTTTGTTTGGTAGCCGAAAAATGTAAAGCGTTAGCCGTTACTTTTAGGTTATCCAAAATATCATATTGATAATTTAGACGCGCGGTAATACGTTCGTAATTATTCCTACTTCCGCCCACAATACCATCTTGGTCTAAATAGCTTGCGCTAACAGCGTAGGTGGATTTTTCACCACCCCCTCTAGCAGTAACGTTTGCCTCAGAAATAGGTGCTACTTCAAACACCTCATCTTGCCAGTCGGTACCTTGTTGTGGGTATACAAAAAACTCCGTTTTGCCAGCCGCACTGTTTACATATTGTGCAAAGTCAAACGAATCCATAAGGTCGAGTTTTTTGCTCGTCAATTGAAGTCCCGTGTAGGTATTCACCTGAAAATCCAATTTGGAATTTTTTCTTCCGGATTTGGTGGTTATCAAGATGACCCCGTTAGCAGCCTGTACGCCATAAATACCCGCTGTGGCATCTTTAAGCACATTAATGCTTTCGATGTCATTCGGGTTAAGGGCATTAAGGTCTCCAAAAAGGTTACCATCTACAATTATAAGAGGCGTATTATTTCCATTTGTAGAAATCCCACGAATGCGAATGTTAAGTCCGCTACCCGGAGACCCGGATTGTGAGGTAATGTTCACCCCGGCTATTTGTCCTTGAAGCGCTTGCTCGGTACGTACCGGGTTTAGTTTTTCAATCGCTTTGGAACCCAGTACACTTACGGCACCGGTAACTTCCTTTTTGCGTTGCGTTCCATATCCTATGACCACAACTTCGTCTAGGGTATCTGATGCTGATGACAATGTTATCGTAAGATTGGTGGCGTTATTTACCGCAATTTCTTGCGTTTCAAATCCAATGTAAGAAACAACAAGCGTAGCATCGCCTGAAACTCCTGATAGTTGGAACATCCCATCGAAATCGGTGGTGGTTCCGTTTGTAGTGCCTTTGACCAAAACGGTAGCTCCCGGTAGGGGTGCACCGCTTTCGGCTTCGGTTACTGTACCGCTAACTTGCTGGGCAAGCGCCATACCAGAAGCCAACAAAGCCACTATTAGGTTATTAAATAGTTTATTCATTGTTAAATTGATTTGCTCAAATATATGTATGTAGTATTGTTAAGTTGCAAAAAAGCATCTATACAATATGTATACACGGTAAAAAAATAGGATAAAAATTAACAGTTCTACAACGAGAGGATATACTCTGTAAGATTTTGATTGTGATCGAGGTCCATTTTTTTGCGTAATCGGTAGCGTTTTATATCTACACTTTTTACCGAAATGTTAAGAAGCGGTGCGATTTCTTTGGAAGAAAGGTTAAGCCGTAAATAGGCACATAGCTTTAAATCGTGGTTGGTAAGTGACGCATGAAGTTCTTTAAGTCGCTTTAAAAAATCTTTGTCAGCATTGTCAAAAGCTTGTTCGAAAAACTCCCAATCGTCATCATTTTTTAACGAACGTTTGATGGTGCGCACAACCCGCGAAACCGTAGGATGCTCTGCAGCAGGTTCCAAATCGTTGAGCAACGCATTCATAAACTGGTTTTTCTTAATCATAGCCATAGTTGAAATGGCGAGTTCTTTATTCTTCTGCTCAATATTGTCCTGGAGTTGCTCGTTTTTGATGCGCATAATTTCCTCATTTTGCTTTAATGCCATGAGGTTTAGTTTGCGTTTGTTTTCCTCAATGAGCTTTTCTTGCTCGATGCGGTAATAGTTGGTATATCGGTTATTTACAAGTCTAAACAACAATATCATTAGCGCAGCATACCCTAACAATGCAGGCGTTGAAAAATACCACGGGCGTTGGATTTTAAAGGTAATTTCATTTACCTTAGTGCTTATCACATCCCCTACCATGGCACGTGCTGTGAGCGTATAAGTGCCAAATTTTAAGTTGCTATAAGACACCGTAGCATTTTCTGACCATTCTGACCAATTGTCGGAATAACCCTCCAATTTGTATTGAAATAACGCCCTGTCGGCGATGTCGTTGTTAACAATAAAATAGCTGGCCGAGATGTTGTTAAAGTTGCTTGGAAGTTTAATATCATCTCTAAAATCTATCTGTTGTTTTTGGTTATTTTTACTTGAAACGGTCAGCGCATCAAACATAATTTCAGGAGCATAAGTTTGAATTTTTGAGGTGTCAAAAACAAAAAAACCGTTTGCACTTCCCAAAAGATATTCGTCTTGTGCTACATGACTGATGTTTTCGAAACCGGTATTCGTTTTTCTCAGTTCGTAAGACAACGGAAATTTGTTCACGATATACTCGTTTGACAGCGCGCTTTTTTCAATCCGAATGAGGTTGTTACGTTCAAATAACCAAAGGTATTTTTCTCGATCCACTACCATCTTAGCCGAGGTAAAATTGTTCTCTTTAAACAATGAGGAAATGGCCTCGTTTTTAATAAATCGGTTCGTGTTTACGTTATAATTGTAAAATCCACCTTTTGAAAAATAGCACAAATCTCCTTGAAATGAAACCATACTTGCATACAGGCTCGTAGGAACATCAGGAACTTGGGAAATATCTATCACAGCTGAGTTATTGTTGTTTAACGTTAGCTTGAAGACACCTTTATACTCGTGGCTAACCAAAATTTCACCCGAATCTACAAGTTCAACATAGCGAGATGACATGGAAAAATTTTGTACTTGGGTTATCTGACGCCATGAATTTTGGGTCTTTTCGAAAAGGTGCAGCCCGTTGTAACTTCCTGCCAAAAGCTGATTGTTGTTCAATGGCCTAAAAAGCCATACACCGGCTCCTTTGTAAAGTGGTTTTACAGTAGATGCATTAATTTCAAAAGCTCCTTTGTCGTGTCCACAAAGCAAGATGCCATTAATGAGTTGTAGCGACCATACTTGCCCATCAAGACCCAGAACAGGCTTTAATGGATCAGATGAATTTATAGGCTTATAGTAGAGTCCTTGATTGGTTCCTATGTAAAGGTTATCCTTGAAAATCTGCGTTGCATACACCGTTCCAATAGGTTCTTGCCTCAAACTGTAAAACTGGTTTGGAGAATCCAAGTGAACGTATGAAAGTCCATTGTCCAACCCCAGCCATAAACCGTTTTTAGCATCCGCAAAAACAGCTAAAACGGTATTATTTATTAACCCCTCTTCTGTAGCAATGTGTTGTACAAGTTGTCCTTCTGAGGAAAGTACGTATACCCCATTTTTAATTGAGCCCAAAACAAGTTGACTATTATTTGTTTGTGTAAAACAAAAAATTACATCATTGGAAAGTACACGACCCAATGCATTGTTTAGCGGCGTTAGGTTTCCGTTTGTATGACGCCAGAGACCGTTATTACGGGTAACTATCAATTCTCCTTTTGGAGTATCTATGATACCTGACACTTGATTATTATTTAATTTATCAGCCCTAATAAATAGTCGACTCTTTTCATTTTCTATGCGATATAAACTGAGGTTATTATCTTGATAGTAGATGTTTCCAGCGGAAATAAACGCCTTAACAATTCCACTTACAGGGGTAAACACGCGTAGACTGCGCTTAAGCTGGTCATAAATAATAAGGCGGTTGAGGGATTGAAATAAAATAAATTGTTTGTGACTTAAAATTTGCCAAAATTGTTCATCCTCCAACATATCAAAATTCAGGCTTTCGACAAGAGAAGTATATTGCAGTTGTCCGTCATCTTGCCGCAGCCAATAGCCAAAATCCATATACGATCCTGTATATATCGCATTGTTGCTCACAAATACAGAGCGCATGATGGTATTGTTAGGAGTAGGGTGCAGTTTCCAACTGGTGCCGTTAAACTCTAACAGCCCAAAGTTATTTGCTACATAGGTTCTGTTGTAATCATCCTGTGCTATTTTCCAATTTTGATTTCCTGCTTGGTATAGCTCGGGGGCAAAGTTTTGTATAGGCGGATGATACTGCGCAAATAAAATATTCGCGCATAACAACGTGAATGTTATTATGTTACAACTAATAAAACGCAAAATGCATAGACTCATGTAGATACAAATCTATGCATTTTGATTGATTTTGATAAGAAAAAATACTTACCAGAAGAAAGCGTACAAGAATGCTGTAATGAGCACAACAATCATTGCGCCAACATTAAAACTCGATGAGGTAGCAAATAACCCTTTAGAAAGTTCAATTCCTTTTGGGTCATCTCCTTTTCCTTCAGCAGCACTTATTCCGGCAATGATGCCTATCGAAATTAAGGTAGTCAGCAGCATCTGTTGCATAAAAGGAATGTCTACAAACAGTACTGCGTCTGACCAGCCATTTGGTGCTACTTTAAAATACATCGCAACGGGAATGGAGAGAATCACGCCCCAAATGGCAGCATTGTTCGTTGCTTTTTTGTAGAACAATCCCATAAGAAATACAGCTAAAATACCTGGGCTTACCACCCCAGTATATTCTTGAATAAATTGAAATACCTGACCCAAGCTTCCAAGCTGTGGTGCTAAAATCATGGCAATAACAAGTGCCACAAGGCCAGTTAAGCGCCCAACAGTTACCATCTGTTTGTTCGAAGCTTTTGGGCGAATCAACGACTTGTAAATATCCATCGTAAAGATTGTTGATGTTGAGTTAATCATGGATGCCAACGAAGACACAATTGCTGCGGCTAAGGCAGCAAGAATTAGCCCCTTGAGTCCGGCAGGGATAAAGTTTTTGATCAACCAAGGCGCAGCATTGTCGTTGGCAACATTCCCGGCACTACCAATAAATCCTTCTGAATGAAGCAATTCCATATTAAGTACTCCCGTAGCAGGATCAAGATTCATCACATAAGCGATAATTCCGGGGATAACCACAATTACAGGGATGAGAAGTTTTAGAAATGCGGCAAATACAATTCCCTTTTGTCCTTCTTTAAGGCTTTTTGCCGCCAAAGTGCGTTGAATGATATATTGGTTAAAGCCCCAATAGTAAAGGTTGGCAACCCAAAGTCCGCCAATAAGAACACCTAGTCCAGGCAAATCAAAATAAGCATCTTTACCGTTTGGTGTAATAATTTCACCTTTGGAAAGAATCATAGAAAAGCGCTCGGGAACAGTGTTGTAAACATATCTTAACCCATCGATAGCACTGCCTGAATCGGTAACATTTGAGAGCGCAAAATAGGTCATGAGCAGCCCCCCAAAAATAAGCAATACGACTTGCACCACATCTGTCCATGCCACAGCAGCCAATCCACCCCAAAGCGAATAGGCAGCAGCAAAAAGTCCCAATCCAATAATACTATTTAACAATATTGCACCATCACCAGTGCCCACAATAGTATCTAGCGCCTTACCTCCCAAATACAACACAGTAGTGAGATTTACAAAAACAAAAAGGGCTATCCAAAAAACAGCCAAGATGGTTTTAAGGTTACTACTGAAACGTTTTTCTATAAATTCGGGGATGGTATAAAGGCCCTTTTCAATAAAAATGGGCAGGAAATACTTTCCAACTACCAGTAAGGTTATGGCTGCCATCCACTCATAAGAAGCAATGGCTAATCCAAGGGCAAAGCCGGAACCTGACATGCCAATAAATTGTTCGGCAGAAATGTTTGCTGCAATAAGTGATGCGCCAATAGCCCACCACGGTAAGGATTTACTGGCTAAAAAATAATCTTCAGCACTTTTTTCGGTTCCTTTTTTTTGACGGGACACAAAAAGCCCGATACCCAAAATGAGTAATGCATAGGCAATAAAAATACCTACATCTATTGATGAAATATCCATTGTAATTGGTTTTATTTGGCTGTCATAAAAGTAGTACAAAAATTAAAACTTATTTAATAAAACATGGTCTAAAGTAAGAAATACGTTTTTCCGGTTTAAAATTGTTTATATTTGAATAAAAATGAAAGATAGAAGAAGCTTCCTGAAAGATGTTTGTCCTACCGTCGCCTTTGCCTTTTTTGGCATCTCTTTTTTAGAGGCGTGCAGCAGTGGTAGCGATGATGATGTTATAACGCCTCCAGACAACGGGTCTGGAACTGGTAGTGGTTCTGGAACGGGCACAGGAGGAAGTGCCAACACCAAAGGATATACCCAAAACGGGAATACCTATACTATCGATTTGACACACAGTAATTTTAGTGCTCTTAGTTCAACTGGTGGTTGGATGAACGGTCAGAGCATAGGAATTCCGGCCTTGTTTTTGCGTATTTCAAACTCCGTTGTGCAAGGGTACACAAATGTTTGCCCACGTCACGGCAGAAATAACGAGTGGGTTTTAGAAAACTCAAATACGTTTAGGTGTGATCATCAACAAAATCGTTTCTCCACAGACTGTAGTAAATCTGATTCATTAAAATGTTATACCTCAAAATTGGAGGGTGATAAACTAACTCTTGTAATTAGTTGATCATAACTACAAAGAAACCTTATTAACACAAACAAATGCCATCATTAGCTGAACATACTGGGGCGTTAGACAGAAGGCTGACCAAACACCTGTTACGCAGAGCTTGTTTTCAATACGACAAAGCATTGCTTGATGAAATGGAGGGCAAAACCGCTTCCGAAATTTTAACATTGCTTACAAAGCCCAAATCGTATGCATGGGAATGGCCCTATGACCCGATAACGACCAATAACCAATATGGCTCCAACAGACTTGACGGATATTGGCTTAACGACCCTGATTGGACCTACAGCAAGTATATCAATAGAAATGGTCAAAAAAGATGGATAGTTGCCGGTTGGTGGTGGTACAATGCGCTAAAACAAAACACACTCATTGACAAGCTCACGTGGTTTTTGTTTACCACGTTTACCGTAGCAAAAGACGACGGTGCAGGAAGGGCAGCGAACTATTTTGACTACCTTCATCTACTACAATTTTATGCAGATAAAAGTGTAAAAACGCTAGCACAAAAAATCACATATGACAACTCCATGTCATTGTATTTAGACAATACAGACAATAAAAAGCAAAACCCAAATGAAAACTATGCTCGAGAGTTTCTAGAGCTTTTTACCATTGGAAAAGGTCCTCAAGTGGCAGAGGGAGATTACACCAACTACACTGAATACGACGTAGTACAGGCGGCACGTGTATTTTCTGGAGTTAGTGCTTACAGAGAACGTAACTTTCATGACACTGATACGGTAAAATCTCCTCATTATCCAAACGGCATCCCGAAAGGTAGGCCCGTTCCAAGATTTCACGATACAAAAGACAAAACATTTAGTTATGCCTTTGATTATAAAACTATAAAGGGCGCTTCTACATCAAATGCTATTGAAAGTGAGATAGATGATTTTGTAAATATGGTTTTTGACAAAATCGAAACTGCCAAAAATTATGTGCGGAAAATGTATCGCATGTTTGTACGCAGTGAATGGGGGAATGATGTTGAGAACGATGTTATCACTCCGTTAGCTGAGCAGCTACAAAGCAATGGTTATAATCTTTTAGACGTTCTTAAAACATTGTTGTCTTCTAAACATTTTTTTGATTTAGATGATGACAATACTACTAACGAAGTTGTTGGCGGGATTGTAAAAAATCCACTGCAGTACATAAACGAACTAATTACAATATTTGGCATTAACGTCCCAAACGCAGCAGCAACACCTCCAGTTTTAGGACAAAAACTTAACAACGATGTGGAGTATTATAACTTCTACCGTTTTTGGATAAACTTTTGCCATAACACGTATTTCCCACTAAGCGGAATGGGAAAATTCTTTAACCCAGACACTGTTGCAGGATATCCAGGTGACTATCAAGCCCCTGCATACGACAGAGCTTGGTTTAATTCAAACAATGTTGTTGCGCGCTACAATACTATTTTTAGTTTTCTAGGCCGCACATATAATGACAACTATGGCAATGGTGTTAATCAAATCATTGGTGCACAAAAAAGAAACAATGGTAGCGTAACCTATCAACGCATTTATACTTCATTTGATGTTGTAGACTTTATGGCTAAAACGATTTCAGATCCATTTAATGCTGAGAAAGTGGTTACAGAACTTGCCGAGTTATTGTATTGTGAGGCTATTGATGCAGACAGAATAAATTACTTTAAAACGTTTTTGGTTCCTGTTGGAGAACCTGACTACTATTGGCGGGATGCTTGGGATAATTATCTAACAACAGGTGATACTACGCAAGTTAAATTAAGACTAGAAGAATTAGTCGCCAAAATGATTAACGCAGCTGAATTCCAACTCATGTAATTTTAGATATGAAAAGAAGAGATTTTATAAGACTTTCTGCCACAGCATCAGCATTGGGTTTACTGCCTTCTGAAGTGGGAGCTGCCATGAAACTAGCAAACACTTCGCTTGATTGCGATGTGTCTAACCGTAAACTTGTTTTGATTGAATTGAAGGGAGGAAATGACGGACTCAACACCATCATTCCTTTTGATAATTATGGGTATTACAAAGAAACCTTACGCCCAAATATTCATATTCCTGTTACAAATTATTCAAATCTAGCCGTTGATGCAAGCCTTATGGGAACCAACCAAGACTTGGTCTTTAACCCCGCTTTATTAACCGGAACCAATGCTGGTTTTAAAGGGCTTTATCAAGACGGTATGCTGCGTGTTCTACAGTCTGTTGGATATCCTGCAGCAAACAAAAGCCATTTTGCATCTATAGATTTATGGGCAACAGGAAACGATGGTAATAGTTGGGAAAACGGAAAAGATAGTGGTTGGCTAGGGCGTTTTATGGAAACCGCCTACGTCGATTTGATGCCTTCTAATTATCCCATGGGAATACAATTAGGGACTTCAAGTACATGGCTCGGTTTCCATGCCGAACACGAACACGGAATGGCATTGAACATTGAGGGTCAAAATTCTGAAAATTTCTATACCGTACTAAGTGGATTAGCAGGTCAAGCCCCGACTAACATTCCTGAAAACACCCACTACGGTGAAGAATTAAAATACATTGTAGATACGGATGCCTTTGCGAACACTTACGCCAATTCCATCCAAACCGCATACACCAACGGAAGCAATTTTAACAACGCATCTAATTATCCCGAAACAGACCTAGCAGACCAACTCAAAACAGTAGCTAGACTTATGCGTGGAGGTATCGATACCAAAATCTATATGGTTACCATTAGAGGCTTTGACACACATAATTTACAAAATCAAGCAGATAACGATATCCAAGGGAAACACACGGAACTGCTCAAAGAACTTTCAGGAGCGGTGTCTGCGTTCATGGAAGACGTTAATTCAGATTCGCTTGGTGATGATGTTGTTGGTTTAACTTTCTCTGAATTTGGGCGAAAAGCAAAACAAAATGGTAACCTAGGAACAGACCACGGCGAAATTGCGCCTATATTTATTTTTGGGAAACCGGTTCAGTCGGGTGTTTCTGGCGTTAATGTTGATTTAAGCGAAGCTACGGCTGATAACAATTGGCAACTCAAAACGGTTCAACACGACTATAGACAAGTATTTGCTACGCTGATGCAAGACTTCTTAGGGACTAACGATGCCGTTGTTGACAACGCCTTTTTTGATCATAACAACACACAAAGCTTTACAGAAAACAAATTGCCCGAAATTATAAAATCATCACATTCTGTAGCGACGTCCTGTATTGCAACACCTGTAGAGGATAATAATTCGCAGAACCTATGGGCTGTATACCCTAACCCGGTCTTGGACACCCTTTTTGTGAATACATTTTCTGATATTGATGCTATTGATTATCAATTGTTTGAAACCAATGGCAGGCTTATCAAAAAAGGAACTTTATCTCTAGAAAGCGGATTTGGCTCAGTAGATCTTTCATACCTAAGCCCTCGTATTTACGTCTTAAAACTGAATGATGGTACCTCTTCCGAAATCAAAAAAATTGTAAAAAGATAAGTCCCATTTATCCATTAAATAGTACATTGCATATCGCTTTTTAAGCTTGTCCTAACCTGCTAAAAATGACTTCATGCAATTTGATAATGCTACGGATAAAACCTTGAGTTACAAATTAAAAACGTTCTTACTTACGAATCGCAATGGTCTTAACATTGAAATTCTTAACTATGGCGGTATCATATCAAAAATTTTAATTCCTGACCGTGATGGAAATTTTAAAGACATCGTTTTGGGGTTTAACAGCCCAGAAGCCTATTTCGGTGAACACCCTTATTTTGGAGCCCTGATAGGCAGATTTGCGAATAGAATTGCAGATGGTAAATTCGTACTTGACAACCAAACCTATACGCTTGTCAAAAACAACGGCTCCAATCATTTGCACGGAGGCACCATAGGGTTTGATAAGGTTTTTTGGGATGCAGAATCCTTTGAAAACGAAAATGAAAGTGGGGTTGTTCTAAAATACGTAGCTAATGACATGGAAGAAGGCTATCCTGGAAACCTTACGGTTTGTGTAACCTACTCGCTAACGCAAGATAATACCCTAAAAGTAGCCTACCATGCCACCACAGACAAAAAGACCCCAATTAACCTAACCCAGCATAGCTATTTTAACCTCTCAGGGGATTTTTCATCAAAAATTCTGGATCACGAATTAACATTGAATGCAGATGAATTTTTGGAATTAAACGAAAATCAAATTCCTACGGGTAAATATCTAGAGGTAGCAAATTCTCCTTTCGACTTTAGAACGCCCAAACCCATTGGAAAAGACATCGACAAAAACAATACACAGTTAGCCATTGGAAAAGGCTACGATCATTGTTGGGTCCTTAAAAAGGATAACAAGCTTGCAAAAATTGCTGAAGTTTATCATCCTAAAAGTGGGCGTGTTTTAGAAGTTTTAACTTCCGAACCTGGAGTTCAACTCTACACAGCTAATTTTTTAGACAATACTATATCCGCCAAAACAGGGGGTACTTATGGTGCGCGATCCGGATTTTGCCTAGAAACCCAACATTACCCGGATAGTCCTAATCAAACACATTTTCCAACTACCCTATTGGGCCCTGGACATACTTTTACGAGTGAAACGTGGTTCCGATTTAGCACAAAAAACAACTAATTCAATTACAAACTAACCCTTAATGAAATCCGATATTATTGTAAAATCTCCTGGCCGCATTAACCTTATTGGCGAGCACATTGACTACAATGGCGGGCATGTTTTGCCAGCTGCCATTGACCGAAAAGTCACCATGTGGTTTCGCAAAAAAGAAAACAACCTATGCCGGGTAAATTCTGAAGACGAAGGCGCTTTCACCTTTGACATTGAAAAGCCCCTACAAATCAGCGATAACCATTGGGAAAACTACGTGCTAGGCGTAGTTGATGGTGTGGTAAAAGCGCGTCCTGGACAGCTCGGGGGATTTGACTGTGTGATTTCCAGTGAGCTTCCTATTGGCGCAGGAATCAGTTCTTCGGCAGCCTTGGAGTGTGGGGTTGCTAAGGGCCTAAATGCGCTTTTTGATTTAGGGCTTTCAGATCTAGAGCTTATTGAAATCTCCCGCATGGCAGAACACAACTTCGTAGGTACCAAATGTGGGGTAATGGATCAGTTTGCAGTAACCATGGGCAAACGCAATAAACTGCTATTACTCAACTGTGAAAGTTTAGACTATAAGCTTATTGATGCCGATTTTTCTCCCTACAAAATTGTATTGCTCAATACCAATGTGTCGCACAATTTGGCCTCTAGCGAATACAACACACGTCGCGAGGAGTGTGAACAAGCCCTTGCTGTCATTCAAAAAGATCACCCGGAGTATGATTTTTTAGCTGATGTTCCAGAGTCTGTCATTGAGACTTACAAGGAAAAGCTCTCTATAAAAGTCTATCAGCGCGCAATTTTTGTGTCTCGTGAAAACGCTAGAACGCTAAAAGCTGCTGAGCTTATCCAAAAAGGAGATATTAACGGCTTTGGCGAATTTATGTATCAAACCCACGAAGGACTCTCCAAAAACTATGAAGTCAGCTGTAAAGAACTTGACTTTTTAGTCGATTTGTCAAAACAATATCCACAAGTTGTGGGGAGCCGCATGATGGGTGGTGGTTTTGGTGGGTGTACCATAAATCTTATTGAAGAAGGCTTTGTGAATGAATTTATGGATATCGCATCCAAAGCGTACAACGCAACATTTGATATCAACCTAACCTCTATTTTGGTTGCCACTTCTAATGGCGTGGAAATCATTAAACCAGCATAATTGTATGGATTTTAACAACACACCACATCGCAGAAAAAACATCCTCACAGGCGAATGGGTATTGGTGTCGCCGCATCGTACCAAACGTCCTTGGCAGGGAAAGACAGACAAACCGCAACAAGCAGAGCTGTTAGATTACGATCCGAACTGCTATCTGTGCCCGGGAAATGAACGTGCAGGAGGGGCTAAAAACCCAGAATATACGGGAACCTATAGCTTTACCAATGATTTTGCTGCCCTACTGGAAAGCCCTGAGGAATCTGTAAAGAATGGCCTCTTCGAGGCTGAAAGCGAGTCGGGGATGTGTAAGGTGATTTGTTACTCCCCTAATCATGGGTTAACGCTACCGCTTATGGAACCGCAAGCCATTGTTTCGGTTATTGAACTGTGGCAACACGAATATCGAGAACTAGGTGCCAAAGAAGGTATTAACCATGTTCAGATTTTTGAAAACAAAGGAGCTATTATGGGATGTTCCAATCCCCATCCGCACGGACAAATATGGGCACAGCGGTCTATTCCACAAGAAGTGCAAAAAAAGGTAGTCCAACAGAAAACCTATTGGGACAAAAAAGGGGAAAGCTTGTTGGGAAAATATCTTGAGCAAGAGTTAGCGGTGCAGGAACGCATCGTACTAGAAAACGACACTTTTGTGGCGCTAGTTCCCTATTGGGCGGTATGGCCATTCGAAACCATGATAGTGCCCAAAAGACATATCACTTCTATTTTAGAACTTTCTCATCAAGAAGTTGCAGACTATGCGAGCATCCTAAAATCGCTTACCATCAAATACGACAACTTATTTGAAACCTCTTTTCCTTACTCGGCCGGTATTCATCAAGCACCAACAGACGGGAAAGACAACGCACATTGGCATATGCATATGTCGTTCTACCCACCGCTTTTACGGTCGGCTGAGGTGAAAAAATTTATGGTGGGTTATGAAATGTTTGCCAATCCGCAACGCGACATCACCGCCGAACAAGCCGCACAACGCTTGAGTGACTGTGCGTTAAATCATTATCTTGACAACTAATTTTAAGAACATGTACAAAAACCTTTTTTTGGCTGTAATTGTTTCAATACTCGCTGTAGGCTGTACAACTACGCCTAAAAAAGAAAACGCTTTGGAAGCGTCTGACGAAGTACATGTAACAGCAGGACATAGTTGTACGCCTACCAATACGCGCTTTACCGCTTCAAATCAACCCCTTTCGCAAAAGGCAGCAGTGTCTCACGAAGGTATGGTGCTCATCCCCGAGGGTAGGTTTCGTATGGGTGCTGATGATAAGCAAGCATGGCGAGACGAATATCCAAAACACGAAGTAATAATTGATTCCTTTTGGATGGATATACATGAGGTGACCAACGCGCAATTTGCTGCCTTTGTTGAAGCTACCGGCTATGTAACCACGGCGGAACAACAAATAGATTGGGAAGAAATCAAAAAGGAATTGCCTCCTGGCACGCCAAAACCTGATGAAAGTCAATTGGCGCCGGCATCGTTGGTTTTTGTGGCGACAGACAACCCGGTATCACTTCGAGATGTAAGCCAATGGTGGCAATGGCGACAAGGGGCAAACTGGCGACAACCCGAAGGGCCTGGAAGCAATATTGCGGGAAAAGAAAATCACCCCGTAGTGCATGTAAGTTGGTTTGATGCAGTGGCCTATTGCGAATGGGCAGGCAAACGGTTGCCAACAGAAGCCGAATGGGAGTATGCCAGCAGGGGCGGTTTAGAAGATCATATTTATGCTTGGGGAAACGAAGCTTTATCTGAAGGAAAGCCCAAAGCCAATACGTGGGAAGGAAGTTTTCCCTACCAAAATAAATTGCGTGATGGCTATTATTTGAGTGCTCCCGTGATGAGTTTTGCCCCTAATGGATATGGACTCTATGATATGTCTGGGAACTTATGGGAGTGGTGTGCCGATTGGTATCATGAAGATTATTACAAAACCCTTGCCAATAAGACCACCGCAAATCCCAAAGGACCTGAAACAAGCTATGACTCAAACGAACCCTATGCTCAAAAACGCGTAAGCCGTGGAGGAAGTTTTTTATGTCACGAAAGCTATTGTAGTGGTTATAGAAATGCCATGCGTATGAAAACTACGCCCGACACAGGAAGCATACACACTGGGTTTAGAGCTGTAAAGGATATTAAAGGATAACTGTTATCGCTTGCTTCCAACGTTCATATTATGAAGCACATTAAAGGAGTTTTATTTGATTTGGATGGAGTGTTCCATGTGGGGGAAGACTTAATTGACGGTGGAAACAAAACCCTTGCTTGGTTAAGAGATCATGAAATTGGATATCGTTTTGTAACTAACAATACTACACTTGCTAGAAGTGCATTGGTTGCAAAACTTCAACACTTAGGCTTAGAAATTTCAGAAAATGAATTGTTAAGTGCAAACTATGCCGGTGTTTTACAACTTCAAAAAATGGGTTTTGAACGCTGTCGTCTTATACTAGAGGCAGCAGCGCAAGCAGACTATCCATCATCTGTAGATAAGCGACCACAAGCAATAGTAATAGGAGATATTGGCAATGCATGGGATTACGATTTACTCAATGAACTAATGACTCAAATCCTTGACGGAGCAGAAATCATTGCACTACACAAAGGACGTTATTTTCAAACAGCGGCAGGTTTACAATTGGACAGTGGAGCTTTTGTTGCTGCCCTGGAACATGCTACTGGTAAAAAAGCATATGTAGTGGGAAAGCCTAATCCTATTTTTTTTGAAATGGGTAGTGCGCTTTTAGATGCAACGCCAGATGAGCTGCTTATGGTTGGCGATGATCTAATTAATGATATTGAGGGAGCACAAACAGTGGGGTATCATGCCGTTTTAGTTCAAACAGGAAAGTATAGAAAAGCACTGGTTGAGCAAAGCAAAATAATCCCAGATGGGATTATTGAATCAGTAGCTAAATTACCCGATTATTTATCGACCCTAATGAAGCAATAGAGCAAAAAATAATTTATTTTTGCCTCAAGCGGGGATGTAGCTCAGTTGGCTAGAGCGCTTGACTGGCAGTCAAGAGGTCGTGGGTTCGAATCCCATCTTCTCCACTTTAAGCCCAGCAAAGCTGTGGATAAAAGCATAAAAAGCCCTGCAAATGTATTTGTAAGGGCTTTGTTGATTTTAGACACATGGACTGAAAGGACAGTTTGCTGTATTTCCTAAAAGGGATTCAGGGGAACAACCCAAGGTTAATCCCATCTTCTCCACAAATTAACCTTCGCATTGTGAGGGGTTTTTTACAAAAAAGGGGGGGCTAAATTTAAAATTTATGATACACTTCTTCAAAAGGAATACGGCATCTTTCTCCCCAAATACCTTTATTTCCGTCTCTAATTCCACAAGCAACCACCATATTAATTTCTGCCCCTCTAGGTAGCTTTAATATTTTTCTTAACACTTTACTGTCAAACCCCTCTATTGGACAGGTGTCATAACCTTCATTTGCCATTGCAATCATAAAGGTTTGTGCGGCTAACGCCGTAGATTTATGAACGACTACTCTTACATCACTCTCAGAAACTTGTCTTGTAATGGTTCGAAAAAGACCAATAATTTGAGTAATTATTACTCTGATAAGACCCAGTAATCCAAAAAATCTTGTGTATAAAAAGGGCATAACCCTTCCGTAATATAGCTCTCGGTCTTTGATGCGTTTGGCGTGTCGTTCTTTAGGACTATTGCGACGAACATTCCCACGTTCAAACTCCAAAACAAACCTTGCCCTTTTTCGATGTAAATCTTGTCTGGTAACAAAAACTACCATCTGAAGAGCCGTTGAAGTTGCGGGTTGGTTCAGACAAGCGTATGATATTCTTTCCAACAAAGTTGGTTCCGTAATGTGGTAAAATTCCCAAAGCTGCATATTTGAACTATTCGGGGCTAGGGTTGACAACTCCAAACAATATTTTATTGTATTAATATCTAATGTTTTTTCTTTATCAAAAACACGTACAGAACGACGGTGATGCAAAAGGTCATTTAAATTCATATACTTACTTTATCCTACTTTATTACGATTTTATTCTACTTAAATAGTACTAGTAACGTTGCTTAAAATATACGTCATCACCCGTTTTCCCTCGCTATTGATTAATGATAATTGTCTTGGCAAAAGTGTGAACTCGACTTTTTTAAGTTGGTCTGATGCTAATGTTATCCTTTGTGCCATCTTATAAAAGGAATTAAAATTTAGAAGTACATTGGTATCAAATCTAAAGAATATATCTCTCAAATAACTATATAAGATTAATGTCTAGCAATATTCCCATTTGAACGCATACCTAAAAAAGGGACATACTACATAAACTTTAAGCAACAGATTTTTGTTCAAATTTTAAAATTTATATTTGCTGAACACCTAAAATAAAAAATGTACAGCATTGGATACGATTTAGGGAGTTCTTCCTTAAAAGCTGCACTTGTAGAAACAGACAGCGGAAAAACAATAGCGCTTACTTCTGAGCCAAAAGGTGAAATGGGGATGCTATCTTCTCAGCCGCATTGGGCTGAGCAGGATCCTAACTACTGGTGGGAGTTGGTTTGCATAGCCACAAAAAAACTACTCAAAGAATCGGGAATTGATGCCAAAAAGATTGAACACATTGGTATTGCCTATCAAATGCATGGCTTGGTTGTGGTAGATTCCTTGGGAACTCCACTGCGAAATGCCATTATTTGGTGCGACAGTAGGGCCGTTTCTGTTGGAGAAAAAGCCTTTCAAGAATTAGGGACAGATACTTGCATGACCCACTTGTTAAATAGCCCAGCAAACTTCACTGCTTCAAAGCTCAAATGGGTTCGTGACAATGAACCTGATGTGTATGAAAAAACACATAAATACATGCTCCCTGGAGATTTTATCGCCTATAAGTTTTCGGGGGAAATAACAACAACAGTTAACGGTCTTTCTGAAGGGACCCTCTGGGATTTTAAAACACACCAACCTGCAAATTTTCTTTTAGAACATTATGGTCTTAACTCAGATTTGACCCCAGAGATCGTTTCGAATTTTTCTGTTCAAGGGCGTCTACACCAACAGGCTGCTGAAGAAACGGGTCTTGCTGTGGGAACACCTATTTGCTACAGGGCTGGTGATCAACCCAACAACGCTTTTGCTCTAAATGTGATGCATCCTGGAGAGGTGGCTGCAACGGGAGGCACGTCTGGTGTGGTCTATGCGCTGACGGATAATAAAACCTCAAAAGAACCTGAGCGCATCAATCATTTTGCGCATGTCAATTACACCCAAGAATCACCCGTAATTGGGAAGCTATTGTGTATTAATGGAGCAGGCATCTCATACCGTTGGATTCGTAACAACCTCAACGTTTCCAATTATGCCGAAATGAATCAATTGGCGGCGCAACAACCCATTGGTTCAAAAGGGGTGAGTGTATTGCCTTTTGGAAATGGTGCCGAACGAATGCTTAACAACAAAACGATTGGCTCCCATTTTTTAAACTTGGATTTAAATACGCATAATACTGCTACAATTTGTCGCGCGACCCTTGAAGGCATTGCTTTTTCGTTTGTGTATGGCATAGAAATCATGCAGCAAGACAATGCCCCGCTTAACGTAATTCGCACGGGCAATGACAACCTATTTCAGTCTAAAGTATTTTCGCAAACCATTGCCACACTTACTGGAAAAGATATCGAGCTTTACAATACCACAGGAGCTGTCGGTGCTGCTAGGGGAGCTTCTATGCTTGTAGAGGATCTAAATGCTAGTAGCTCATCTTCAGCAAACAACCCTTTTGTTGGGCGATTTTCGCCTGAAAAAGATGCATCCCCATACCAAGAAGCCTACCTGCGCTGGAAAGAACAACTTAAAAAACAATTAAATTAAACGTTATTATGAGTAACAACACCTATTTCAAAGGAATAGACCACATCAAGTATGAAGGAAAACATTCTGATAATCCTTTTGCATTTAAGTATTACAACCCCGACCAGGTGGTTGCCGGAAAAACCATGCGAGAGCACTTTAAATTTGCTATCGCCTACTGGCATACGTTCTGTGGTCAAGGAAGCGATCCCTTTGGAGCAGGCACCCAAAATTTCCCTTGGGATGGCGCCAATGACCCTATTGAAGCCGCAAAAAACAAAGCAGATGCCGCTTTTGAATTCATCACCAAAATGGGATTTGACTATTATTGCTTCCACGACTATGACTTGATTCAAGAGGCAAATACCCTTGCGGCGTCTGAAAAAAGATTGGAAATTATCACCGACTACCTAAAACAAAAACAGCAGGAAACCGGGGTAAAATTGCTGTGGGGAACAGCAAACTGTTTTTCAAATCCGCGCTACATGAATGGTGCGGCCACCAATCCAGAATTTGGCGTGGTTGCCCATGCAGGGGCTCAGGTTAAAATGGCAATAGACGCAACCATTGCCCTTGGCGGAGAAAACTACGTATTTTGGGGAGGCAGAGAAGGATATATTTCTTTACTCAATACCGACATGGGACGTGAATTGGATCACATGGCAATGTTCCTTTCAAAAGCAAGAGACTATGCCCGTGCGCAAGGATTTGAGGGAACCTTTTTTATTGAGCCAAAACCCATGGAGCCCAGTAAACATCAATACGATTTTGACGCAGCTACTTCAATTGGTTTTCTTCATAAATACGGGCTGGAAAAAGACTTTAAACTTAACATTGAGGTCAATCACGCAACTTTGGCGCAACACTCGTTTGAGCACGAGTTGGCTGTCGCAGCCAATGCCAATATGCTAGGGAGCATTGATGCCAACCGTGGCGATTACCAAAACGGTTGGGACACCGATCAATTTCCAAATAACATTCAAGAAGTTACCGAAGCCATGATGGTATTTTTAAAAGCAGGCGGCTTGCAGGGTGGCGGCGTAAACTTTGATGCAAAAATCAGACGTAATTCTACCGATTTGGAAGATATTTTCTTTGCGCACATTGGTGGAGCAGACACTTTTGCGCGTGCGCTACTAGTAGCCGATAAAGTGCTCAACGATGCCGCGTTTACTCAAATCGTTGATAATCGATACGCCTCTTTTGATTCTGGAAATGGAAAAGCATTCGAAAACGGAACATTAGGGCTTACAGACTTGTTTAGCATTGCTTCGAAACAAGATGCTTTACGTCCAATCAGTGGAAAGCAAGAACGCCTTGAATACATCATTAACCAATATATTTAATTATGAATAGTGTGTTAGAACGCCTCGATTGGGTAGTACTTGGTATTTATTTTCTTGCGCTGGTAGCTGTAGCCGTTTGGGTTGTACTACAGAAAAACAAAAACACAGAAGACTATTTCTTAGCAGGTAGAAATGTGGGCTGGTTTGTTATTGGTGCCTCTATTTTTGCTTCCAATATTGGGTCTGAGCATGTTGTTGGCTTGGCTGGAACAGGTTTTGAGTCTGGAACCCCCATGGCGCATTACGAACTTCATGCGTGGATTGTTCTGCTGTTGGGTTGGCTTTTTCTCCCCTTTTACATTCGCAGTGGTGCCTTTACCATGCCCGAGTTTTTGGAAAAGCGATTCGACAGTCGTTCCCGATGGTTTTTGTCGGTGTTTTCACTCCTCGCTTATGTCCTCACCAAAGTGTCTGTGACCATTTATGCAGGTGGAATTGTCGTTTCAGAACTGCTTGGTATTCCTTTTTGGTATGGAGCTATTGGCATTGTCCTTTTTACGGGAGCCTACACTGTTGTAGGAGGCATGAAAGCTGTAATTTACACAGAAACCTTACAAACTATCGTGCTTATTTTAGGTTCTGTAATTATCACCTATTTGGGGCTTCAACAAGTTGGTGGATGGGACGAACTACAAAGTACAGTTCGTGCGGTAAGCCCAGACCATTTCAATATGTGGCGTCCTATGTCTGACCCTAATTTCCCATGGACAGGGCTTCTTATTGGAGGTACCATTGTTGGTATTTGGTATTGGTGTACCGATCAATACATTGTACAGCGCACCCTAGCGGCAAATAATATTAAAATTGGGCGCAGGGGTGCAATTTTTGGGGCTTACCTAAAGCTACTGCCTATCCTTATTTTTCTTGTCCCAGGGATAATTGCTTTTGCATTAAGCATTCAAAATCCAGAGGTTTTTTCTATTGAAAAAGCCGACCGTGCGTTTCCTATGCTTGTAAAAACCTTGTTGCCTGTTGGGCTAAAAGGACTTATTGCAGGTGGACTCATGGCAGCACTTATGAGCTCGTTAGCATCGGTGTTTAATTCGTGTTCCACCATCTTTACCATTGATATTTACAAAAAATTAAAACCCGAAAAGTCAGAGCGCGAACTGTTGCGTATTGGAAAAGTTGCCACGGGATTTATTGTAGTGCTGGGCATCATTTGGATACCCATTATGGAGCGTATTGGAGGTGGCGTTATGTACCAATACCTTCAAAATGTACAATCCTATATTGCGCCTCCAGTAACGGCGGTTTTCTTGCTCGGTATTATATGGAAGCGCGTCAATGCAAAAGCAGCTATTGTTACCCTTTGTGCGGGCTTAGTTTTGTTAATTGTGCGACTGTCTTCTGAAATTTATTTCCAGCCAAATATTGCTGCTGGTGTTGACCCTGGAGGGTTTTTATATGGTTTTGCAACGATAAATTTTGCACACATGGCCATTTTCATGTTTTTGTTTTCCCTTGCACTGTGCATTGGTGTAAGTTTAGCTACAACCCCGCCCGACTACAAACGCATTGCCGGACTTTCGTTTGGCACCTTGTCTGAAGAGGATAAAGCGGCCACAAAAGGCTCTTACGACCGCATTGATGTAGTGCTTTCCGTAGTCCTTGTTATTCTTGTTATTGGAATTTTGTGTTACTTTACAAGCTAATCACTTAAATCTAATACAATGAAAAAACTATGCTACTTATTGCTGTTGTTGCCTATAACATTTGTTCAAGCACAAAATTTTAGAGGGCTTGACAAAAGCCCTATGGATAAAGCATCCTTCCCTTCAAGCTATCGGGTGTCGGAAAAGATTGCTGTAATTACCTACAGCCGACCACAACTCCGTGGACGATCTTTTGCTGAAATTGTCCCTTTTGATAAGGTTTGGCGAACCGGTGCTAATGAAGCTACAGAGCTCAGGGTGTTTCAACCGATTCAATTGGGGGAAGCCACACTAAAAAAGGGAACCTATTCGGTGTATACACTTTTTGAAGAGGGTGTTGTTACGCTGATTGTAAACAGTGCTACGAATGCCTGGGGGGCTTACAGCTACGACAAAAACAAGGATATTGCGCGTATTAAAGTACCCTATACTACTGTTGAAGATTCGCTTGAAGCGTTTTCAATTGCTTTTTCGAAGAATACAGAAAGCCCTGTACTTTATATGGGTTGGGAAAAGATTCGTGTAGAAATTCCTTTTACAGTGTTGTAAAACTATAATTTACCTTTTCTTGGTTATTGTTTTTTCAATAACCAAGAAGAGGATTGAATTTTATCACCCAATCCGTCTAGTAACACAATACCCAAACGCTCGCACACCGGACGCTCTGGAATGGTATCGTTGTTTTGATCGCCTCCGTTGGCAAATGCCAGTTCATACTCCTTGCCAAAATCCTTATGAATCTGTGCAATGGTTTCACAAACGGTTCGATCTTTGTCTATGGATAAAACGGCTTTGTCAACTACTCTTAAATTAGACACAATCATCATGCGCTCTGCCTCATCTTGAAATTCTTTTGAGCCTTTTAGTGCACGTTGATGATCTGAGTTCACGATCACAAAAAGGGCGTCTCCTTGGGCTTTCGCATTGTGAAAATACTCCAAATGTCCTTTGTGAATGGGGTTAAAATAACCACTGACAATTACTGCTTTTTTCATACCACAAAGGTAAACGGATTTCGTTGTTAAAATAATAGATATCCTGTTACGTATTTGTTAGGATTATGCCTGTATAAATTAAATCACTAAACAACATCTAAAAAACAGTGTTAATTTTATACTTTTACATCCACAAAAAACCTAACCAAAATGGCTTTTGATATTGAAATGATAAAGGCGGCGTATGCGCGTCTTGCCACACGAGTTGAAGCAGCTCGAAAGCTTACCGGAAAACCACTTACGGCAGCGGAAAAGATTTTGTATTCCCACCTTTGGGACGGAACTGCAACAACCACCTTTACCCGTGGCGCAGATTATGTAGATTTTGCTCCTGACCGTATTGCGTGTCAAGATGCCACAGCACAGATGGCACTATTGCAATTTATGCAAGCCGGAAAAGCCAAAGTAGCGGTACCCACAACCGTACATTGCGATCACCTTATTCAAGCCAAAGACGGTGCAGAAGCCGATTTAAAATCGGCGAATAACTCTTCTGCAGAGGTTTTTAACTTTTTACAATCCGTTTCAAACAAATACGGCATTGGGTTCTGGAAACCTGGCGCGGGAATTATACACCAAGTGGTGTTGGAAAACTATGCGTTCCCCGGAGGAATGATGATTGGTACGGACTCGCACACTGTTAATGCTGGCGGTTTGGGGATGCTTGCCATTGGCGTTGGAGGTGCCGACGCCGTAGACGTAATGGCAGATATGCCATGGGAATTGAAATTCCCAAAACTTATTGGTGTTAAACTCACGGGTAAATTGAACGGTTGGACAGCACCAAAAGACGTAATTTTAAAAGTAGCCGGTATTTTGACTGTAAAAGGTGGAACCGGCGCTATTATTGAATATTTTGGCGAAGGTGCCGAAGCCATGTCGTGTACCGGAAAAGGGACCATTTGTAACATGGGGGCCGAAGTTGGAGCTACTACCTCAACCTTTGGCTATGATGCTTCTATGGAGCGTTACCTTCGTGCTACGGGTCGTGATGATGTTGCTGATGCTGCAAACGAAGTAAAAGAACACCTTACTGCCGATCCTGAAGTATATCAAAACCCTGAACAGTATTTCGATCAAGTTATTGAAATCGATTTAAGTACACTTTCCCCCCACCTCAACGGTCCTTTTACCCCCGATTTGGCTACTCCTGTGGCAGAAATGGGCGAAAAGGCTGCTGCCAACGATTGGCCATTAGACGTAGAGTGGGGACTTATTGGTTCGTGTACAAACTCCTCCTATGAAGATTTGTCTCGTGCGGCGTCTATTGCCAAGCAAGCTGTTGACAAAAAACTAGTGACCAAAGCCGCTTTTGGTATCAATCCTGGCTCAGAGCAGGTGCGTTTTACTGCCGAGCGCGATGGACTGCTTCAAATTTTTGAAGATTTAGATGCAAAAATCTTTACCAACGCTTGCGGTCCATGTATTGGGCAGTGGGCACGTGAAGGTGCCGACAAGCAAGAGAAAAATTCTATTGTACACTCGTTTAACCGAAACTTTTCTAAGCGCGCCGACGGTAACCCAAATACGCATGCGTTTGTGGCATCTCCCGAAATGGTGGCTGCTGTTGCCATTGCAGGGCGCTTGGATTTTAACCCGATTACGGATACACTAACCAACCAAGACGGTGAGGAAGTGCGTCTAGAAGCGCCTACCGGATTGGAACTTCCACCGAGTGGCTTTGACGTTGAAGACAATGGGTATTTGGCTCCTGAAGAAGACGGTTCGGGTGTAGAGGTAATTGTAGCTGACAGCTCTGAACGTTTACAACTGCTTACGCCTTTTGCCCCCTGGAATGGTGAAAACCTGACCGGTGCAAAACTGCTCATCAAAGCACATGGGAAATGTACTACTGACCACATTTCTATGGCGGGACCTTGGTTGCGATTCCGTGGACACTTGGATAACATCTCCAATAACTGTTTGATTGGTGCGGTAAATGCCTTTAACCAAAAGACAAATTTTGTTAAAAATCAATTGACTGGCGAATACGGTGGTGTGCCTGATGTCCAGCGCGCCTACAAAGCCGAAGGAATAGAAACTGTAGTGGTAGGTGATCATAACTATGGCGAAGGATCTTCGCGCGAGCACGCTGCCATGGAGCCTCGACACTTAGGAGTAAAGGTAGTATTGGTAAAATCATTTGCGCGTATTCACGAAACCAACCTTAAAAAACAAGGGATGTTAGGGATTACGTTTGCCAATGAAGCAGACTACGACCTTATTCAAGAAGACGACACGTTCAACTTTGTGGATTTAAAGGATTTTGCTGCTGGGAAGCCGCTTACTATTGAGGTGGTTCACACAGATGGTTCTACAGACACCATTCTGGCAAACCACACCTATAACGAGGCACAAATTGAGTGGTTTAAGGCGGGTTCTGCACTAAACCTTATCAAGCAACAAAACAGCGCCGCCTAGGGATTAGCTCCGTTTTTTAAGTATCATCTGTTAAAGAAAATCCTATTCTTTACTATTTAAATGGATTCCTTGCTGAAGAAAATATTTTTTTGAATATTTTCTCAGTGCATCAAGGGCTCAAAAAAAATTTGCTTAAAAACCCGAGAGTAAACTTCCCAGTCCGTCTTTAAATTGAAATCCTTCAAGGGTACGATATTTATTAAGTTTTTTGTGGGCTTCTAACCCCCAAAGTAAAAACTCCATAAAAAAGAGTTTTTCATTTGTGTCACACTTCGGCTGGTGGGTTGCTATCAACTGTTCAAGACCAGGCACATTTAGGAGGGTATCTCGATAAACGGTTTCGGCTAGAGTGTCTTCTAAAAAGAGTTCGTTATCGCCATAAAACCATTCCAACAAACGGTCGTAGGGTCCTTCTTCGTTGTCTTTTACAAGTTTTTTTATTTCAGGGAAATACTTCGGAAATAGGGTTTTTACCGCTTGATTGATAAGATGAAAGGATATTTGCTCTGCGCCTTCTTGTTCGCCTTCATAAACAAGTTCTAGCTTGCCGTTAATGGCGGGAATAATTCCTAAAAAATCTGACATTCGGACACATGTTTTTGCCTCGCCACTTATAAGCAAACGACGCTCGGCAGTACTTAACAGATTTTCAAAAGCTGTGATACTCATTCGCGTACTTACCCCGCTTTTGGTGTCGATATATTCACTCTTTCGTGCTTCAAAGGCAATTTGTTCTAAAACGTCATGTGCTAGTTCAGGAACATGAATTTTTTTAGCTGCCACAGAGTACTTCACTTCCTGTTTTGTAATGGCTTTGGCGATTTCAATCGAGTGGGGATAATGCGTTAAAATTTGTGACCCAATACGGTCTTTTAAAGGGGTTACAATGCTTCCGCGGTTGGTATAATCTTCGGGGTTAGCGGTAAAAACAAACTGCGTTTCTATGGGTAGGCGTAGTTTAAATCCACGAATTTGAATTTCTTTTTCCTGTAGAATAGAAAATAATGCCACCTGAATTCTAGCTTGTAAGTCTGGAAGTTCGTTTAATACAAAGATGCATCGATGTGCTCTTGGAATCATGCCAAAATGTATCACCCGCTCGTCGGAGTATGAAAGTTTAAGGTTTGCTGCCTTTATGGGGTCAACATCGCCAATTAGGTCTGCAACTGTTACGTCTGGAGTAGCTAGTTTTTCAAAAAATCTGTCATCCCTATGCAGCCATTCAATAGGTGTTTCATCGCCTAATTTCTCAATCTTTTCGATGGCATATTTACTTATTGGATTTAATGGATCATCATTTATTTCAGAGCCAGACACAACAGGTACCCATTCATCTAAAAGACGAGTCATTTTACGTGCCAAACGGGTTTTGGCCTGACCTCTTAGACCAAGTAAATTAATAGCATGTCCCGATAAAATGGCGCGTTCTAGGTCGGGGATAACAGTATGTTCATACCCGTGTAAGCCGTCAAAAGTGGGTACCTCACTTTTAATACGCTCACGGAGGTTATTTGCAAGTTCATCCTGAATACTTTTTGGCTGGTACTTCGTTTTTTTTAGTTCGCCTAATGTCTGTGCCTTTGTCATCTATCCTAATCGTTTTTTTCTGTTTTGTTCATAGTCTTCAAAAATCATTTCGCCCAGACCTTTCAACCCGGTAAAAAATGCTTTGCCTTGATTGGCTTCGGTAAAAGTGCGCACAAATGTTTTTAAGTATGGATCTTGTGCAATCATAAAGGTAGTAATGGGAATCTGTAGCTTTCTTGCTTGTCGCGCCATTGTGTAGCATTTGTCAACTATATGTTCGTCTAACCCCATACTGTTTTTATAATAGGTGCCGTCGGGTTGCTTTAGGCAACTGGGCTTCCCATCAGTAATCATAAATATTTGCTTATTGCTGTTTTTTCGTCGGCGTAGTAAATCCATCGCTAATTTTAACCCTGCAACTGTATTTGTATGGTATGGTCCAACCTGTAAATAAGGTATCTCTTTAATCGTAATGGGCCATGCATCATTTCCAAAAACCAAAATATCAAGGGTGTCTTTTGGATATCGAGTAGTTATAAATTCAGCTAACGCCATCGCTACTTTTTTGGCAGGTGTAATACGGTCCTCACCATACAAAATCATACTATGACTTATGTCTATCATCAGTACGGTACTCATTTGGGTGTTGAAAAAATTTTCTTCCACCACCAAGTCATCTTGATGCAGGTTAAAGTCGGTGCCTGCGGTACGAATCTGCGCATTTTTGATGCTTTCCGTCAGGCTTATAGTATCGGGCGGGTCGCCAAATTGATACGCTTGAAACGCTCCTGTTTTGTCGGCACCTTGCCCTGCAATTTTAGTTTTATGGCTCCCTGATCCTGATTTTTTAAGTTTTCCAAAAACTTGCTTTAATGCATGCTCGCGGAGTAGCTTTTCGGTTTTTGAAGTAAGCTTCATTCCAGAGTCGTCTCCAGAACCCGCACCTTTAGGTTGAATATAGGCTTGTGCTAACAAATCTGCCACAAAATCGTCAATAGTATACGTTTCATCTGTAAGGGAGTATTCTTTATCCAATTCGCGTAACCAATCAATGGCTTCATCAAAGTCTCCTGAAGTATGTGTAATGAGCTCCTTAAAAATTTCAAAAAGACGCTCAAAAGGTGTTTGATGCATTGGCACATAAGAGGTGAACCGAAGTCCTGTAGCAGCAAGATCGAATTTCATAGCTCTGTAAAAGTACTAAACAAAATAGAACTTCCTGAATTCATCTTTATAAAAATTGAAAAACAACACTGTTATTTGGGCTCGTATGCCCATGTAATAAAGCTAAAAACGAAAAGTGTATCTTTGAGAAAATTGCTTATGAAAAATCTGGTTATCATTGGTCACCCAGACCAAGGCTCCTTTTGTTATAATGGGATATTTAAAACCGTTGTAGACACTCTTGAAGCTACACAACAAGAATACAAAGTCATTGATTTATACCGCGACAGTTTCACGCGCCCGCGGACTGCTGTTATTGAAAAATACAAAGAATTGGTTACGTGGTCCGACAATATGTATTTTATTTCGCCGGTGTGGTGGTTTCGGCTTACCCCACGTATGGAAATATTTTTTGATGAAGTATTCACTCCTGGATTTGCATATAAGTTTGTGAATGTTACCAAATTATATGCCTATCCAAAAGCTTTTTTAAAGGATAAAAAAATCAGAACCTATGTAACCCATGGAGCACCTGCAATCCCTGTTAAAACACTCTATCTTAATTCGGTAAAACTCAGACTCGTTATGGGTGTTTATTCTTTTGTGTTTGGGTGGAAATTGTCTTTGTTTACCAAAACCAAACAGTTTTGGTCGGTGCCTTTTGTCAGTGATGAAAAGCGAAAAAAATACCTTTCCATTGTACGCAAAGACGTACAGCGAGACATCAAAAAAGCAACCACATGAAAACGCTAATCCACACTCTTTTTACAATTCTTATATCCATGGCACTTTTTGCACAAGACACCGAAATCCAACCTTATGAAGTGATTAAAAAACACGACAGTGTAGAAATTCGCTATTATCCAAGTGCCACATTAGTCAAAACTAGTGGAGGCAACAACTTTGGTAAACTGTTTCAATACATTTCAGGCAACAATGAAAACAGCGAAAAAATTGCAATGACCGCTCCTGTGTATATGAACGAGGACAAATCCGAAATGGCATTTGTAATGCCATTGGAAGTGCATCAAAAAGGAGCGCCTGAGCCAAAAGGGAAAAATATAGCTGTAGAAGTTACCAAACCTCGTTATGTGGCTGCCATACGTTATGGGGGTTATACCAACGCTACCAAAGAAACCGCCCACAAAAAACAACTGCTAGAAACCTTATCAACCAACGGTATTGAACCCCTTGGCGAAGTGGAATATCTAGGGTATGATAGCCCCTATAAATTCTACAACCGCCGCAATGAGGTGATGGTGGAGGTACGCTACGATTCTGAAAAGTAGTCCCCATTCTAGCATACGTTCCTACCTGTAGGCAGACACGTTTAAACTGTGTCAAAAAAAATACAGCGTAAAACACACAAAAAAAGCACCATTAGTTTAGAGCCTATCGAAAACTAAGGTGCTTTTTTTAAAACGGTTTATTGAGAATCTGTTTTTTACAATCCTCCAAATTCTTTAGTGTGGGTAGTAGATTTCATAAAAATAGGTTTTATATCTTTAACAAATTTAATGTTTTTTCTCCAATTCAATCCATTTTAAAGAAAGTTTAACAAACTCACACCAAACCCCTTGCCCTTTTTTTTTCTGATTATAATCAATATAAAATAAAAATTCTTGGTAGGTTTTGATAACAATTCCACGCATAAATTTTTTAGAAAGCTTTTCGTTAATCAATCCCTCATTAACCAATGCAGAAAATGCTTCGAGAAAATTTAACATCTTCGTCACGGCAGCCTCAAGCCCATCGTTTTCATCCAAATAGGATAAAAACGAGTTTATATTCGCCTTAGATAAATCAAATTTCTTGTCGCTAAATGTCTTTCGAAGCATCGCAAAAATCTCAGACATATCACGCTTATATACTTCTGAAATAACACTAAATGTATACTGGTCTTTTTTTAAATCAACACTACGCGAAAAATTTACCAAAGACCCAATGGCTACCAAAGCTGCAACAACATGAAAGTAATTAACTAGCGTAATCTCGTTAAAGAAAATGCAGTAAAGTGTAAAAAGAAAAACGGGAACACCAATCCAAAGCAAGGTAAAGCTGACCGCTTTTGTGTTTTTTAATTTCATGGTAGTAATTTTTGGATAGCACAATATACAATTAATTTTCCCCTCCCTTTTCCTATTTTTGCCAAAACGTTTGCATGAACATTCTTATTCTTGGCAATGGCGGTAGAGAACACACCTTTTGCTACAAGCTTGCACAAAGCCCACAACAACCTAAGCTTTTTATTGCCCCCGGTAATGCCGGTACGGCACAACTCGGCACCAACTTGGCGGTAAATCCCACCGACCTAGAAGCCGTAGCCGAAGCCATGACGAAACATCAAATTGATTTGGTTGTAGTAGGTCCCGAAGCACCCCTAGTTGCAGGAATTCACGATTACATTGCGGCACACCCTACACTGGGGCATATTCCCGTTATCGGACCCAAACAAGAAGCTGCCCAACTCGAAGGCAGCAAGGCATACGCTAAGGCGTTTATGCAACGCCATAACATCCCCACAGCCCCCTACAAACAATTTACCGCCGACACCCTTGCCGAGGGATTGGCGTACTTGGAAACCATTCCCGCGCCCTATGTGCTAAAAGCCGATGGGCTAGCCGCCGGAAAAGGCGTCCTCATCATCCACGAATTGGCAGAAGCGAAAGAAGCGCTTACCGATATGTTGGCAAACAAAAAATTTGGTGCAGCCAGCGAGCAGGTAGTCATCGAAGGCTTTTTGGACGGCATTGAGCTTTCGTGCTTTGTCCTTACCGACGGTAGTGGACACGTTACCTTCCCTTTTGCCAAAGATTACAAACGCATCGGCGAAGGCGATACGGGGCTTAATACTGGAGGTATGGGTGCGGTTTCTCCTGTACCGTTTAACGATCCCGCCTTTGAACAAAAAATACACGACCGTATTATTACGCCAACCCTCGAAGGCTTTAAAAAAGACAAGCTCGACTTTGTGGGCTTTGTGTTTATTGGGCTTATTCGCGTGGGCGACGACCCCTTTGTAATTGAGTACAATGTGCGTATGGGCGATCCTGAAACCCAAGTGGTCTTGCCACGCATCGAAAATGACTTGCTAGAGCTGCTTACGGCTACTGCCGAAAAACGCCTTAACGAAGTAGCGCTTCAAATCAGCCCCAAAGCAGCAGCTACCATAGTTGCCGTTTCTGGTGGCTATCCCGAAGCCTACGAGAAAGGTAAAGCCATCACGGGCATACCCAACGATGCGCTGATTTTCCATGCCGGCACCACACACAGCAACGGCACTTTGGTAACCAGTGGTGGACGTGTTTTGGCATCAACAGGTTTTGGAAACGATGTACAAGATGCGCTAACCAATGCCTACGGCAACCTGACAAACGTAGCGTTTGAGGGCATGTATTTTAGAAAGGATTTAGGTTTCGATTTATAGAAACGAGTGCGAGGTAGAATCGCGGTCTTCTTCGTTATTCGCGTTAAATTTCTTTAACTGCCCCAACCAGTAAAGTAACCCCGCAAAACCAACAAGCAAAAACAACCAATTCATCCCGTTGGCCAAAAACCAACTTGTCGGTTCTAAGTCACGTAACATATTAAGGGGAAGAAAAAGAATTTCTTCAAACAGGTAGGCAATCGCTTCAAAAAAGGCTTTCATAATCTTGGTTTTGCAGGGCAAAAATACACCTAAAATAGACGTGGTGCAAGTACCCCCTTTTGGATTTTGACCTATCTTTGACAAAAGTTTTTCCTATGACCAGTGCCCATGCGTTCCGCATTTTTGAGCAAAGCATCGAAACCTATCACGTCCTCGACGCCGTAGACCAGCCGTTTGAAAACCCATACGATAGCAGTACGCTAGACCATTTGTTGTACCGCAAAAATTGGATTGACACCGTACAATGGCACTACGAAGACCTCATTCGCGAGCCGGGCATAGACCCTATAGCCGCACTGGAATTAAAGCGTAAAATAGATGCCTCCAACCAAGACCGCACGGATACCGTGGAATATATTGACAGCTATTTTTTGCAGCAATTTAAAGGGGTGAATACGCATCCCGAAGCCACCATCAACACCGAAAGTCCAGCGTGGGCAATAGACCGTTTGTCTATTTTGGCACTTAAAATTTACCATATGCAAGAGGAAGCAAATCGCACCTCGGCTAGTGAGGAACACCGTGCGGCTTGCGCCAAAAAGCTAGCGGTTTTGCTAGAGCAAAAAGCGGATTTATCCACCGCCATAGACCAATTACTAGCAGACATGGCAGCCGGACGCAAATACATGAAAGAATACAAACAAATGAAAATGTACAACGACGAATCGCTAAATCCGGTGTTGTACCAGAAAAAATCCTGATGGCAGCCAAACACATGTTGGTGTTTCGATTTTCGGCATTGGGCGATGTTGCCATGTGTCTGCCCGTGTTGCGCTGCCTTACGCAAACCTACCCCAATCTAACACTCACCATAGTTACTCGAAAACGCTTTGTTCCGCTATTTGAAGAACTGCCCAACGTGCAGTTTTTTACCCCAGACTTTACAGGCGAACACAAGGGTCTTCGCGGATTGTACCGCCTATTTGTTGCCCTTCGAAAATTACGCCCAACTGCCCTTGCCGACCTCCATCAAGTGCTGCGCACACAAGTTGTATTGACCTTTTTCCGCCCATTGTTTTGGATAAAGCAAGCCCGAATAGACAAAGGTAGAGCCGAAAAAAAACGCCTTACCAAAGCAGCCCCCAAAACACTAGTGCCCTTGCTGCCGCAAATCCACCGCTATGCACAAGTATTTGAAAAACTGGGTTTCCCCATTTCGCTAAGCGAACATGAGTTCCCGCTGCGCCCTATCTGTCCCAACACCGAAGCCCTGCGACTAGATGAAAACCGAAAGTGGATTGGCATTGCCCCTTTTGCAGCACACCAAAGCAAACAGTATCCACTAGACCTTATGCAAAAAGTGGTAGCGTTTTTACAACAAGAACATCAGGTGATTTTGTTTGGATTTGGCAAAAAAGAAAAACAACAGCTCGACATTTGGGCAAACGCCTACAAAAATGTGGCAAACGCCACAGGCATCTATACCTTTGATGCCGAACTCCGCCTTATCGCCCAACTCGATTTGATGCTTTCCATGGACTCGGCAAACGGGCATTTGGCAGCAAATTACGGCGTTCCCGTACTAACACTTTGGGGCAGTACGCACCCCTGTTTGGGCTTTACCCCTTTTGCACAACCCGAAAAGCATAGCCTTACCCCCAATCGTCAAGACTATCCACTACTACCCAGTTCTGTATATGGAAACAAAACGCACAAAGGCTACCAAGATGCCATGCGAAGCATTGCCCCAAAAACGGTGATTGAGCTGGCGTTGGAGGTGTTGGGGGAAAACTAACCCAAAAAAAATTATATTTGTTAACACAGATCTACTTATGCTGCAACGCTTTTTGTTTTTACAGCGGAAATCTTTTGTGCGCGGGGCGGGCTTTGCCACAGGACTGGCGCAAAAAATACTTGTTGGATTTGCATGGGTGTATTTTGCTTTTGTCTTTGCTGGATTAGGGTTTATCGCTTTTTTTTATCCACAAGAAGAGTTAGGCGAAGACCCACTGGTATTTCTTTCGGGCTATCTTATTTATGGAGTCGTTTTTTGGGTTATTGCGCGCTACTTTCTGCAAAAAATGCCTATGGTTCATGTGCAACCCCTTTTGGTGCTTCCCGTTTCCAAAAAAAGCATTGTGCGCTTTGGACTTTCCAAAACCGTATTAAGCTTTTTTAACCTCAGCAACCTCTTCTTTTTTGTGCCTTTTGGCATTATTCTTCTTCGTGAAGAGTACAACCCACTTGGTGTTGTGGGCTGGTGGATTGCTATTGGAAGCCTTATTCTGGCAACCAATTTCCTGAACATCATGCTCAATAGTGTTGACCGCATTTTGATTTTAGTGGCTGCGCTTTTGGTAGGGCTTTACGCCTTGCAGTATTTTGAAATCATTAACCTTACCACATGGACGGCTCCGCTGTTTATGGCACCTTACAACCAACCGCTTTGGGCATTGCTCCCTGTGGGGTTACTGGTACTTTCATACCGCTGGAGTATTGCACACTTTAGAAACAAACTCTTTTTGGACAGCGAAGCGATGCGCCCAAAAAAGGAAACGCACCGTGCAGCAGACCTGAGCTGGCTAGACCGCTTTGGGCGGACAGCTATTTTCTTGCAAAATGATATTCGTCTAATTCTACGAAACAAAGGTGCTCGAGCTTCGGTGTGGATGGGGTTTGCGTTTTTGTTCTACGGACTCATTTTTATGAGCGACATATACAGTAGCCCTGTATGGATGGTGTTTATTGGCATCTTTGTAAGTGGCGGATTTTTATTCGGTTTTGGACAATATGTTCCCAGTTGGGACAGTAGTTACTATCCGCTGATGATGACACAAAACATTGCCTACAAAGAATACTTAGCATCCAAATGGTGGCTAATCGTGGTGGGCACATTAGTGGGGATGGTTTTGTCCAGTTTTTACATTTATTTTGGATGGGAAACCTACCTTGCCATTCTGGCGGGGGGCGTTTATAACATCGGCATAAATGCCTATTTGGTGCTGCTCTCCGGGGCGTATACGCGTACCCCAATTGACCTTGCGTCAGCAAAAAAAGCCTTTGGCGATAAAAAATCATTTAACCTTAAAACCCTACTGTTAAGTATTCCAAAAGTTGTGCTTCCTATGTTTCTTTTTTATGTGGGCGTATTGATTCACAGCAAAAGTATGGGCATTGCTATGGTGGCTTTGGTGGGTGTTTTAGGCTTTGCCTTTCGCAACCTTGTTTTTGGATGGATTGAAAAAATCTACCAACACGAAAAACATCAAACGCTACAAGCGTATAAACAAAAGAACACATGATTGATATTCATTCCCTTTCGAAAACCTACGGCGAGCAAACCGTACTTGATATTGAACAGTTGCATATTCCTGCTGGACAAACGTTTGGGCTAGTAGGCAACAACGGTGCCGGAAAAACAACCCTCTTTAGTCTGATGCTAGACCTTATTCCCCCAAGCTCGGGAACGGTTACCAACAATGATGTTGTGGTACAAAAAAGCGAAGCTTGGAAACCGCATACCGCAGCGTTTTTGGATGAAAGTTTTCTGATAGGCTACCTCACCCCCGAGGAATATTTTGCCTTTATCGGAGGGCTTCGTGGCATGAAAAAAGAAGCGGTTACCGAAGCTCTTGAAGCCTATGCCGACTTTTTTCACGGCGAGGTATTGGGACAAAAGAAGTATATCCGTGATTTGTCTAAGGGAAACCAAAAAAAGGTGGGCATCGTGGGAACCTTACTTTCCAATACTCCCGTGGTTGTGCTAGACGAACCTTTTGCCAACCTCGACCCTACTACCCAAATCAGGCTTAAAAATTTATTGAAAGAAGAGGCGAGTGCAACAGGAAAAACGTTTTTGATTTCGAGTCACGATTTGCAACATGTAACCGACGTTTGCGACCGCATTGTGGTTTTACATAAAGGAAAAGTAGTTCGAGACGAGCAAACCTCAACAGATACACTTAAGGAGTTGGAGGCATTTTTTCGCGAACAGTTGTAAAATGTACATACTAAAGCCCCTTTTTTACAGTTTTTATCATAGGTTTATGTCATGAAAAAAACACTTCTTTTTTTCGGGTTGATTTTAATGATAGCGGGATGCTCTACCAAAAAAAATGGTGCGCTCAATCGTGCCTATCACAGCACTACATCAAAATTTAACCCCCTTTTTAACGGTGAAGAAGCCTTGCGCTATGGGGTACTAGATATCACCCAAAAATATCGGGATAATTATTGGTTGCGTCTTTCTGTTGACCCTTATGACCTACCAGACCCCTACAATTATGAAGAAACAACTAACGAATTTTTTGACCGCGCCGAAGAAAAAGCCATCCTAACGGTGCAAAAGCACTCCATGCTAATCAACGGCGAGCAGCGCAACAAACAAATTGCAAAAGCCTATTTACTTCTTGGTAAGGCGCGCTATTTTAATGGGCGTTACCTACAGGCTGTAGAGGCATTTACGTACATAATTAAAAACATGTCCGACTCCAATGAGGCTATCGAAGCGGAATTGTGGCGTACCAAAAGCTATTTGGAAATGGGGCAAAACGAGCGTGCTGCTCGTGAACTGACCAATATCTCAACATCCGCGACCTTAACCTCAGCGCAATATGCCACTGTACAGGCGGCACGTGCAGATGCGCTGCTCAGAGAAGAAAAAGACAGCCTTGCCACACAACCGCTTATGTTGGCATTAGCCACCGAAAAGTCGGCAGCCAAACGTGGGCGCTATGCCTATTTGTTGGGGCAGGTTTATGACGACCTCCAATATGCCGACTCTGCCATGATTGCCTATGGGCAGGTCCTGGACTTAAATCGCCGTGTACCCAGAGAATTGTGGATTCATGCGCGATTAGCACAATTGAGAAACAATACCCCAAAAGATGAAGAAACCCTAAAGGCATACCGAAAATTACTCCGCAGCGACGAAGACCGCAGGTTTCGAGATAAAATTCACTATTTCTACGGGGTGTACTTACTCAAGGGGGCGGATACGCTAAATGGAGAAAAAGCACTCCATGCGTCCCTAAAAACAGACACCCAAGACCGCTATTTAAAATCGCTTATTTATGAGCAATTGGCAGCCAACAGAATGGATCAAGTGGCGTTTGTCACCGCTGGTGCCTATTTGGACAGTACACTTCAAAATCTTGAAGAAAAAACACGTCGGTACCGAAAGCTCAACCGTCAACGCAAAAAATTAGATGACATCATTTCTTACGAAAAAACCATTGCCGAAACCGATAGTTTGCTACGACTGATGCGCATGACCCCCGATGAGCAAAAACAGGTAGTAAATGAATACATAGACAAACTCAAAAAAGAAAAAGCCCAAGCGGAAGCGCTTGCCAACAAAGGAGCGCTGATAAATTCGGTTCAATTGGGAAGTTTTTACTTTTATAACAGTCGGCAAGTTGATGCTGGAAAGCGCGAATTTGAGCGCGATTGGGCAAACGTTGCTCTAGCTGACAATTGGAAATACAGCCCAACGGCGAACGCAGTAGCTACGCCCCCATCAATCGAAGACACTTTAGAAGGAACGATTGAAAATCCAGAATTTAATCCAGAGACGTATTTGACACAAATTCCTCCAGCTGCTGCACAAGACAGCCTTCAACAGCTGCAACACGAAGCCTATTTTCAAGCGGGGCTGGCATACAAAGAACAGTTTGCCATTACAGAAACCGCCACAGAACGATTTACCTCGCTTCTTTCTTCAAATCCGGCAGAACGCTATTTGCCGCCAACTTGGTATCATATGTACGCATTGTATAATGGTACCCCTGAAAAGCAACGCTACTACGGGAATCAAATTGTTACAAACTATCCCGAAAGTGATTATGCAAAAATGATTCAAAACCCCGGGGCGCTAGCGATAAACATAGCAGAAAACAAAGCTGCTTTAGCCAACGCTAAAGCTTTGTTTGCTAAACAAAGTTTTACTGATGTTATTGAAAAAAGTGAAGCGCAAATACCCCTATTGACAGACAAATCACTTCAAGCGGATTGGGCATTGTTGCGTGCCAACTCCATAGGTAGGCTGGATGGTCTAGACGCCTATAAAGAAGCCTTAACGGTTTTGGTACAAACCTATCCAAAAACAGAAGCTGCTACAAAAGCACAAGCACAGCTAGATGGGTTTGAGGTGTATAACGACCGCTCAGCAAAATTTGATGAAAAGGCGAAATTGGTGTTTGTTCGTACTACTGACCAGCGGAAACAATCGGAGGAAGACAAAGCGTGGATTGAAAATTGGATTGCAGAACAAGGGATATCAGACCGTTTGCGCACCTCTATTGATGTTTTTGACCGCAACACAGAGGCTCTTGTCATTCATGGGTTTAGTTCAGAAGCCAGTGCGGGAGAAACCCGTAACTTAATGAGAACGAGTAACCCACGTTTGCTAGCAACCAAAAATATCGTACTTTTGGCATCCGATTTTCGTAATGCGCTAATTCAAAAGCGTTTGAAACAATTGGAAAAAGATTAGATCATGTTTTCAGACAAAAAACAAAAGCATATGGACTCAAACAAAAACGCGGTAAAGATTAATTTTATAGAACCCAACACGCGATTTGTAGGTGAAATCGAATCAAAATCTGATTTCCGCATTGACGGAACTTTAGAAGGTAAAATCAATACTTCGGGTCGTGTTGTTATTGGAAAAGAAGGCAGCATCAACGGAGAAGTAAACTGTGGTTATGCCGATATTATGGGTAAGTTTAACGGCAACCTTTCGGTTGGTGGTTTACTAACCATTAAATCAGACGGTATTGTTGAAGGACAAATTTCGATGGGCAAACTTGCTGTTGAGTCTGGTGCAACGCTAAACGCACAATGTAGTATGAAGGCTGCTGCGGTAAAATCTATTGTAGATGAAGATCCCAAAAAAGCCGAAAAAACGGCCTAAAGCTTGGGCAGTACTTTCGGGTGTCGCTGTGCAAATGGGGGTATCCCTCTATTTGGCTTCACGCGCCGGAAAGGCACTAGATGCACACTGGGACACAGGCAAGGTTTTTACATTAATCTTGTTGATGCTGGTACTCTTTCTAAACATGTACTGGCTTGTTAAATATCTAGAGCGTTTTAATTCGTGAGGCAATCCCTTTGGCATTTGGGCCAACTTATGGTCCTTGTTACTGTTATTGGCAGTATACATTTATTTACTATACTTAAAATAAACAACGGGCTTTCTGCTCATGGGCTGCTATTGGCATATTTGATTAATATGTTGCTAGCTTTGATGGGCTATTCACTTATCCGTATGGCATACCACTTTAAAACCCAAGTTGAAGGCTTTATTTTCTTACTGTTGAGTTTTGTTAAATTTGGAGTGTTATACTTCGTGTTCTTGGCAAATGATAATTATTTATTTGACGAAGCTCGCTCAATGTTTCCTCATCTTTTTATTCCCTATACCAGCTGCTTGATTTGGGAAATCATGGTATTGGCAAAAATCCTAAATCAGGCGCCAAAAAAACAGCAATAATTTTCGTGCTTTTTAGCTTTTTTTCTTTTGGGTAAAAGTGTACATTTGCAGCGTTTTAATTTCAACCAAAACGTTGAGTCTTAAGCATAACTTTTGAAACGAATTTTTACAGCCCTCTTTACACTTCTAGTCGCAATCGCTGCTTTCGCTGGTAACCCCGTGAAAGAAAAGGAAAGCGAAGGCTCTATAAAGGATGAAATCAAAGCGTATATCCAACACCACTTAAAAGACTCGCACGATTTTTATCTTGGGTCTTATAAAAAAGGGGATAAAGAAGAATATGTTGGTTACTTTGGACTACCTGTGATTTTGTGGGACAACGGACTTCACGTGTTTTCTTCTTCTAAATTTAAGCATGGCAAAGCGGTTGTTAATAAAGGAAGCAACTATTACACGCTTTACCACGGAAAAATTTACAAAACCGATGCGCAAGGCACCATTACTTACGACGAAGCGCATCATCCAATCAACGAAAAGCCTTTAGACTTATCGATGACCAAAAGCGTGATGACCATGCTTTTGACGGCGCTATTGATGTTCTTTTTATTTCGTTCACTTGCGCAGTCTTATGGCAAAAACGGTGGTATTGCCGCAGGTATTGGGCGCTTTTTTGAGCCCATCATTATCTATGTACGCGATGACATTGCCATTCCTAATATTGGCGAAAAGCACCACGGACGTTATATGAGTTTCTTACTCACCGTATTTTTCTTTATTTGGTTCTTAAACCTGTTGGGGCTTACCCCCCTTGGAATTAACGTAACCGGAAATATTGCTGTTACTTTTGGTCTAGCTTTGATTACATTCTTGCTTACTAACCTTACGGCGAATAAAAACTATTGGGCGCATATTTTTTGGATGCCGGGGGTTCCCGTGCTGATGAAAATCGCGCTTATTCCTATTGAATTATTAGGGGTTGTGATTAAACCTTTTTCGTTGTTGATTCGTTTATATGCCAACATGCAAGCGGGACACATAGTACTGATGAGTCTTATTGGGCTTATGTTTATTTTCAACAACTGGCTAGGAAGTAGCTTATCATTTGCTTTGGCATTTGCTATTTCACTTATCGAATTATTAGTGGCTTTGTTACAAGCCTATATTTTCACAATGCTCTCGGCACTCTATTTTGGATTTGCCGTTGAGGAACATCATGATGAAGCGCATTAAAAACAATTATTAACAATTAATATATATACACATGGAAATTCCATTAATCGTAGGTGCAGGACTCGTCGTAATCGGCGTTGGTATGGGAATCGGTAAAATCGGTAGCTCTGCTATGGAGGCTATTGCACGTCAGCCAGAGGCATACGGGAAAATTCAAACAGCAATGTTGATTGCAGCCGCTCTTATCGAAGGGATTGGATTTGCTGCGCTATTCGCTGTATAGGAAACAACATCACATGATAAGCGGTAGCTGGGCTACCGTTTATCTTGCTGAAATTTAATCGTATGGAAAAGTTATTAGGCGAATTTTCGTTTGGTCTGTTTATATGGCAAACCGTTATTGTTACGGTGCTTATTTTCTTGCTGCGCAAGTTTGCATGGAAGCCAATTCTAAATACCATCAACGAAAGAGAAGAAGGTATCCGTTCGGCAATGGATGCCGCAGAAGAAGCGCGTCAAGAGATGCAAAATCTTCAAGCCGACAACGAGCGTATTTTGAAAGAAGCACGTGCAGAGCGTGAGAGTTTGCTGAAAGAAGCCCGCGCATTGCGTCAGAAAATGATTGATGATGCAAAAGACGAAGCCAAGGCACAGTCTGAGCATCTTCTAGCCCAAGCGCGCGAAGCAATTGAAAGTGAAAAACAAGTTGCCATAATTTCCCTCAAAAATGAAGTGGCAGACCTATCGCTTCAAATTGCAGAAAGCCTGACCAAAGCACAGCTTTCGTCTGACAAAAAGCAAACCGAATTGGTGCAAAAATTACTGAAAGAAGTAGATCTTAAAGGATGATAGGTACTAGAGCAGCATTGCGATACGCCAAGGCGGCCGTTCAAAAAGCCATTGAAGATGGCAAATTGGATACCCTTGCTAAAGACATGGATGTGGTGTATAACACCGTTCAAAACAACCGTGATTTGGAAGCTGTATTGCAAAGTCCTGTGGTAAATACAGACCTAAAGCATAATGTTTTACAAGCGGTTTTTGCACAGTGTAGCGAATCCGGAAAAAAATTTTTACGTCTTATTGCACAAAACAACCGTGCGCATCACCTAGACGGGATTGCCCTTAAAGTAAAAGAGTTATATCAAGAGCATTTAGGTAACGTTGAGGCAATTGCCAAAACTGCCGTGCCCATTACCCCCGAATTAGAAAAAGACATTTTAGCGAAAGTTGCTACGCTTACCGACAAGAAAGTAACGCTCGTAAACAAGGTTGACCCCGAAATTATTGGTGGGTTTATCCTAAGACTTGATGACGTACAGCTCAACGCAAGTGTAGCGCATCAACTCAATACATTAAAACAAAACTTACGTTCAAACGCAATATCATGGCAGAAGTAAAAGCTGCGGAAGTATCCGCGATATTAAAACAACAATTAACAGGATTTGACAACAGCGTCTCTCTAGACGAAGTTGGATCGGTGCTTCAAGTAGGAGACGGTATTGCCCGTGTTTACGGCCTTTCAAACGCCCAGTACGGCGAATTGGTTACTTTCGATTCTGGCTTAGAAGGAATTGTACTTAACCTTGAAGAGGACAATGTTGGGGTAGTACTTTTAGGCCCATCAAAAGGAATTAAAGAAGGAGATACGGTGAAGCGTACCCAGCGCATTGCCGCTATTAATGTAGGCGAAGGCGTAGTAGGGCGCGTAGTAAATACACTTGGGCAACCTATCGACGGAAAAGGTCCCATTGAAGGAGAAACCATTGAAATGCCACTTGAGCGTAAAGCGCCTGGAGTAATTTATCGCCAACCCGTAAACGAACCACTTCAAACAGGTATCAAGTCTATAGATGCGATGATTCCTGTGGGACGAGGACAACGTGAGTTGGTTATCGGTGACCGCCAAACGGGTAAAACGACCGTGTGTATTGACACCATCCTAAATCAAAAAGAATTTTACGATGCCGGTGAGCCGGTATATTGTATTTACGTTGCGATAGGGCAAAAAGCGTCAACCGTAGCTGGAATTGCCAATACCCTTCAAGAAAAAGGCGCTATGGCATACACCACAATTGTAGCTGCTAACGCTTCTGACCCTGCGCCAATGCAAGTATATGCTCCCTTTGCAGGAGCTGCTATTGGAGAATATTTCCGCGACACAGGGCGTCCAGCACTGATTATTTATGATGATTTGTCTAAGCAAGCGGTTGCCTATCGCGAAGTGTCCTTATTGCTTCGTCGTCCACCGGGACGTGAGGCATACCCTGGAGACGTATTCTATTTGCACTCGCGCCTCTTAGAACGTGCTGCAAAGGTTATTGCCGATGACAGCATCGCCAAGCAAATGAACGATTTGCCCGAGGGGCTTAAATCAAAAGTAAAAGGAGGAGGGTCGTTGACTGCCTTACCGATTATTGAAACCCAAGCAGGTGACGTATCTGCCTATATTCCTACCAACGTAATTTCGATTACTGACGGACAGATTTTCTTAGAGTCTGACTTGTTTAACTCGGGTGTACGTCCTGCAATTAACGTAGGTATTTCGGTATCACGTGTTGGAGGTTCGGCTCAGATTAAATCAATGAAAAAGGTAGCGGGTACGCTAAAATTAGACCAAGCGCAATTCCGCGAATTGGAAGCCTTTGCCAAGTTTGGTTCTGACCTTGACGCAGCCACATTGAATGTGATTGAAAAAGGAAAGCGCAACGTGGAAATCTTAAAGCAAGCGCAAAACGATCCGTTTGCTGTAGAAGACCAGATTGCTATCATTTTTGCAGGGTCTAAAAACTTGTTACGCCAGGTGCCCGTAGAAAAAGTAAAAGAATTTGAGCAAAGCTATTTGGAGTTGCTTAATGCCAAACACCGGGATGTGCTAGATACGCTAAAAGCGGGTAAACTCACCGATGAGGTTACCGAAACGCTAACCAAAGTAGCCACTGACCTCGCCGCACAATACGCATAACCCATGGCAAACCTTAAGGAAATACGCAATCGGATTAGCTCTGTATCGTCTACGATGCAGATTACCAGTGCCATGAAAATGGTATCGGCAGCAAAACTGAAAAAAGCGCAAGACGCCATTACGGCAATGCGCCCCTATGCTGCCAAGCTAACGGAACTATTGCAAAACCTTAGCGGTGCCGCGCAAGATGATGACGCCAGCGCATACACACAAGCGCGTGCCGTAAAACGTATATTGTATGTTCCCATTACCTCAAATCGTGGGCTTTGTGGCGGATTTAATTCCAGCATCATCAAAGAAGTAAAAGCACAAGCGGGTGCTGCTGATGCAGCCACGGCTGTGTTTACTATTGGGAAAAAAGGAAACGATATTCTTAGCAAAGAATTTGAGGTAGTTGGACACAACACCGCAGTTTTTGATGACCTTACTTTTGCCAACGCTGCCGACCTTGCCCAACAGCTTATGGATGGCTTTGTAGCCGAACAGTTTGATGAAGTGCATTTGGTGTATAACCGATTTAAAAATGCCGCTACGCAAGTGGTAACCGTTGAGCAATTTTTACCGCTAGTGGCTGAAGCGTCAGACGCGCAAACCGAAACAGATTATATCTACGAACCAGGTCAGGCAGAAATTTTCAATACCTTACTGCCCAAGGCATTAAAAATGCAATTGTTTAAGGCGTTGCGTGATTCGTTTGCTAGCGAACACGGTGCCCGTATGACCGCTATGCACAAGGCTACTGACAATGCTACTGACCTTCGCAATCAGCTTAAGCTGACCTATAACAAAGCACGTCAAGCGGCTATTACTAACGAGATTTTAGAAATCGTTGGGGGTGCCGAGGCACTAAATGGCTAGTCCATTAAGCGCGCATTTTTCTTATTTTTAACGGATGAAATCCAAAACAGTATTTCGTGTCTTTGGTGTTACGCTCTGTTTGCTCGTCATTCCAGCGATTGGCATGCTATTTTCGGATGATGTCAACTGGGGACCAGAAGACTTTTTAGTTACAGGGGGGTTGATTTTTGGGTTAGGTGTTTTGATAGCGCTTGCACGGCAACAAATTTCAAAAAAGCGCAGGCGCATTGCTGTCATTGCCTTTGGTATTTTGGTGTTTTTACTGTTATGGCTAGAACTTGCCGTAGGCATTTTCGGCTCGCCCATAGCTGGCAACTAATATTTTGGCGTTGTTTTTGATAGCAGTATTCCAAATCTTTTATCATGAAACACCTTATGTTTACCCTTTTTGCGCTGCCCCTGTTGTGGGCGCAACCGCAAGATGAAAATCATATCCCATATATCGAAACCAGTGCCGAGGCAGATTCGTTGGTTGTACCTGACGAAATTTACCTTAGCATACACCTCCGCGAAATAGACGAACGCAACAAATTAAGCGTTGAGGATCTTGAAAAGCGTCTGCTACAAACACTGCAAGAGCTAAACATTGACATTGAAAAACAACTCAAACTCGCCGACTTATCGAGTAATATCAAAAGCTATTTTCTGCGCCGAAAAGACATTAAAAAAAGCAAACGCTACGAGCTAAAAGTATACGATGCTACCACCGCCGGGCGAGTGTTGGCAGCCCTAGAAGAAAAAAACATTTCGAACGTGCGGCTAACCCGAACAGATTACAGCAAACTGGAGGAATTAAAACTCCACCTTTTGGGCGAGGCGGTTACCAAAGCCAAAGCTCGTGCCAACGCCATGGCAAAACCCCTAGGGCAGCGTGTTGGCGAGGCGCTATACCTCTCAGACGATTTACAGTCAGGCTTTGTGGGCTATCGCCAAAAGGCAATGGACAATGTTGTGGTGGCGTACGCTATGGACATGGAAGAGGTTGCCCAACCCGAAATTCAGTTTCAACCGCAAAAAATACACGTGCGGGTGCAAGTACGCTTTAGGTTAAACAAATAAACGCATAGCCCTGCAATGCATCAAGCCCCCATTGTGGGGCTTTTTTATGCTTCTTGGTTTACTTTGACAACCTTTACCATTTCTTCTATGGGTACTTCTAAGGCGTTGGCGATGCGTAATAGTGTTTTGGTAGTAGGGTTTGTTTTGCCTTTTTCTACAAGACGCAGGGCAGAGTCTGGCACGTTTAGGTCTATGGCAAGTTCAAATTGTTTGATTCCTTTTTGTTTTCGTAAGGCAACAATTCGCTTACCTAGTGCTTCCATAAAGGCTTGTTCTGCTGCTGTTAATGCCAAGTTCAAAATTTTAGCAAAAAATAGCAAAACCGATAACAAATATCCGATTATATAATATCGGTTTTGTTGATTTAAACCTAAATTAATTAAAAAAAATCCGATAATATATTATCGTTTTTTATATATTAGCCACGTTAAACCTAAATCTTACTTAAATGAATTATCCTAGATATGGTATATTAACTATCTTTATAAACTCCTCTACTAGCGTAAATAAAACGCTAGGTGATTCTCAAACCTCACAATATAACAGCAAAAAGGCAACAATCCTTTTGTTGTTTTTTTTAACCCTGCTTTCAACTACAACTTATGCGCAACGCGTAACTACGATTGATAGTAAGGGGACACATATGACCACTGGAAACATTATAAGTGAGGGCACTACTGCACCCACAAACCCAACGCCCATACAAGGCGATGTGTGGTTTGATACCACTACTAATTTAATAAAAACCTATAACGGCTCCACATGGAAGACCGTAGCTTCTTTTGACCCCAACGACCTTAAAGACGACCAAAAAATTGATGTTTTTACCCTTGTTGGAAATACACTGTCGTTGAGTTTAGAAGATGATGGCGAAGTAACCAAAACCCTCGATTTAAGCACGGCAGGCACCGACGACCAAAATCTAAGCCTTGCCGGCAATACGCTGACTTTAGAAGACGGCGGTAGTGTTGACCTCACACCTATTCTTGGCACGGCAGGTACCGATGACCAAAATCTAACGGTAACCGCTGGCGCAGCCGATACTTCTGTTATTGATATGGAAGACGGTACAGATGTAACCCTAAAAGCGGGTACAGGACTCACCATTGCAGAAGACACAGGTACAGGAACGATTACCCTTTCTGCTACGGGTACGGGCACCGACGACCAAAACATTGAAAACTTGGCGGTAGATACTGCCACCAACATACTAACGGTGGGTATCGAAGACGGTACTTCGCAAACGGTAAACCTTTCGCACCTTGACGATAGCGGCACCGATGACCAAAATCTAAGCCTTGCCGGGAATACGCTGACTTTAGAAGACGGCGGTAGTGTTGACCTCACACCTATTCTTGGTACAGCCGGTACCGATGACCAAAATCTAAGCCTTGCCGGGAATACGCTGACTTTAGAAGACGGCGGTAGTGTTGACCTCACACCTATTCTTGGTACAGCCGG
>Ga0209654_1000301_pt1 | contig 51062 bp, 28 predicted proteins | sample SaaInl1SG_22_DNA_FD_184646 | JGI IMG/M metagenome (GOLD analysis project Ga0209654, IMG submission 184646) | Marine microbial communities from expanding oxygen minimum zones in the Saanich Inlet - ESP_161SG_22_DNA (SPAdes) (version 2) | ecosystem: Environmental > Aquatic > Marine > Intertidal... | reverse complement strand
TTTGAAGCTTTAAAAACCCACTATAAAGATCACAAGTTTGTCATGACTTTTTTCTCTCCTTCGGGGTATGAAATTAGAAAAAATAATCCGATTTCAGATGTTGTAGTGTATCTCCCTTTAGATCAAAAGTCTGAAGTGAAAAAATTTTTAGACCTCACTCATCCTGATTTGGTGGTGTTTGTAAAATATGATCTTTGGCCGAATTATTTACTAGAATTAAAACGTAGAAACATCCCTTCAATATTAATTTCTGCGCTGTTTAGACCCTCTCAAGCATACTTTAAATTTTATGGCAAATGGTTTAAAAAATTACTTTTTTCATTTGACCATATATTCACACAAGATAGTGGTTCAAAAGCATTATTAAATTCTATTGGCTATGATGCCGTTACCGTTTCGGGCGACACGCGTTTTGACCGTGTTGGCAATCAAACGACCATAGACAATTCATTGGATTTCATTGCAGAATTCAAAAATAACCAAACTTGTATTGTTGCTGGAAGTACTTGGCCAGAGGATGAATTGCTCCTAGTGGACTATATAAATAATTGTAAGGAGGGCGTTAAGTTTGTAATTGCGCCTCACAATATGGATTTGAATCAGATTAAATCCCTAACAAAACGGATTCAAAAACCGACAGTACTTTACTCTAATTATAAGAACGAAACCCTGAATGACAAGACTGTTTTTGTAGTTGATACCATTGGCTTGTTAACCAAAATATATAACTATGCAGACATTGCTTATGTGGGTGGAGCCATGGGCACTACGGGGCTTCATAATACGTTAGAGGCAGCCACTTTCGGAGTACCGATTGTGATTGGTAAAAATCATAAAAAATTTCCTGAAGCAAATGCTATGTTATCCAATGGAGGCTTGTTTAGTATTCGTGCTTTTGAATCTCTTGAGTCGACGTTAAACATGCTTGTTAATGACCCTAAAAAACGTGTGGAATGTGGGCAAAAAAACAAGGAATATATTGATGAAAATAGAGGGGCTTCTGAGCTTATAATGAAGGCGTTAAAAAGCCGCTTCTAACAGTATATTAAAGTGTATTGAAATTCATCAATGTAGGTATTATATGTACAGGTGAAAAAGAGGGTTGTAGGGTTATTATATTTCTAAAATATAATTTGTTAAGCTGGATTCGTGCGGCAAATCCATTTTTTTTCGCAATCTGTATCGTTTCACCTCTACACTTCTGGGAGAGATATTAAGTAATGGTGCTATCTCTTTGGAGGATAGGTTTAAACGCAGATAAGCACACAAACGAAGGTCGTTAGGAGTTAATACGGGATGCTTTTCTTTAATAAGTTTGAGAAAGTCTTTATCGGCATTATTAAATGCTTCTTCAAACAGTTTCCAATCATCTGTATTGTTTAGGTTTTTGTCAATAATTCGAATGACTTTTTTAATGTCTTGTTGATTGTCTTTCTCTTTCAGTTCTGTTTTGATGCTATTTAAAAACTCGTTCTTTTTAATCAAACTCATTGTAGAAACGGCTAGTTCTCTGTTTTTACTCTCGATATCAAGCTTTAGTTTCTCATTTGTTAACTGCATAAATTTTTGAGAGTTTTCTAGTTCCTTGAGTGCGAGTTGTTCCTGAGATTTTTGAAGAAGTTGTTGTTGTTGTTTTCTGTAATATCTTTTGTATAGATTATGGATTAGAATCCATAAAATAATAAAGATAATTACATAGATCGTTATTGCAATATTTGAAAGGTACCAAGGACGATCAATTACGAAGGAGTAGGTGGCGACATTGAGGGTTTCGGTATTGCCTATTTTACCTTTAACTTTAAATTCATAACTTCCATAAGGAAGGTTTTCAAAAACTTGATTGGAATCCGATTGCCAATCAGACCAAGAGTTGGACCAGCCTATTAATTTGTAAGAATATTTTTTACTAACACTGTTGTCGAAGTGTGGAATACTGTAATTTATATAAATATTGTTACTTTCTGAGTCTAGCATCATTGGATTTGTAGAATCGAGTTGGAATTTATCTTCATTAATTTTACTAGCCTGAACAGAATTTATTTTTAAATTATAAAGATGGTTAGGCTTTGGAGCATCTGAGTTGAAAATAAAATAGCCATATGCAGATCCTAAAAGATATTCGTCTGTGCCAATTTTGGTAAGGTTTTCAAAGCCGGAAACAACATTTTTAAAGTTTGATATTGCAACTGGAATTATTTCAACCTTTGGTGTTTCTGTAATACTTCCAGCGCTAATTATTAATATGTTATCATCTGCAAAACACCACTTAAGACCTTCAGAATCCTTGACATCCATAATGGTTGTTCGAGTTGAAAAATCCTTTAAAATCTCGTTAAAAGGTTCTGATTTGGCAAATGATTTATCTGTTGAGTTAAATTTATAAATATCCTCAGACGATGTGTAGTAATAGTTTTTAGAGAGTTTAATGAAGTTTGAGCCATTACCTTTGGTTATTGGTGTCTTGATTGAAACTTTTGAAACTGCTGTTAAATCATTGTTTAGGGTGAGCTCAAATAAGCCTCTTAATTCATGGTTAACGTATATATGTTCTCCTATATATTGATAAAAACGACTTGATATATCAAATCCTTTAATTTTGTTTTTATAACGCCATTTTCCTTGTTTCTTCTCTAAAAGACTTAATCCGTTATAATTACCTTGTAATATGATATTTGGATTCTCTTTTAGGGGCTTAAAGTCCCAAGAACCAAGCGATTGGCTTATACTGTACTGTAATTTTTTGTTTTTAATTAATAAAGTTCCGCGATCGTGTCCACAAAAAATCTGGTTATCAATCACTTTAAGGTTCCAGACTTGGCCATTTGTGCCTTCAATAAAAGTAAAGTCAGAATTTGTGTCTCTCCGTTTATAAAACAACCCTTGATTAGTACCTAAGTACAAATGATCTTCAAATAATACAGAGGTATAAACCGTTCCAATGGCACCTTTTGTATCATTATAAACAACAAATTGAGAGGAAAGATTTATATGACTGATTCCAATGTCAAGCCCTAACCATAAGTTATTTTGGAAATCTTCAAAAACCGATAATACCGTATTATTACTAAGGCCTTTCTCAAAATTAAGATCATATTTAAGCATGCCTTGTGGATCTAAATGATAAAGTCCATTTGATACAGTTCCAACCACAATACTGTTGTCACTTAACTTGGTAGCGCTATAAATTGTAAGTGAATTCAAATTTACTTTAGAATCTATTTTCCATGGTATTAGTTTCTTGTTTTTCAAGAAATAAAAACCATTAGATGCTGTCATTACTAGGATTTGATCTTGATGTTCAATTAAGCCAGCAATATTACCCGATTTCAATCTTGGGTCATCGCTAACAAGCTCTACATTCCCATCAAGTATTTTGTATAGTCCTTTGTTTAACTGGTTGAAAAACAACACGCCTTCCACCTCAAAGATATTTGAGATGACATAATCGGATTCTATAAATGTTGTTTCTTTTGTTAATTCATTAACTAAATAAATTCTAGATAGAGATTGAAAGATTAACCAATTATCTAGTTTAATAATATCCCAAAACTGTTCGTCTTCGGCAAGTTCAATTTCTAACTGTTCTACCAAAGAGGTGTACTCTAAGATGCTTTTGTTATTTCGTTTCCAGACTCCAAAATCCATGTAACTTCCTGTGTATATTAGGTCGTCAATTGCTTTTACAGATCTTACAATAGAGTTATCTGGCACAGGATAACTGTTCCAGTTCATGCCATCATACTCCAATAATCCGGAATTATTAGCAAAATACATAACTTGATCAGAGGTCTGAGAAATACTCCAATTTTGATTTTGAGCACCATAGGCGTCTGGATTATAAGTCATTACAGGCGGATGCTCTTGAGCAGAGATCGCAAAAGTGACGAATAAAACTAAAATATATCTAATAATCCTCATAGTAATACGAAAGGCCCAAGATAATGAAAATTTAAAATTTGAGCTAATCGAAAGTATGGATAACTACTGGGGGGCAACCATTATTTGTTGGCAAGCCTTTTATTTTTGGGCAATTATCCACTGAGTCCATGACAGAATCTCCATCGGAATCTGCTTCTACGACAGTTTTTGGACAACCATTGGTATCATCGCCATAAGCGTCTGGACAGTCGTCCAATGCGTCAACTATACCATCCCCATCTCGATCATATATCTCTTCTGGACAGCCATTATTACTAGCAACTCCAGCTACATTTGGACAGTCATCATTACTATTTTTGATACCGTCATTGTCATCGTCGTTATCAATAAATCTATACATTAATGAGGCTGAAAGCTGAAAATGATTTGAATTGTGTGTGTCTTCATCATAATCTAGAACCCACTTAGCTGTACTGTTTAAATTTAAACCAAACTGATCTGAAAACCAAAAATTCGCTCCTGGCCCAAAATTCATGGTCGTACCAGATTTCTTTGCCTGAACTAAGACTCCCACTCCGCCATGAAGGTAAAGCTCTATCCAATCATTTCGATCAAACCAATCAAAAAATTCATCATAATAGTATTTTAAATCAAAATCTACCGCTGAATATTTTATATCGGTGTCAATAATTGTTCCATCAATATTTCCTTTGTTGGCTTTCCATTTATTATTACTCAAACCAGCCGATAGACTAAGCCATTTGCTAAAACGGTATTCTAGTTCGATATAATAGTTATCCGAAAAGGCCATTTGTTCAAATTCAGAAAACATCGAAGTAGGATTATTATCACCTGAACTATCAACTAAATTAGCTCCCAATTTTAGGATGAGTGTACTATGCTTTTCATTTAAGGAGTCATTAGATATTTCTTGGGCCTGTGCAAACAGAAGCCCTCCAATAAAAAATAAAAATAGAGTAAATTTTTTCATTTGAATTTGAGGTTTTGATTAGTAATCACTTGTAAAAAAACGGTTTCATTTCATGAATTTGTTAGCAAAGAAAGGAAGCTCAGAAGCAATACGCTAGTCGAATGTAACGAAAGGCTGTTTGACGTAACAAAGGGCTTATTGACGTAATAAACGGATGAAGCGGTTTGTTAAAAAACAGCTTTTAAATTTATTTTTTTACCTTTAGGGTGTGAGAGACTTAAAATACCTTTTTGCCTATACCGTACCAATTTCAGCAATCATCTCATTTGAATCCATGGGCTTAGGAACATATGCTTCGGTTATTTATGCTTTTGTAGTACTCCCTTTTCTAGATCTGATTACTGGAAGTCACTCTAAAAATCTATCCAAAGATGAAGAGAATAATAAAAAATCAAAAAGGGTTTTCGATCTAATGCTATATTTAAATCTACCCATCGTATTTGGTCTTTTGTGGCTTGTTTTTTCAAAAGTTCAAACCCAAGAATACGCTGCTTATGAGCTGATTGGACTTGGTCTTTCCGCAGGGATTCTTTTAGCAACAAACGCCATTAATGTAGCGCACGAACTAGGACATAGAGCTCCTTATTTTGAAAGATTTATGAGCAAATGTCTATATATGCCCTGCCTGTATATGCATTTTTATATAGAGCATAACTTTGGCCACCACATGAATGTTGCGACTCCAAATGATGGCGCAACAGCTAAATACAACCAAACGGTATTTTCGTTTTGGATCACCTCTGTGACAAAACAATATATAGATGCTTGGAAGCGTCAAATGAACCTCTTAAAATCAAAAAAATACTCATTTATTTCTGTGAAAAATGACATGCTCTGGTATCATTTAATCCAACCCTTCTATCTGTTTGGAGTGTTCTATTTCTTTTCACTTGATGTCATGCTATTTGCCGTCGGCATTGGGGTGGTGTCTTTTCTGTTTTTAGAAAGCATCAATTATATCGAGCATTATGGATTGAGACGATTTAAAACGCCCTCAGGAAGGTACGAACGTGTCCAACCGCATCATTCTTGGAATTCTAATTTTAATATTGGGAGAATTGTTTTGTATGAGCTCACAAGACATAGCGATCACCACTTTAAATCCTCCAAAAAATACCAACTTCTAAACAGTTATGAACAAAGCCCTACCTTACCTTTGGGATACCCCGCTTCTATTCTCTTGAGTTTCATTCCACCGCTTTGGTTCAAAATCATGAATCCATTAGTGCCCAAAGAAATGAAAACGAACTAAAAGCTGTTCAATATTCTTTAAAAAATTAATTGAACTGTGTTCGAAACATATTACAAATTTTGTAGGATGATTATCCGGGAATGTCTAAAAAAGAAACCTGTTTAATTCTTTTATCATTTTTGTTCTTTGAAAAAACTAAAACTTTTCTTTTTGCGTACTTACTACTAACCTCATCTATTCTGGTTAGTGTTAATCTGAGTTTTTTTATCCTTGATTCGTAGGATAGCGAAGGTTCGTAAAAGTTAAGAATATTTGGAAATGTTGCTGGTTGAGGATGTTGATCTAAAATGAATTTAAAAATTTTAAATTCTTCATCATTAAGTTCGTTTTGTATTTGACCTAAATTATATAATAATTTATTTTTAGTCAATTTTATGGGTTTCAAAATGATAACAATAATAATAATTAAAAATACCCCCAAACCGATTATAAAATTTAAATAATTAAAGGTTGGTTTGTAGAGTTGTTTTGAAACTTCGGGCATACCAATAAAATTTGCAGCGATAATAAAACTAAATTGCTCGAAGCCCGAATCGTGATTAGTTACAGGAAGCAAAAATAAGTCGCTATTGGGATTATATATAATACGACTAACATCTGAATATAAATTTGTGTTTGCGTTTGGAAAATTGGTAAAACTATTGTTTTTAATGTCAACGAGATTTATAGAATTTCTATAAATTATCAAACGACCACCTTTGTATGGAATAGATTTTGTATACAGTGAGAATAGGTTTTCAGGGACAAAAGTAGATCCAAAATTACCTTCCCCAAGATAAGTCCATTTGTGAGTTGTTAAATCCAATTTCCAAAAATCACCAAGATAGATGGTTTCTAAAGCTAAATTTTGGTTTGCACTTTCGAACATCCCACCCCCAATATAAAGAGTAGAATCAAATATTTGACCAATTGGGCGCCGTCTCCCTTTTGGAAATTCAGAATCGGGGTGGTATAAAAAATCAAACCATTGTTTTGAGTCTCTTTGATAGAAAGTAAGCTTACTCGAATTCGTAAATAATCCATATCCTGCATAAGAGAATACTTTATTTTGATATTCAAAATCAAAAGATCCATACTTATTACGATGATTGAAAGATTTATCTAAACGTTGTATTTCATTATCTTTAAATCGATAAACAAGTCCACCTCCATCTGAAATTAATAAGACATGGTCTTCCATGTTGACCGAGTTAAAATTAAAGTCTGTCCATTGGATGTCATGAGGAATCCCAACGTAATACTGTCCGTTTTTAGTTGAAAAAATTGAGTCGTTTTCAACTATATAAAATGAATCTTCAAAATAAAAACTAAAATATTTATCCTTAATTAAACCATTTTGAGGGTTAAAAAAATAAAACAGTAAAAGAAAAATTTTTGCAAACATAAATACAGGATATATAGTGTAATGTACTAATAAATAACCACAAGTGAATCAATTAACTATACTTTTAACAAAATTAATTTAAACTTTTAAGAAATGAAAAAAATACTATTTTTATTCATCCCACTATTGCTCATAGGATGTGGTGATGGTGATGGCGATGGAAACGGAAACGGAAACGGAAACACTAACGTAGATCCTAATGATCCAATTATTGGAACATGGGTTTTAGTAAATGAAGTAATTGTTGGAGGAGATTGGGGCGATTCTTGTAGAGGATGCTTTATGGAAAATGATGCTGGGTCTCCTGATACTTTTGTTTTTACTTCAAGTGACGTAACAAAAAGCGTATGGGAATGTTATCCAAGTGATGGTAGTTTGTGTTCAGATTTAGTTATGTATGGTCCTGGAAATTGGGAAAATGTTGGATCAAATATTTATGAAATTGAAGGTGAACCATTGCAAGTAACTTTTATTGGTAATAATCAAATGCAGACTCCTTTTGAGGATGGGGATATTGTTCAAACTTGGGAACGCCAATAACATCAAAGCAATACTAAACCGAAACTAAAACTTTGGTTTTTATTTCCCTAAAGACGAAATTTAGTTTAGTTGTACCCTGAGTTTTCATTTTAAAAAGCCAAGACTAATATCTTGGCTTTTTTTATATCCACCCATTGAGGAGTTTTCGAGACAAGATCTAAAATTTTAGGCTCTAGAACAATAAATTCCTTCTAATAATTCTTGTAAAATTAACGTTGGACATAAGGAGGAATGCAGTGAATTAACATAGTAATATTCAAATTTCTCTCCAATCCAAATTGCGTTTGATTTTTTTAAGCGCCTGACGGCGCTGCTTTTAAAGACGGAGCTGCTAAAGGCAGCCCCTTAAAGAGTCAAGGGTCAAGATTTTTAATCCCTAACAAAACGCACCGAAAAGCCGTCTTGCTTGTTGGTGTTGGACCTGTACAGGCTACTGAAATTGTTGAACAGGTAGCGGGTCCATGCGTTATTCGTATTGTTCTCAGTGGAACTCCAAAAGAAAGCATTGTTACCCTCATAGAAGAACGAACCATTGTTGAGACGGTAACCCTCAGGGAAGGCGTTAAAACCACTACTGTTGTTTGTACTTTGGTCATTGCCTGGTGTTCCAGCATTTGTTGTATTGTTCCACCCTGTTGTAGACGCCATCGCCTTGGCTATTTTGTTGTCTGTGGTGGTGCCATCATAATTATAACCATTAGCTATGAGATAGTTTTCAAGCTAATGCCGCTTTACAAATTTAATCTTCCAACCAAGCTACTCCTACAAATACTGATGGTATTTTAATTCCTAAAGTAGATACATTTCCCGGAACAAATCCTGAAGCGAATCAAGATGGTATATTTGTTTATCTAACTACTGCTGTTACTTTTGCAAGTATAAATTATTCTGAAGGGTTTCATTATTGGTAGAATACTGCTGGTCGATGGATTCCGATAACTAGCATAGAGAGAATAAACGATTTATTTAGATGGAAAATCTGATGTTGATGGACTAATGATGGTTCATCTATTTTTTAGGAATTTCAGCAATTGAGCGAATAAGATAAAAGAATGTTTACTAATTATACATATTTATAAAAAAAGAGGGATCAAAAATGCCTCTTTTCTATCAATTTCTATCTTGGTTATTTCCAAAACCCTTCAATTTCTTCAAGTGATTTTCCTTTGGTTTCAGGAATAAATTTATAGGTTACATAAACAATAACTAATATAAATACAATGAATATGAAGTATGGTAGTGATCCATTCCACGGTACTGAGTTATTAGTTTCGCTACCCATTACCATTGGGAATGATTGAGACACTACATAGTTGGCAGCCCATTGTGCTGCTACAGCAACTGACATCGCTACACTTCTAATTTTATTAGGAAACATTTCAGACAACAATACCCAAACTACTGGGCCCATAGATAAAGCAAAAGATGCAATAAATATAAGAACACCAATTAAAGATATCATTCCTACACTTTCTTGTTGTAAACTCACACCTAAAAGTAAAAACCCAACAATCATACCAATGGATCCAATATACAATAGTGGTTTTCTTCCAAATTTATCTACCGAAAACATGGCTACAAACGTAAATATTAAGTTGACAAATGCAAGTAAAATTTGTTGCGCCAATATATCTTCTTTACCAAAACCTAAGGCTTTCTCAAAAATATCTGCTCCATAATATAATACAGCGTTAATTCCTGTAAATTGTTGCAACATGGATAATACAGTACCAATGGCTATAATCACTAAAATAGCTTTAGAAAAGTAGCTTACTTTAACTCCATCATTAGACGCGTTTAATGACTCCTTAATTTGCTGTATTTCTATTTCAGCTGCCTCGTCTCCATTAATGCGTTTCAGGACCTTTAGCGCAGCGTTATCCTTGCCTTTAAGGGCTAACCATCTTGGGCTTTTAGGAACGAAAAAGAGTAAAATTAAAAATAAGCCACTAGGCGCTATTTCTGACCAAAACATTCGACGCCATCCAAATTCAATATTTTCTGCTTCAGTAAGGTTATTTCCAATAAAATACGTTGCTAAAAACACAACAAAAAAACCTATAACTATAGCTAATTGATAATAGGTTACCATTCGTCCTCTAATATTTGAAGGTGCAATTTCAGCAATGTACATTGGTGCATTCATAGATGCTATACCAATCCCTAAACCACCTAAAATTCTAAAAAACACAAGCATACTAACCGATTGCGGAAAAAGTTCTGGCAATCCTGAACCATAAGCTGAAAGGGTGAAAAATACTGCTGAAATAATCAAAGACCATTTTCTACCAATTTTAATACTTAATGGTCCTGCAAAAATTGCTCCTGCAAAACATCCTAGTAAAGCACTCCCAACAACCCAACCTTTTAGAGCATCACTTAAATCAAAATATTTTGTTAGATAAAATTGAGCACCATTGATGACACCTGTGTCATAACCAAACAATAATCCGCCTAGAGCAGATACAGCGGCAATTAATAACAGAAAACTACTTTTTTTCATTGATAAAATTTGTTTAACTATTTGTAAAATAAAAGTCCAATTAACAAACTGGACTATTATACATTAAAAAAGATAAGTATAAATTAATTCTTAATTATCTTTTTAGATAATTGGTTACCATTTACAAAGGTTATATTAATAAAATATACACCCGCATTTAAGATAGCAACATTTATTTCGTTAGATACCGAAACGCCACCTTTAGACATAAGCTTACCTGTAATATCAAAAATTCTAACTGATTCTATATCAGAAGTTGCAGTTACCTTAATAATATCGTTAGCTGGATTTGGTGAGATATTAAACGTTGTCGTGTTTACATCATCTATGTCTAACGTTGTATTATTATTAAAAACAATTCTATCTATAACAAAGTTGCCTGCAGAACTAGAATTACCCGTATTGTTAGTATTTCTTATAGCTAACTGAATATCTTGAGCTAAACCAGACCACTCAGTAGGCTTCAATGTTGCCAAATCTAAACTGATTGTTTCAAAAGAGGTCATATTTTGATTAATAGACGTATTTGTACCAATAAAAGCCACATAGTTATCTACTGAAGATCTAAATTGCAATCTTAATTGATTATTATCGCTTGATAAATTTTGGTAAACAATATGCATATGGCTGTTCGTTGTTGCATTTACAGAATTTAAAACGTTAGTTACTTTTGCTATATTTGTTCCTGGAGCTGATGGTGTAATTGTTATGCTACCACCTGTAACCGTCGTTGTTGCATCAACTAACGTACTAAAACCTTCATCATCACCATCTGTATTAAACTCGTAAACTAATTTTTCTTCTCTTGGTACTATATCAACGAATTGAATTTTATCAATTTCTAAAGTCACTCCTGCAGTAGGTATAGTATATGTAGTATTCCCGGCATCCTTAAAATGTACTTTTACGTCATTTTCTGTACCTGCCCAATCTGCATTTGATAAATCGAACCAATAGGTTTTATAATCTGTATCTCCAGCTGTAATATCTAAATTTACATATATTCTTCCTCCAGCTGCTTTTGGGTAAGATATTCTCATTAATGTTGGTCCAGCCGGATCACTATTCTTGATGGTTACACCAGCAAAAGGGTTTAAACCTGCATTTACTCCAGCAGTAGCTGTTCCAAAAGCCGGATTGGTACCACCTCCTGTTAAATCTACTCCCAAAAAAGTAGGATTGGTTGTTAAAGTACAAGATCCTGAAGGTGTAAAACCATCGTCTGTACCATTAAAGTCAAATGTTTGTCCAATAGCAATAATAGGCATTATAAGTAATGTAATTAAAAAAGTAATTTTTTTCATGATCGTTATGTTTAGTTGTTATTATACTTAATCTCTGTATTAGAATAATTTTAATCTTGAGTCTAAAAATATCTGATCTAAACATCAGATAGTAAATAAGACTCCAGCTATTAACCTACTATTTTTTTGTTTTTTCTTTACCAGCTTTTCTAGCTTTTATTTGCTCTTTGGTTAAAATCTCTTTAAAGATTTTTTGATAATATTTTTTATTTATTTCTTTTAATTCTTCTTTTTCAGCTCCAGCTTTTCTTAATGCTTTGATTCGTTCTACATGAACTTGAAAGATTTGAGCTTTTTGTTCTTCTGATAAAGCTTGAGTTTTATCTCCTTCAACAATTTCGGTGTTTAATTGTTCTACTTTTTCAGTAGCTTTTGCTTTTAATTTGTCTGATTGAGCAAATACAGTTGCTGAAACTGTGAAACATAACATTAATGTGAATATGATTTTTTTCATTTGTTTAAAATTTATGTGGTTATTAATTATTTACTTTAAAATTGTCTAAACGCCACTGTGTTTTCCAGAAAGTATCATCAATAATTTGATTTACTCTAACTGCTACATAAAAGTTACTAGCTGGATTGATACTCATTACTTTTCTTTTGTAATCATTTGTAGCGTATCCGTCTGTTTCCATAGATGCCGCAGTTTCTGTACCCATTACAGTCCAGTCTGCATCTGTCCATGTCCCTGAGCCATTATACGTCTCAGAATAATAAAACGTAATATCTGCATTATTAAACTGTGGTGCTTGACTGTAAGCAATATCTACAGATACATCTATAGCTCCAGAGATTGCCATTTGTGGTGTAATAACGACATTATCAATAATCCCGTTTCCGTTTTGTGTGTTACTATAGAAAACTACTAAGCCTGTGTCTGAAGATTGTGTCTCATCATTAACATCTGCATATTTACCACCATTCATATTATATTTAAACAACTTTGTAGCTGGTAAATCTTGTGTTGGCAGTATAAACGCCTGAAAACCTGCCACATCTAAATCAGCAACTGTTTCAAAAGTCTCTACATAGTTGAATGCACCATTATCATTATCAATTATTGTAATGGTTTGTGTTTGTAAATTGACACCTGGATCTAATCCACCTGTAACAGATGTAATTGTTAATGTAATCGTTTCGTCAGCCTCTAAATCTGAATCATCAACAATAGCAATATCAACACTGCCAAAATCAGATCCAGAAGGAATTACAAACGAATACGGGTTTATTGTACTGCCATTAAAATTAAAATCTGATGCATCAGCACTACCAGATGTGGTCAGTTCTATAGTAGCATCAGAAGATGTTAATGAAGTTATGTCAAAATTAAGTGTAATTGTTCCTGCATCTTCGTTATAGGTTAATGTGTTAGCCGCACTAAAATCAATAACTGGATTCGGAGGTAAATCATCATTAATTATTGTTATTGTTGTTTCAGTCGTCACACCAGCAGACAATCCTCCTGATACTTCACTGATAGAAAATGTTGCTGTTTTGTCAGCCTCAAAAACGCTATTATTAATAGCTTGAATATCAAAGGTAGCAAAAGTGGATCCACCTGGAACATTAATGATAAAATCACCTGAAGTCTGACCAATAACAGTATAATCTGTACCATAAACAGCATCTCCAGAAGACGAAACCGAAATTGTTCCACCATCTGTAGTTTCTTGATTAAAAGGGATATTAACAATTAGGGGATTTAAAGAACTCTCATCTATCTGGTCTGTTTCGTTTTCAAAACCAACCATCGCTATTAATGGGTCATCGTTGTCGAGTATTGTAAATGTTAGTGTTGTATTTTCGCCAAGTTCTAATGCACCACTAACACTTGTGATGGTTATTGATAATACTTTGTTTTGTTCTATAATATCATTATCGAGTGGTGTGATAGAGAATGTGGCTACTAAACTTTGAGGTACAACTTCTAAAGAAAACGAAGCACTTCCTAAACTTGTTTCATAATCACTTCCATAATTTGCACCTGTAATTGAAACACTTATTGTGCCTCCTGCATGATTATAATCATTGATTCCGACATTAACAGTCAAGCCACTTGTGGCATTCTCTATTTCAAGTAATTCACTTAGTGTAAAACCCACTATACCTGTTCCATTTAAAGCATTATCATCTTCTTCACACGAAACAATGAAAGTCAAGGTTATAATTGATAAAAGCAAAAGTTTAATTTTCATATATTACTATCGATTTAAATTAGGTTTAATTAATTGTTGACAACCTTAAAATTACTAACAATTATGTTTAATCAAGTATAAAAATAGTCTAAAGAAGTCTACTTTTTGTAAACTTGTTTTATGACATTAGTTTATAATTACTTTTTTAGTTTCTGAATAACCTTTAGCTTCAAGTACCACAATATACACACCTGTTGTTGCATTTGAAACATCAATACTTTGATTAACTATAGATGAATCTAAAGTTTTACTCATAACCAACCTTCCTTGTATATCATAAAGATTTAAATCCGTATTTGTTTTTACTATGCCATTTACTACTAAAAGTTTATTAAGGGCATATATTTGAATCACATCTAAAGGGTTTTCAATAAGTGACATTGCATCTTCAGAAACTCTTAAGAAGAATCTACCAACTCCACTTAAATTAGAGTTAGGTGTAAATGTGTAATTAGATGTATTTAAAACTGTAAACGTATTTTCTAAAGCATCTTCTAAGACGACCTCAATAGATGAAGGTAAATCAAAATCTGACAGACTAATAGTAATTTGTTCTCCTTGAACAGCATTTAATCCTAAAGAAATTACAACATTATTTAAATCATTGGCCCCTAATGACTGAACCGCCATAGCATCACCTACATTGTTTTGAACCAAATGAGAATAGATGGAAAAACTAGAAACTGTTTCTCCAAAAACCTTAGAATCATAACCAGGATCTAAGTCTTGACTTGCATTCGAATTAAAATAAAAATCAGTAAAGTAAGATGATGTTGCACTATTAAGGTTGACCTTAAAACGACCTATGTGATTACTTTCGCTATTTCTTCCTAAAATGAAATCGTCTGTACTTCCAATAGTTCTCATACTTGTTGTGAAATCAACTGAACCACCACCTACTTTTGATGCTACAAAGAACCCTTGTCCAGGAGTGATTAAGCTCCCTGGATTAGCATCTGAAAATGCTTGATTCCAAACAGTCCATCCATTAGATGCATCACCATCATACCCATAAACTCCAGAACTTGATGCTGCAAATTCAGCATTATTTTCAGTTAAAAAATCAGCAAGTGTAATATAAGACGGATAAGGATTTCCTATTAAATTCCATTCTCCAAAACCACCAACTTCTTCAGTAGTTAATATGTTAACATCTGAAGTTCTTACCTCTCCGTGGAAATTCAAAGCTGATGTTTCAGCTAAGGTCCCATTGGTTCCCATTCTATAACCTTTTCCAGATGTTAAAGCATCAGTAGCATCAAAATCCCAGTTTTCGTATACACCAGGATTGGCTGAATTGTCAAACGGACCAAAAAGTACAGCATCACTTCCTGGGTCTTCAACAAAAAATGAGGCATTGTCAACATAAAAATCATTAAACGAGGTGATCACAACAGGTGATGCTATTAAATCATTCCCCGCAATCGCTTCATTATTATTCACATATCTTCTAAATCGCACTTCTCCAGTAGATGTTCCGTTCACAATTAAAGACGAAAATTGATCTGAGTCACCTCTAAGTATTAAGCTGTCTTCAGCACCAGAATCTGTAACTAAATCACCTAGAACTGTAATTGACTTTCCTTTATTTACCAATACTTGTTTACCTGTAGATATGGTTAAATTATCGGCTGAAACATCACCATTTACCGTCACAACGTGATCTATAGTTACATTGTCTGTTCCTAATGGAACCACACCTCCATCCCAAGTAGTTGTATCGCTCCAATTTCCATCTTGAGTAGAAGCAATACTTGGAGGAAGTGGAGGTGCTAAATTGAAGTAATCTACAATTACAGAGACATTGTCAAAATCGAATGTATTACCTAATGATGCATTGGCGGCATTAGTTTTAACTCTTAGATCTACACGTATTTCATCAAAATCAGCACTTAAAGATCTATTGATACTATATGATGCCCAACTTGCAGTCAATGCCTCATTTCCGTTAAATTGATTGTTAACCGCTCCTCCTCCAATAGAGTGAGAAATTTGTATACCAACAGTCGTAGTAGCATTATTAGATTTGGCATCAAAATTAACTGTAACATCATTAACTTGTTCTAATTCAGTTGGTGAAAATGTAAAAAACGAATTTCTAAGCGTATTGTTAGTTGTTGCATTCTGGTTAAAAGTCAATCGACCAGCACTACCTCCACCGTTACCAGTTGTTAAAGATGCGCTTACATCTGGACCATTAGCAATCCAAGGCACTAATTCACCACCATTATTTTCAAAATCGCCATTGGTTGCAATATTAACAGATAACGTATTAATGATAATGAACTGATCAATTTTAAAAGTTCCTGCTAATCCACTGCTACCACCTAATTGAATTCTTAATCCAATACGATCTAAAACACCTGCATTATCTGAGTTTGATGGAATTGCAAAATCATAGGTATTAAACCCTACTCCGTAAGGAATCGTTAAATTACCCGATTGCTCGCCATTTCCCGGTGAATTATCTCCTATATCATAATTAACAATTTTGAATGTCTCATGATTTCCTGGAGTTGCTGTTTCTGTAAGAAGGTTTTCTGCCACAATTCGAACCATTGTATAATCTCCTTCAACAAGACCTAAGCCATCAGGAGTTCTTATTTGTTGAAAACCTCCTGCATAGGGTGTTGGTGTATCTGTTGCTTCTAAAACACCTCCAGAAACATTTAAACTAGGGATTCCTCCATGAGTGAAACCTTCTAAATCACCATCAGTGTTAAAATCATAGTAATAACTTTGCCCAAATCCTAAGAATGGCAAAACGAAAAATAAAATATATGTATTTTTTTTCATGATGTAAATTGTTTGTGCTTCAAATATATTTTATTATTCAACCTTAAAGGTTTGTTAATTGTCAGATAACGTTTGATAACTGTGAAACCCTCAGCAAAACCGTAAAAAACTGGTCAATTCCATAAATAAAAGGGTAAGTATTTACAAATTAAATAAAATGTTGTTTTTTGTGTAATTATAAATTCAGCCTTATCATTTTAACGAAAAATATGTTGCAACCCTTCCAAATTATCTTGCAGAATACGTTCAGGATCACCACCTTTTACATGACCTAAAACACCAAATGGTCCTTTATATCCTAAATCGATTAATTCTTGTATCATCTCTTTTTCTAAATTTCCTTGTCCGATTGTGATGATTTTTGGACCTTCAGCTTTCATTCCATTAAGGTTCACACACCATAGATATGGCAAGAGTTTTTTTATATTTACTGAATAGGTTTTTAATGCATCATGTGCATGGTGAAAATTAAATATAACACCTAAATCATGATTAGGCAATGCCTTAATAATCCGCAATTGATTCTCTGGGTTTCCAAACCAACCACCATGATTGTATAAAGCAATTTTACAACCTAGTTTTTGAGCACGATTTGAAAGGTATTCAATCATTTTGACTGATTGAAGTAAAGCTTCTTCATTAGATAAATTTTCAAAATATTCTGGTTGAAACCCAACCCATATTTGAGTTTGTAATCCTACAGCTTCCAGATTTTCGAAAAGGACTTCGCTCTCTGATTTTAGTTGACCAACCTTATCCTTATTCAAATTGATATAAAGCCAAACTGCTTTGATACTTATTCCTTTCTGTTTCGCCATTTTCCATTCTTGCTGCATAGAAGGAATATGTTTTGGACGATTACCATAGGCATACTGTTTATATCCCAAACGTTCTAACATCTCTAAACGTTCTTTTGGCGAGCGATCTTTGACATCAAAACCTACAATAGACCAAGGAATTAGATTCTCTTTTTGAAAGCGTCCATGAGGCTTGTTGGAAATTGATTTACAACCTAAAAGTATTAGCATTAAACAAAAAAGTACGAAGACTTTAACTATTCTCATAAACTACATTTTGATTATTACTACTTAATCTTCAATAAATTCTGCTTGGTAATACTCAAAAAAGTACTCACCAATTTTCTTCATCGCTGAAGTTACATAATGTCCTATTGGTGGTGGATTTTTCTCAAAATAGAATTTAGAGTTCTTATGAGTTTCTTGCGGAATTAAAACTACATTAGCATCTGCTTTAGCAACGTTTTGCATCGCCTTTACAACTTTACCATGACCTACTTGAAATAACAAAAAAGGTAATTCCGGACTATTAAAATCTTGTCGTACTCGACTGACTAACTTGGTTAAATTGTCTTCGTAAGCTTCTCTCGGCTCCATACCTCCTTTTTTTCCACTATCACTTTCTCCTTGCACCCAAAGCATACCACATAACTTATAGTTATCTTTTTCTAAACTGCTTAAAACCTTATTAGAATAATTGATAAACTCAGAATATAACTGTGGTTGGTCTTGCTCATTTATTAGGCTTGCTTTTTCTATGCTCCAATCTGGATTCCATGCGCCATACAACGACATTCCTCCTCTAGCTCTTTTGATTAAAATAATGTTGTGATCAGGATATTCCTCAGACATTCTAATTCCGAAGAACAACTCCGGACCAAATAAGTAATCAGCTCCAAATTTTTTGGCAGTATGCTTGGCAACTTTAGTAGTATCTAAAGGTTTTCCTTCGTTAAAATTATAAAATAATGTAACATTTTTCTGAGCTTTCTTTAAGCGTTGTTTATCAATTTCTGATAAACCAGAAGCTTTTGCACGACCATCCATATTAGATTGACCAGCTAATAAAAATACTTTAGTTTTATTAAGAGCTGTTTTGTTTTCTTGTGCTTTGCACGCCAAAACACTAATTGAAATACATAGGAATAGAATTAGTTTTTTCATTTTTTTAATCTTTATCTAAATAATTAGGAATGCCATCTCCATCGTCATCTCCATTCCCTTCAGCATCATCAGGTATTCCATCGCCATCTGCATCACGAACTAAAATGTTCTCCTTGTTTTTTGCAGATACATCAAATGGTTCTGTTCTTAGTAATGCTATACAACCATCACCTTCTCCTAAAGCTCTAATATTTCTAGAAAATTTATGCAATAAAGGCTCGTAAATTTCTCGTTCTGTAACTGCTAGGTTTCTAGTTTCATTAGGGTCTTTTTCATAATCATATAGCTCGTAAAAGTTGTCTCCACCCTTTTTGCTTAACCATTCGATATAGCGGTATTTCCCTTTTACTCTATAGCCATAACCTATACCTCGCTGACCTCTATAAACAGTAATTGCTCCAATTTTGACTTGTGCATCTGTATCATTTAAAATAGGAACTAAGCTTCTGCCCTTGATTGGTCTTCCATCTGTTTTAGTTGCATTTTTAGGCTGTTCAGGTATCTCTAATCCTGCTAACTCACAAAGCGTTGGGTAAATATCGATGGTAGACACTGCTGAATAAGTAACACCCTTAGCATTCGAATTTCTCGGGTCGACAATAATTAATGGTGACGAAGAAGCGACTTCTAAATTAGAATGTTTATTCCAACGACCATGTTCACCTAAAAACAAACCATGATCTCCCCAAAGCACAATAATAGTATTATCTGCAACACCTAATTCCCTTAATTTTTCTAATACCATCCCAATTTGCACATCTACGAAAGAAGTACATGCATAATACCCTCTTTTTAATTCAAGTTGAAAATCTTCATTGATCAATCCTGTTTCTGGATTCATATTTTCTTTTACATCCTTGCCCTTAATTGTATAGGTTTTTAAATCATCACGTCCTATTGGTGCTTTTTGATTTGCAGCAACCTCAAATTTAGTGTCGTTATATAAATCCCAATATTTTTTTGGAGCTATAAAGGGTTCGTGCGGCTTTTTGAAACCGATAGCCATAAAAAACGGTTCATCTTTTTGAGCGACTTGTTCTAAGAGTTTTACACCCTCAACACGAATAATACCATCTACATAATCTTCATCTGGCAAATCTTGAAAGTCTAATGCTATTCCTTTAGGATGATGACCACCTTTGGGCGCTAAATAAGGAATACTCCAAGACGCCTCGTCATCTCCATCTTTACCTTTATCTTCTCCAACCGTTCTTGGGTCATGTATTTTTCCTGCAGCTGCAGTTGTATATCCATTGCTTTTAAAATATTGTGGCAAAAACTTAACATTTGGTAGTTTTGCTCTTATGGGCTTAAATCCAATCACACCTGTTTCTTCAGGCATTAAACCTGTAGTTATTACTGCACGTGATGGACCACAAACTGCATATTGCACTTGATGATTTCTAAAAGTCATGCCATCTTCTGCTAAGGCATCAATGTTAGGCGTAATAGCATGTTCGTCTCCATAAGCACCTATATTATTACGTAAATCATCTACACAAATTAATAATATGTTTGGTTTTGATTGATTTGTATTTTGAGCAATTCCAATATATGAAATGAAAAACGCAATAAGTAATGCAGTGAAATAATATTTTATGTTCATAGAGTTGTTTAATTATATTGGACTAAATAATCATGACAGAGTTTAATATATTAATAATCGCCTTTAATGTTTTTATGATATGCTGTATGAAGAATCAGTTTTAGTTCTGAAACTACAGATTCATATTCTTTTTGATTAACCACATTAATATTCTCATCTTTATCTACTCTGTGGTCATACAACATAGATGTTATTGTTGAATTATCATCTGGTTTAATAAATTCGGTATAACTAAAATCATTGGTTTTCAATGTAAAACCATTTCCTTTTTTAATAAAAACATGATTTTTCCCTTTGGAGTTTTGGTTTTTTAATACTGAAACTAGGCTTTTACCATCTAATTGGTTCTTGGGAAACTCTAATCCACATAATTCAGCTAAAGTGGGATAGACATCAATTAATTCAGTTAATGCATTTGAAGTTCCTTTATTTTCCGAAAACGGATTATAAATAATTAAAGGTACTTGAGTAGAAGTATTGTAATTTGTAAACTTTGCCCATTGTGTATGTTCTTGCAAATTATAGCCATGATCTGACACCAAAATAACAATCGTGTTTTTATCTAAACCTGAAATTTCCAGCTCATTTAAAATCTTACCAATCAATGCATCTGTATAACTTACAGTTGCGTAATACCCATGAATCAAATCGATTGCTAATGAATCTGAAACTTTACCTTTCTTAGGAATATTAGAATAGGCACGCATTTCTGGCCAATTACTGATACTCATTTTTGGCGCATTCTTTGGGATGTGATTATTATCAGGTTGTTTTATAGAATTTCTATCATACAAATCCCAGTACTTTTTTGGTGCATTAAATGGTAAATGAGGTGAAATAAAACCAGCTGTCAAAAAGAAAGGTTTGCTAGAATTTTTAAGCTTTTTAATATCTCTAATTACTTTTTCGGTCATCAATCCATCAATATAAATAGAATCATTTACTTCCGCTTTTTCATACGCTTGACCAGTATTTGTTGCTTTATATTCAATTCTGTTTTCAGGATTTTGATAGTCTTTCCAAATTGACTGCCAGTAATCTGTTGGTGCTAAATTGCTATCATTTTTATCAAAAGCATAAGGTCTCCAAACTTCGTTCCAATCTGTTTCTCTATCATCTAAGTGATGATATATTTTTCCATTAGAAATTGTGGTATAGCCATTATTTTTAAATAACTGTGGGAGTGTGATAGCTTCAGGTGTTTCTTTTTCAACAAACGTATTATAATTTAAAAATCTATTTTTTGTTGGTAACATTCCTGTAAGCATACTTGCTCTTGAGGCTCCACATACAGGAACATTACAATAGGCATTTGTGAATTTTACCCCCTTATTCGCTAAATCATCGATATTAGGTGATAGGATTTGTGAGGCTCCAAAGCTTGATAATTCTGGGCGCAAATCATCCATGTAAATCAGGAGAACATTTGGTTTTTGTAGGATTTCACCATTTGTTGACTCCTTACAATTCAAGAAAACCAAAAATGCCAAAACATAAAAACGCTCTAAAATTGTCCTAATCATAGTATTGTATTTCTTAACCAAAACTAAAGGAATAGAAATTAAATTGAGTCTAGTATCAGATGTATATAGTTTAATAATTGTCAGTTATAATTCAAGAATTGACTTATAACGAACTACTATCGGTTAAAACAAAACCTTTCTGATTAGAATTATCAATAATTTTGAAAAAAAAAACGATACTACTGCATGAAACAGATTTACCTTAAACTTTTCTTTTCAATTATCTTATTGACCTCTTCAATTACTGCTATTGCTCAAATGGACATGATGAATGCCTTACCCTCTAATTTGGCAACTCATACTGCAATTCAAAATGGAGATTGGTTCAGCACTTCTACTTGGGATACTGGAACAGTCCCTTCAACAGGTGCAATTGTATACATTCCAAATGGAATCACTGTTAATTATGAAGGATCCTCAGGTGACCATATTTTTGCCATTCGCGTTGATGGAAACTTTAATATGACTCAGACTAATACTAACTCAACATCCCGTATTAAGTTTGATACGTTCTTTGCAATGCAGTCTTCTTATGTGACTTTTTTAGCCAATAATCCTTCCGATGGTAACATCATCATTAATATAGAACCTTTTGATATAGAAGCTTATCGTTCGGGCACCAATATTTGGTCTACAGCGGCCAAAAATCATTTTAGAGATAATGGTGTGGTCACTTTTAAAACCAGAACTGGTCAAGGAGATGACAGGTATAATACGATTGCAGAAGCTAATGCTGGTGATTTTCAAATTATAGAAAGTGGTGCAACCACTATAGACGATGGTTCAGGTGTTTTAGGTCGTTACAGTTGGGACCCCTTGCAATTAAGTTTAGGGATGGTTACTATGGGACAACTTGAAATCATCGGTCAAGAAAAATTAAATATGGTCAAATTAGCAGCAGATGCTAATGCTGGACAGAGTAGTATTCAAGTTTTTGAAATTCCAACAGGTTGGAAAACAGATGACGATATCATTATCACAAGTGGTGGAAATGCTTCTAGCTCAAACAATGGAGAAGATCAAGTTAAAATTTTAAGTATTTCAGGCACTACTATTAATTTAGATAGCAACTTAACCAAAAATCATGAAGGCAGACCTTCCGAAGATTTGCATTGCTATGTTGGTAATCTTACTCGAAATATTCTTATCAAATCGCCTTCAACTAATTCAGTCACTCAAAGAGGACATGTTATGGCAATGCATAATGACACCAATGTTCAAATTAGAAATACTCAATTTCTAAGATTAGGTCGCACAAACAAAGGGCAACTATTAGATGATTTTGTCTGGAATAATTGGTTAGAACCTAATGTATTTACATCGAAAATATCAGCTTTAGGGCAAGAATGTGCAGAAATGCGTCGCATCCCAGAAAATGAAATCACAAATTCTAGAGGTCGTTATTCTATTCATTTACATAAATTAGGCACCGCTTTTGGAGCCAATATGGCTCAGGTGACTGGAAATGTAGTTTGGGATAATCCTGGTTGGGGAATTACGCATCATGATTCTCATGCCAATGTTTCAGACAATGTAGTATATGATGTTGTTGGTGCTGGAATTGTTTCTGAAACTGGCAGCGAAACAGGTACTTGGGATCATAACTTGGTGGTTAACATTCAGCAAGGGCATACTACAGATCCTTACGAAGCGTCACTGCATCACGATGATTATCTGTTCTCTGGTCAGGGATTAGCTTATAAAGGGCGAGCCGTTTTAAGCAGAAATAATGTCATTACTAATGCCATCAGAGGTGTAGGCATTATCAACATGAACAACTCCATTAATAATTTAGATCGTTTAGATGCTCAGGCTTTAGCAACCACAAGACCTGGATATGAAGTAGATAATTTTCCCTTAAGCCGAAATGGGTATAGCAAAGAAGGTGATGGAGTCATGCCTGTAGAAGCTTCTTTAATTATGGAAAACACGACCGTTATTGATTGTAATATTGGATTGCGATCTATTGAACGTGATATGGGCGTGAATCACGAATCTAGATCAATTTTTAACGGATTAAAAGTTTGGGGAGCCAACACTGGCATTCTTATCAATTATCAGGCTGATTACAGTTTTAAGGATGTCTATATTTCTGGAAATAACCCTAACACATCTTTGGGTATTGATATGTGGAAGCATTCACATAATCAAACGTTTGAAAACATTAAACTTGTTGATTTAGAATATGGCATCAGAGTTTCTAAAACAACCCTAAGTAATTCCGAAGAACCTAAAACCAGAAATAACGGCTTTACACCTTGGATATTTATTGATTTAGAAACTAGTAATGTTGCTGAATTTTATGAATTACTAATAGACAATCCGAGTATAAATCCTGTTTTTAATTATACCGAACACCCAGATAACACTATACATTTGAGTTCAGGCGATCTTGTCTCAAGACCCACTACTTTTACTATTTTAGACGATTCAACTTTAGAGCTTGATTTCTCTGAAATGGGAGAAGATGCATTACGTTTTGAAGTTGATGGCATTATAACTGATGATTATGGAAGTTACGATATGGGAATTCAACAGGCATTTGCCCAAGGTAATCTGCGAGAAGGTTACCCAAAGCGTATTTATCAGTTTGCGTCTCATGCAAAATTTGAAGAATACTTGGCTGCTAATGGTGTTTACAAAGATGAAACGGATAATGATCAGCTCTATTTTATCTTGAAAGAAAGTTTACCCAATAGACGTTCTTTTGCATATACAACCTTTCCTGTAAGAGTTAATATTATGAATGCACCTTCGTCTGGTGTGTTTGCAAACCCTCAAGTTGAAAGTGCATCTGCACTAGCTCCAAAAAATCAAATCATAAGCCGATTAGCAACTGTAACTCAAAGTAGCACGAGAACTGGCTTAACTTTTTCAGATGGCTATCACAGCACTGTAACAATTGATTGTGCTGCCGAAAAAGCTATTGATGGCAATAATAATGGTAGAATTAATGCGCAGTATTATCAAAGAGGATTGTTACCCGTTGGTAGCTTTTCTGAAACCAATGTTGAATCTGAACCTTATTACGATTTGGATTTTGGTGAAGAAAAAATCATTGATTATTTTGATATTTGGAACACTGTAGAACTTAACGGTTCTGATATTGAAACGGTTTCAAATCATTTTAAAAATTTCTCTGTATTTATTTCAGACACCCCTTTTACGGGAACAACTTTTGCTCAATCACAAGCAGAAGCTGATTTTGAATACACTAAAAACAGTACACCTACTCGCAAATTATCTCAGAATAACTTAAATGCGGTCGGACGCTATATGCGTATTCAATCTTCAGAATCTATAAACACGACATTGAAATTTGCTGAAATTGAAGTGGTTGGTCGCACCTACACTGGCACTTTAGATACTGTTGATGAAACAAAAGATAATTTGATTGTAATATATCCTAACCCAACAGATGGTATATTACATATCCATTTAAATAAAACATATATCAATGTTAATATTGAAGTGATTAATCTTCTAGGACAAACTGTATTATCAGAATACCATAATGAGCTAGCCCAAACAGAAATGCGATTACAAGTAAATTCTGGAATCTATTTTGTACAAATCGAAGGCGATAATAACTTAAATATTATCAAAAAAATAATAAAACAATAAGTGTTAGTCTTGTTAATTAATGTCCTGAAAAACTAAAACATTTCAGGACCATTAGTTTAATAGGTCTGACTTACTATTTCGCTTTCACGGAAACCAATTCGCTGAGCAATCGCGTAAAGGGTTTGTCCTTTTTCTAAAGCAACTGGTTCTGTGTACAACTTCCATCCACTGTTGAAATCGAATTTTTGATCAGGCTTATTAGAAATGATGTAAGCAATTGAAGCCCCTTTAGTTTTGGTAGAAAGTGCTATTTTTTTTCCATCTGATATATCAACTGCATTCAGCGAAACACTATCCGTTATTGGTTGTTCAAAATCCGGCCACATTGTTTTGACCATTTCAGATTCAGGAATTAAACCACAATCGTTTCTGTTTTTGAGATGACGCTCCAAAGCCTGTCGCATTTCAGTTAAAACAGAGGCATATGCTGGATCTTCAGCTAAGTTATTAATATTGTGAGGGTCTTTTTCACAATCGTATAACTCTTCCTTAGTTTTTGTTTGAAACCAAATTTGTTCGGTTTCATCAATCTTATTTTCTTCATTTAATTTCAAAAACACAGGCATCATTGCGATGTTTTTTCGGTAGCCAATATCTTTATATTTTGGCAACTCAGGAAAATCATTTCTTAGATACAAGAATTGGTGATTTCTAACTGCTCTAATTCTGTCTGTAAACTCATCAAAACGATCTGAGCTACCAAAGATATACGAACGTTTTTCAGCATCAAAATCTCCTAAAAACGCTTTCCCTTCTATATAGCCTGGCGGATTTATACCAGCTAAACTTAGCATTGTTGGTGCTAAATCTACAAACGAAATCATACGATCTGTTCGCCCGCTTTCGGTATTAATCCTTTTAATCATAAAAGGTACTTTTAAACCAGAATCATAAATCTCACGCTTTTGTCTGGGCAATGGTCCACCATGATCACTATAAAAGAAAATGATTGTATTGTCATATAATCCATCATCTTTAAGCTGTTTTATAAACGCTCCAACCTCAGCATCCATGAGCTCAACATTACTGTAATGTCGCGCAATAGTATTTCTGGTTGCTTCATTATCTGGTAAATAAGGTGGAACGCTGACATCATTTGGATTTACTGTTAAAGGTAAATTACTGTTTTTCCATAATTGACTCTCATGAGTTGTGCCGATATTAAAGACCGAAAAGAACGGTTGATCTTTTGGTGTATTTCGCCAATGGGCTTTGCTATTATTTTCGTCCCAAGCTGTCACTGGCGCAGCAAACTGGTAATCAGTTTTTTGGTTATTCGTACAATAATATCCTGCAGCTCTTAAATATTCGGTGTAGCATTTGACTTCCTCTGGAATAACTGCCGAATATTCAACAATTGTTCCGCCTTCTAAATCGGTTTTATTGGCACTTTTAGAATACGTTCGTTTTCCCCAGGAATGAATATCTTTTCCAGTACGCATGTGCATGGTTCCAATACTTGTAGGATACATTCCTGTAATAATAGCTGAACGACTAGGACCACAAACACCAACAACTGCAAACGCATTGTCATAAACCATGCTCTCTTTGGCCAAAGCGTCTAAATTAGGTGTTTTTGCTGTATGGTCTCCATAAAATGAAAACGTCGGACTAATATCTTCCGTTACAATCCAAACAATATTGGGTTTTGTTTCTTTTGCTGCAGGTTGTATTTTTTCTTTGTTCTGTGAATTACAAGATAAACAAAGCATAGATAATAAAATGACAAATATCTGTTTCATAACCCTTATAGATCAATTTTTATAATTCTTCTTTGTCTTGGTTTTAGCTGAAATGTGCCTGACACTAATTTTCCATCTTCAACAAAGGAATATTCATAAGTACCAAAAAAACCTCTTCCCGAAACAGTTCCTTCTTCAGTAGTTAATCCGTTCAAGTTAGTTTTCCAAGCGACATGTACTAATGAGAAATAGGCTTTTCCCATGATTCCTATTTCATTATCTGTTGTAAAGATATCAGATTTTTTACGACCATCTTCCGTATTTCCCCAAAATAAAAATTCAGACACATTAGGATGACTAAAGGCTGCAATCATAAAATCTCTGGTGTATTGTTCTCTAACTTTGGGATCTTGAATATCCATAGTAAACTCTGAAATACTTATTTGTTTTCCTAAGGTTGCATAAAATGACAAGATTTCAAGCACCCGAGTTGGAGGTGTCAAATCACTTCCAATATGACTTTGGATACCAATGCCTTGAACTAAACCTCCTGTGTTTTCATCGATGCGTTTTATAAAATCATAATACCATTGTTGTTTTTGAGTATCGATTCCGCCCTTGCTAATAATGCCATATTCGTTTGTAAATCGTTTAACATTGGGTTGTTTTGTGGCAATAGTTCTAAATCCGTTATAAAGAATTTCTTCACTTCCTGTTATATTTTGTAAATCTTTATTAGTGTAAGCTTCATTAACCACATCCCAATGCGTTAATTTACCTTTTGTATTTTCTAAAATATCCTTAACGTGCGCCTCTACTATTTGAGTTACTTTTTCAGGATTATCTTTATTTTGGCGAATCTCTTGAGTTAGGTAATTAAATCCAGGCCAGATTAAAACATGTCCTTTAACTGGATAGCCATCAGCTTTAAGAATATCTAAGGCATGCAGAGTCTGTTTGCGTTTATCCTCTCTAAACCAACCTTTTATTTTTAAATCGTTACCTAACACCAGACTATTAAAAGCTTTTTTAAAATTCTTGTAATCATCTGTATTGTTTACAATATCTTCAGCAGCCATTCGTGCACCAAACGGAAAAGCATGATTTATCAATTTAATATTAATGCCTTTTTTAGAAATTGGTTGTCCGTTTTTAGTAAACTGAACTGTAAAATCTCCTTTTCTAATGGCTTCAATGCGTTCATTAGCTTCTTTTCGCCATTGGGCATCATCTTCCATTCCTTGATAGGTAATTTCCGTTTTAGGCAATGCCTCTAGTTTGGTGCCTTCAGGAAATATTTCAAATTTTATGTCTTTAATGAAAAAGGATTGAGGTCGAAAACCATATTGTATAACAATGCTTAAATCTTCTTTTTTAATAAATCTGTCGGCTTCAAAAGGCAAATAATAGGTTTGCCATTCTGAAGAAAAGCTCTGGGTATAATCTATATTTCCTTTATAATCTTTAGTTTGTTTAAAGATGAAAAGTGCTTTAGCTTCTCCTGTCTCTAGACTTGACGTTTCTGTTTTTGCCTTGAAGGATAATAAAAAAACTGTTCCTTTTTTACTTCCCTTTGCATTAATAGGAATTTTTGTAGCGCAACTGTAAATAAATTTGGGCTCTTCGGTAGTTTTCACTAAAAACTGGAGGGTTCCATCGCTATCTTTAGACGTTTCAATCATCGAAAAATTTCCTTTAGCATTTAACTTTTCAATCTTTTTTTGATCTATCAAATCTTGTCCAAGAGGCTTGTTTTGGGCAACTGCCAAAGACATACATAACATAACATAAAGAAATACGGATTGTTTCATATTAAAAATTAGATTTCCAAGCATTAAGTTCTTCCAATAACTGTTCCGTTAATTCTTTTTCCTCACTTGTAAGGTTATTAGATTCTGATGGATCTTTTACGATGTTATACAATTCTGACCTACCTTCTTTGTACCAATTAATGAGTTTATAATCGCCTTTTCTTATGGCTGATGATTTCGTGTCTCCTGTATTTACTGGTCGTGCTTTCGACGAATGCCAAAATACGGTTCTATCATTCCAGACGACTTCATTTTGAAGCACAGGTAAAAAGCTTTTTCCGTTTGTCCCTAAACTTTTATTCGAGGTAATATCTAAAATGGTGGGAAACACATCCATCAACATCACCAAAGATTTATTATCTGTTCTTGGTTGAACTTTACCATTCCATTTCACAAAAAGGGGCACTTTAATTCCGCCATCATACAACCAACCTTTTCCTGCGCGTAGCGGATAATTAGAGGTTGCTAAATCGCGTTGTTTTGTGCCATCATTAGATAGTCCACCATGATCTGATGAAAAGATAACGATTGTATTGTCTTCTATATTCAAATCTTTCAGTAGATGCAGTAATTTACCAACATTTTCATCCATGGTTTCTACCATTGCAGCATATTTGGGATGGTCTTGACGCATTTTAGTTCTTCCAGTGCCTTCGTTTATGAAATCTGGCTGATTTCCGAAGTCAAAATTCTTGATGTCTTCTTTATTGCGTTTGATATCGTCTTCTTTTGCCTCTAATGGTTGATGGACAGCATAAAATGAAAACATAGCCATAAACGGCTTGCTTTTATCCGCATTGGTAATGTATTTGGCAACATTATCGGTCATCACATCCATTAAATAATCACCTTCTTGGCTCACTTCATCTACATCAGGCACTGGTGATTTTTTGTTTTTACCCTTTCCTTTTTTCTCATTAAAAGGATATAAAAAACTTATGGGTGAGCCAGCGTGACCTGCAGCAAAACTAAGGTCGTAACCAAAATCTTTTACACTTTGTTCGTCTCCTAAATGCCACTTCCCAAAGTATGCTGTTTGGTAGCCAGCTGTTTTGATATTTTTGACAAAATTTTTACTATCTGAAACGTTGTTCATCTCAAAACCATCATCAGGTACATCACCATTTTGGACAGGATAATTTCCTGTCATCATAGCATATCTGGACGGTACACAACGAGGATAATTAGCATAGGCATTATTAAATACAACTGATTGTTTTGCCAAGGCATCGATGTTTGGCGTATGATAGATTTGACTTCCGTTAAGGCTTAAATCATGAAAGCCTAAATCGTCAACATGTATGATTAATATGTTTGGTTTTTCTAAACTTGAAACTGAAGGCTGCTTGGTTTGATTCGACTTGCAACTGAAAATCAATACAATTAACATTAAATAAATCCAAAATATTCTTTTCATTAATCTAAGGTTAGGGTTAGTATATCGTCCTTATTAATTGTTGTTTTAATAGACATAGATTGGTTCTGATAATTTACACTGATTGTGTAGTCTCCTTTAAAAACTCTTTGTTTTAGCTCACCATTTAAATTTGTTTTTAAATCATAAGACGAACTAAAATAAGTATTCATGGTTTGCATCCATTGTTCTCCTGATACCGTTGGTGTACCATCATAATTGAATAAAGCCCACGGTTTTGAGTTTTTTGTGTTGTTATAAAACGTCCAATGCCAAATCCCATCAACTAAATAATGGCTAACATATATAAGCATGAATTGTTCAATTAAAGCACTTCGTTCCTCATTAGTATAAGTTCGAACCTTTGAATCTCTTATTTCAAATTCTGTTGCGTGAAGTGGTAAATTATATTCCTCAAAGCTTTTTAGACGTTGTAGCATTTGCTCAGGTGACACAAATTGATGCTTTATCCTCGATTGAAAACCAATGCCTTCTAGTGGAGCGCCTTCATCTAAAATTGACTGTATAATTTTTTTATAGTCATTTGGTCTACTATATGTATTTGGTGTTGTACCTGAAATCACACGGTTTTCATTAATAAAAAGTTTTACATGTAGTTTGTTGTTTAGTTTTCTAATACTATCAGCTAATTTAAACCAATACGCAAAAGTATTTCTATTTGTTAAATCGTTAATTTGATGATTCCCAATAGGTTCATTTAAAACATCCCAACAGTTTACGTCCCATTTTTTTAATGCATGAGTAAAATGTTTGCTTGCTAATGCGATGACTTTTTCTTCCTTTTTGGGGTTAGTTGTCTCTTTCTCATTCATTGCCCTTTTTTCTTCAGGACGCATGTTTTTTCTGTTTTCCCAAACTAATGCATGACCACGCATATAAAAACCATTTTCAAGAAACCATGGTAGTACTTGTTCAGCTTTAGCTTCTGTTTCACTAAAACGACGTTTTGGTTTTAAAGCATTTTCAAAGCCACTACTGTTAAAATATGTTTTTAATACCGTTTTGTATTTTGCTGTATGTGGAGAATTAAATACATCTTTGTCTATAGCTGTTCCAAACTTAAACTCATGCTTATCGAGGTTGATTTTAACCTCTGCGTTAGGGATACTATTTCCATTTTTATATTTTACAATTATGGTTAACTCCCGTTTTCTTAAACTATCAATTCTATGTAAGGCTTCTTTTTTCCAATTGGCATCCTTTTCAACATCTAAATCATTAGATTGGATTGTCTTTGTATTACAAGAAAAAAATGCAAAACAGCATACGCTTAACACAAAAAATAGTTTATTGTTTTTCATTTTATAGAATCATATATCTATTTAAATCTTAATCAGTTTCTTAAATTCTGAACCTTTATTTGTTTCTATTTTTAACAGGTACATTCCTGAAGTTAATGTACTTAAATCGATGGAGTTATTTTTTATATTTTTAACAGTAAGAACTTTAGAACCATCAATACTATTTACCATAATACGTTTCAAAGCAGTGTTGGCTTCAATAGTTAACACATCTTTTACTGGATTTGGATATACTTTAATACTGTTATTTGAAATATCTTCTAGCCCTAAAGTATTTTCAACTTCAACGACCGATATCGAAAACCCTCTTGCATTAAATGTATTAGATATTGTAGTATTAGTAGATAGGATATTAGAATCACCTTCTGCAACTCCAAAAACATAGGGTTGAACTGAACGATATTGTGTTAAATTTTGCGTACCATTATAGTCAAACAAATTATCTAATTGTACATCTGTAAAGTCGGCATCATTAATATTAATAATTAATAAAGTTTCTTTTTCAGCATTTATAAACTTATACCCAAATAAAGATTCAATTCCATTAACTGAAATAGGATTGGAACTGAAATTAATTTTTTGCATTTCTGTCATATTCACGAAAGCTTGAGCAATTAATTTTTGAGCAATACCAATTGGTGCTAATTTCATCGGTGAACCAACTTGAACTATAGTATTATCCGAAATATGATGGTATAACAATTGCTCTACCTTATCTCCTCTATTAAACCAGCTATAAACCAAAGCAGCATATCGTAATCCTGAAGCCCAAGTTTCTTCAGCAATCCCTTTTGTTACACCATATTCAGTATACCAAATCTTATAATCGTTTGGCACTAAATCATAATCGGCTTGTTTGTCTATTGGATATTGAATTCCCTCAGCAATAGCAACTTTAGCCTCTGCATTATTTGTAATAACAGTCTGAACGCCATAGGCATCATTAAGATAATGGTGTTGCGTTACCGCATCAATATCATTTGAAAGGGTAGTAAATTCTGGATTATTTTGTAGGTTATCGAATATGGTATTATTCCAACGCTCTCTTGCAGATGTGCCATTTCCACTTTTTGTGGTACACAATACAAATTTCATATTAGGATATAGGGCTTTTATGGCATTGACAATAACTTTAGCCTGTTCTAAATAAAATAATGCAGTAACATCTGTGGCATCTTGTTTTGAAGACGATTGAAAAGGTTGGTTATTGACTTGATCCCAACCAGAGTAGTATTCTGTTGTTCCATTATTGTCTACTTCTTCTATTTGAAAAATACCAGATTCTATATTTCCGAAGTAAAATTCATTGCCCAGCTCAATAGCATAAGGTAATTTTCCAGCTTGTGTAAACGCATCAATTGCACTAAGCATATCTGTTATTTTCAAATTTAAGGTAGCATCACTTTTAAGAATGGCTTCAGTGGTATTCACATCAATTCCAGTTGCAGGTGTTGGTCTAGCAATATTGACCACATACACCGCTTTAGTTTGACTAGGCAATGCATTTACAAACGTTGGAATCGTAACCACTTCTTTGTTTCCCCAAACTTTATCAGTATTTTCTAAGAATTGACCTGTGCTCCAATCCCAATAATTAGCTTGAGTACCTGCTGGATATCTCACAACATCTGGATTCATCTGAGACAGAAGATTAATGAAAGATGCATCTGTCCACCAAGTGCCTGGGTCAGAACGACGGTTAAACCCAATATTTACTTCTGAAATATCTCTAACAATAGGATCTAGAGTTGTTGTAACAGTTTGTGAAACTGAAGTATTTGAGCAAATCAAAATACTAACTACAAAAAAGAAGACTTTTACTTTGTTAATTACCATGATGACATGCGATTCGTTAAATTAAGCAGGTTCTATTAATTATTATTCTTGTTTTTGTTACCGCCTTTATTTTTCTTTCCAACGTCTAAACGCTCTGGTACTAACATTTCTTTTTTCCAGTCTTTAAGTAACTGAAGCATTTGTACTGCTTTTACTGGCTCTTTTTCAGATAAATCGTGTTCTTCTGAGATATCTTCCTTTAAGTTATAGAGTTCTAAGGCTTTTGTCTCCAAATATTCAATAAGTTTATAATCACCAGAACGCACCACAGCCATTTTACTGTCTCCTGTACTATGTGGTCTTGCTTTACGTGACATCCAATAAACCGTTCTGTCTTCCCAAGATTCTTTTCCTTTTAAAACTGAGGCATAACTTTTTCCATCTAAACCTTCTATTTTTTTATGAATGACTAAATCTAAAAGTGTTGGGAAAATATCCATGCCTAAAACGATAGATTTATCTTCAACTCTAGCTTTTAAATTAGTATCCCATTTAATAAATAAAGGCACTCTAATGCCGCCTTCATACAAATGTCCTTTTCCTGCTTTAAGCGGAAGATTAGTTGTTGCTAAATGACGTTCATTTTTGTTGCCGTCATTAGATAAACCGCCATGATCTGATGAGAATACGACGATTGTATTTTTATCAATTCCTAAATTCTTTAATGTTTGTAATAAGCATCCAACATTTTCATCTACGTTTTCAACCATTCCTGCATAAGCTGCATCATCTTGACGCATTTTACGTCGACCTTCACCTTCTTTAATATATTCTGGAGTATCTCCAAAGTTCATTGACTTTAATTGTTCTTTATTCCGAGCTTCATCTTCAGGTTTTGCTTCAATTGGTGTATGAACTGCGTAATAAGCTAAAACAGCTAAAAACGGTTGGTCTTTTGAGTTTTTTCTCATAAAATCTATCGTTGCGTTTGTTAATAGATCTGAAGCATAATCGCCCTCTTTTCCATCTCTCTCTAGGTCTACGACTTGTTCTTTATGTTTTTCACCATTCTTTTTCTTATAATTGAAAGGATAAAATCTAGAACCAATTCCTCCTGCTCTACCAGCAGCATAAGTATGATTAAATCCGAAATTCTTAGGATTACTTTTACCTTCACCTAAGTGCCATTTTCCAACATAAGACGTATTGTATCCAGCATTCACAAATTGTTTAATCATATTTTTTTCTTCGGGAATAGCTCCTAAATTCCCTTTGTTTTCATTAACAGGATACATTCCAGTAATCATCCCATAACGTGATGGTGTACAACGTGGATAGCTACTATAAGCATTATTGAAACTAACAGCTTCTTTTGCCAATTGGTCAATATTATCTGTATTGTATAATTGTGATCCAGTGATGCTTAAATCATGATACCCTAAATCGTCTGTATGTATAATTAAGATATTTGGTTTGTCTTGAGCAAAAGCGATAATTGAGAAACAGAAAACAAGTAAAAGTGATGTTTTTTTCATTGAATTTTATGATATGTTTTAACCTCTAATTAGACTTCGTTTTTATGTTAAAGTTTAATTCAGAAATTGTGCCAAAAAAAGTGATAAATTAATTATCTCCTTTTTTCTTATTTTGTTAATTGCGATTTAAGTTTTGCTTTTAATTCTTTTATTATTGAAGTATAAGCATGATCATTGACCCAGTTTTTTGTTTCTAGTGGATCACTTTCATAATCATACAATTCTCGTGCAATGATATTATCTTCTTTATAATCATCATAACTTCTGTAGTTATTATTATGCCATTCGGTATAACGGTAACGATCAGTTCTTACAGAATAACCCATGCGCTTTCCACGAGCATATTGATGATAAGCATAATCCATATCAATAGTAGTCGATTGATCATCATCTAAAAGTGGCACCAACGATTTTCCATCTGTTTGAGATGATTGAGGCACATTTGCTAACTCGAAAACTGTTGGAAATAAATCTACTAAATTCACAGGGTGATGAGATTTTTGGTTTGCTTTTACACCAGGACCAGCAAACATAAATGGAATACGTGTTGCTTGTTCAAAGTTTGAATGCTTACACCACTCAGTGTGATCACCCAAATGCCATCCATGATCTCCCCAAAGCACAATTACTGTATCTTCAAGAATACCTCTTTTTTCAAGTTCGTCTAATAAAAAACCTAATTGAGCATCAATGTAAGACACGCATGCCATATACCCATGGATAAGTTCACGTTGTTTAGCTTCCGGCAACTTATCACCAATATTCAAATCATCATCAATATCACTAAAGGCTCTTAATTCTCCAAAAGAGTGGTAAGCAAATTTTGGCGTTCCATCACCTAATTCTTGAAACTTGGCTAGTTCTATCTTGTCTCTGTCATATAAATCCCAATATTTTTTTGGTGCTATAAATGGTAAATGTGGCTTTTGATATCCAACTCCTAAAAACCAAGGTTTCCCTGAGTTTTCTAAATCACTTAATTGTTGTAATGCGGTTTGCGTGTAAAGCCCATCTTGATAGGCAGTATCACTTACATCGGCATTTTCTGTTGAGGGTTTTAAACGTTTAAACACATAACTTCTTATTTTTCCGTTTTTCTTAATGCCTTTAGCTTTAGCTTCTTCTTCTAAAGCTATTAATTTCTTTTTTGTATCAGGATCTTGGTAATACTCTAATGCGGCATCACCATATTTAGGATCATAATTTTTTGGCAATTGGTGAGGCATACTCCAACTTTTTCCATCATGTCCTGGTGAAGAAGACCCTTTATGATAAATTTTACCTACAGCAGTTGTTTCATAACCTTGATTGATTAAGTGTTCTGGCATAGATATTAAACCATCTGAAGACTCTCTAAAATCGGTATGCAAATCCCAAACCTTCGTTTTATCTGGATTTGCTCCAGTCATAACACTAGCTCGAGATGGACCACAAACAGCATATTGCACATGTGCATTTGTAAAGGTCATTCCCATTTTAGCTAAACGATCAAAATTTGGAGTATGCATTTGAGATTCACCATAATTAGACAATAATGGTTTTAGGTCATCAATAGAAAAGAAGAGAATATTCTTTTTTTCATGAGTTGAGACTGAAGTACTGATATTATTAGTTTCGGAGACTTCTGCTTTTGTTGATTTTTGAGCACTGCATGCGACTAAAAAAATCACAACACATATAGATGCTATAGATATTACTTTCTTCATGTTATTCTGACTTTCCCGTTAGAACATCTTGAACGGATGTTTCATCATCTTTTTTATCAACTATAGATCCAAAATTGGTGTCTGTAATCATTCTAAAATCTGCTAAGGATTTATCATTATCCGATTTCTTCATTAGGTCTTTTAATTGCACTTTCAAATCTGAAACGACGTTAGTGTATTGAGGATCATTAATAATATTATTCATTTGTTGAGGATCTTTTTCTAAATCATACAGTTCCCAAATATCAATATTATAATAAAAGTGTGCTAGTGTATATTTTTGTGTTCTAATGCCGTAGTGTGGCTGTACATGATGCCAATAAGGAAATTCGTAATAGTGATAATACATAGCTTGATCCCAATCTTTAGGAGTACTCCCTTCTAAAATAGATTTAAAACTTTGCCCTTGCATTTTGTGATCTGTATTGATATTTGCTAAATCTAACAAGGTTGGAGCAAAATCAACATTAGTAATAATATCTTCATTTACTGATCTTGGTTTAACCAGTTTAGGATATTTAACCATAAAAGGCATTCTTAGAGATTCTTCATAGATAAAGCGTTTATCAAAAAACCCATGGTCTCCAAGGTAAAACCCTTGGTCTGATGTTAATACAATAATAGTGTTATCGGCTAGACCATTATCATCTAAATATTTCAATACACGACCGATATTATCATCTACCGACTTTACACATGCTAAATAATCTTTAATATAAGTTTGGTATCTCCATTTACGACCTTCTTCGGCAGTCATCCCTTCAGGCTGAACTACTTCACCAGGCTTTGCACCATAAAACGCCCATTTAATTTTATCTTTACCTTTTAAACCTGCTGGCTCTTTAAATTTCATGTCTCTGCGAGAGAAATATTCCATGGTCATTTCTGTATCACCAGCCGTTAACTCGCGGCCTTTATAATCATCATTAAAGGTAGCTGGATAAGGAAAATCAATATCATCCCAAAGGGTTTCATATTTAGTATCTGGCTGCCAAGGCCTATGCGGCGCTTTATATTGTAACACCATCATAAAAGGATCTTCCTGTTTACGCTCTGATTTCAACCAATTCATAGCAAAATCAGTACTAAGATTAGTTGAATAACCTTCTAATTTTGTGTCTTTACCATTTATATTATAAACAGGGTTCCAATAATGCCCTTGCTGACCAGCCGAATTATGATACTTAAAAACATCAAAACCCTTAGGTTCAGTACCTAAATGCCATTTACCAAATAATGCTGTCTGATAACCGTTTTTTTGAAATTCTTGAGGGAATGTCCATTTTGAAGCATCAAATTTTCCACCACTTTCATTTTTATAATAACCATTTACATTACTGTAGTTACCCGTTAAAATAGCAGAACGTGAAGGACCACAAATAGCATTAGTACATAAAGCATCTTGAAAAAGCATACCCTCGTTTGCAATACGATCTATATTTGGCGTTGGCGCCAAATCTCTATAAATGCCACCATAAGCACTTATAGCTTGGGTTGTGAGATCATCTGCCATTATATATATAATATTGGGTGTTTGTACTTCTTGTACCTCAACCATCGTATTATTAACCTGATCTTTGTTAGTTACTTTGCATGAAGCTAATAATATTACACAGACGAAACCATATTTTAGTATTTTATACATATTATTTTACTTTATCTAGTGTTATTAATTCAGAAACAGAAATTATTGTCTCTTTTAATGCTTTATTCGCCGAAGAGTTACCAGTCATAATTGTAAATTCTCCGGGCTCTACTACAAAGTTGAAATCCTTATCGTACATGGCTAGACTTTCTGCTGAAATTGGAATTTCTACAGTTTTCGTTTCTCCAGCTTTTACAAATACACGTTTGTAGCCTTTAAGTTCTTTTACAGGTCTTGTATAAGAACTTCTATTATCTCTTATATACATTTGTACTACCTCATCACCATCTATATTACTGCTGTTTTTTATATTTACGGCTACCGTTATCAGATCATCTATACCATTAAAAACAGACTTAGAAACCGTTGGCTTAGAAAGTTCGAACTTTGAATAGCTCAACCCAAACCCAAAAGGATGTAAAGGCACCTTTTTCTCAGTATTGTATTTATGTATATAAGCGGTAGGTTTATGATTGTACACCATTTGTAACTGGCCAACACTTCGAGGAATCGTTAATGGTAACTTACCACTTGGATTAACTTCACCTGTTAATATTTCTGCGACAGCCTGACCACCAAATGCTCCTGGTTCCCATGCATTAACGACTGCTTTTGCGCGTTGTTCTAACCAAGGTTCTGCAATTGGACTACCACTTACATACACCACAATTACAGGTTTATTAAGTTCAAACATTTTGTTTGCTAACTTCATTTGGTTTCCTGAAAGTCCTAAAGTTGCACGATCTATATTCTCACCTGTTGTCTTATTTTTCCAGTCGTGACGGTATGAGTTTTCACCTAAAACCAAGACCAAAATATCAGCATTAGATGCTTTACGCTTCGCTGTTGCGATGTTTTCATCAGTAATCCATTTTGAGCGTTGTCCACAATCGTAATATTCTGTAAAATATCCATATTTGTCAGCAAGATTGTCTAAACCTTCTTTAATGGTTATGTAATTTTCTTCTGGCTGTGGGGATGTCCAATCACCAAGTGTTGTCATATTATGTGCATTTGGTCCAGTAATGAAGAGTTTTTTTCCTTTTAAGTTCTTTAAAGGTAATATGCCTGCATTTTTTTGAAGTACAATACCTTTTCGAGCTTGTTCTAAAGCAGTTGCCTGATGTTCTTTTGTGAAAATTTTATTTTTTAAACCTTCAAGATCAATGAATGGGTTTTCAAAAAGGCCTAGTCTGAATTTGGCTTCTAAAATTTTACGAACTGCGTCGTCTACTCGTGATGCTTCAATTTTACCCTCGTTAACCAATTCTACTACATAATCTTGAAAAAATGGGCCATGCATGTTCATATCCATACCTGCATTTACAGAAAACTCAACAGATTCTTTAAAGTCCTTTGCAACATGATGCCATTTTGCAATTCGCGAAATGTCATTCCAGTCGCTGACATAGAAACCGTCAAATCCCCAACGATCTCTCATTAAGTCTGTCATCATATACTCATCCATGTGTCCTGGCATACCATTAACCTCGTTATGCGCAGCCATTATAGAATAAACGTTAGCTTCTTGTACCGCTCTTTTGTATGGTGGTAAAAAGATTTCGAATAGTGTTCTTTTTGAAACATCTGTTGGTGAAGCATTAAGTCCATTAATAGACTGACTTCCAGCAATTAAATGTTTTGCGCACGTAATAACTTTATCATAACCCGAAAAATCATCACCTTGTAAGCCCTTAATTGAAGCTATACCCATATTTCCTACTAAAAAAGGGTCTTCACCAAAGGTTTCACCGGTACGTCCCCAACGTGGATCTCTTAAAACATCAATGTTAGGTGTAAAAGTCCATTGTGTGCCTGTAGCTCGCATTTCTTTTGCAGTTTGCACACTCGCCTTTACCATTAAGGCATCATCGAATGTTGCTGCTTGTGTAATTGGCGTTGGATACACAGTTGCACCACCTTCATAATAAGCATTTCCATGGATTGCATCAATACCAATTAGTAATGGAATTTGTAATGGTGATTCTTGAGCTAACTTTTGAAGTTCGTTTGCTTCTTTTGCAGTTAAAACATGTAAGAAAGAACCTATTTTACCTTCTCTAGTTAATTGTGCTATCTCTGTAGTTTTAAATCCTGGGTAAAAACCTTTAGCATCATTTTTATCTAACTCTTCCTCTGTTAAATCGCCAAGAGCTTGTTTCATGTGTTCTAAACCAACGTACTGACTCATTTGAGCAGCTTTATCTTCTAATGTCATACGCGACATTAAATCATCGATTCTATCTTCAACAGAGGCAGAAGCATCTTGATATAACCGACCCCCGCTAGCAGATTTTGTATTACTTTTAATTTCACTACAAGAGACTAAAAGTGCTACACTTACAATAATTAAGGACAAATATTTAAATACGTTTCTGATCATGTTTTGTTAAATTCTATAATTAGTAACCAGGGTTTTGATCTGCTTGAGATATTTCGGTGTTATTAGATAACTCAGTTGATGGTATGGGTAACAACATATTTTTTACAGAAACTGGATATGTAAAATCCTTGTTTCCAAGGTTTGGAAAGTTGTTATGCGTTTCTATAACTTCTTCTAAGAAATATTCATAACCTCGTCGTCTGGTATCAAACCACTCGTGGTTTTCACCTAGAAGTTCGTATTGTCTTTCTCTTAATATTCTTGTTCTAAATTCATCTTGAGCCATACCACTCCAATCTGCAGGTTCTGGTGCTTGTGTACCGTCTGCTTGTGTTCTTGCTCTCGCTAAGACTTCATTAACATATTGGTAGGCATTGCCAGGACCGTTAAGTTCGTTTTCTATCTCAGCCAGCATTAATAATAAATCTGCATATCTCAACTTAAGCATATTTCTGGCTGTTGTAATACCGTTAAAATTAGGCTCTAAATACTTTTTGAGTCCTGTATAACCGTCATTTCCATTTATTTGAATTGGATATAAATTCTGATTATTGCCATTTGCTTTTGTGTAAGAGTCATAAATAAATGTCGCCGCTATACGCGGATCACCTGGATATTGATTAAGATGCTGGTCGTACACTTCTTTATTGGGTCTAATACGTCCAAAAGTTGGATACTCATAAAATTGTTTTAGCGTATAACTCCTAATAATATCTGAATTTCTAACCGCGCCGTTAGTTGCGTATTGTATTTCAAAAATTGATTCTACAGTATTTTCATTTAACGGATTATATAATTCTGCAAAAGTTGGTACTAAACTATACTGACCGTAAACCTGTATAGCCTCGTCATAAGCCGCTTGCCACATTTCCATGTTATTTGTTTCGCTAGCTAAAGTCATATACACTTTTGCTAAAAACATATTTGCAGCTGTCTTTACAGGTCTTTGAAATAATGCCTCACCTGCATTAGGCAACATTAATTTAGCATTTTCAAAATCTGAAATAATAGCATCGTAAACTTCATTCTTTGAACTTCTAGGTGTATTGAGATTATCTATACTTGCAGGTAAGAGTTTTAAAGGTACACCGCCAAAATAACGCACCAAATCAAAATAAGTTGCGCCTCTAAGAAAATAAGCTTCACCTAATGCTCTATCTTTATTGGGCAGGTTAGACTCTTCTATATTTGCAATAATAATATTTGCTACGTTAACAGTAGTATACATTTGTGGCCACATACGTGTTAACCACGTATTATTTGGCAATGTATTTAGACTCGTTGCATCTGCGCTAGCACCTTGATTAGAGAAAAATTTACCCGATAAAGGAGCTATAAACGTATGTATTGACGACCCGTGATAGCCTGGGTTTGCATAACTTTGATATAAACCGTTTATTGCTGACTCTAAACCTTCTTCCGTTGTAAAAACAACCTCTTCTTCTATAAAAGTTTCAACGTCTTCTTCCAAATAATCATCGCAGCTATTAATAAATAGGGCACTTATTATGATGACACTTATAGATATATATATTTTCATTTCTGTGAGATTTAAAATGTTACGTTTAATGCTAAAGTAAAAGTACGTTGATTTGGAAATGAATTCCAATCTACACCAACTCTGCTCGGATCAAATGTGAAACTATTAGCCTCTGGATCAAAACCACTATAGTTTGTAAATAATAAAAGATTCTGACCAGATAGAGAGATATACATATTATCAATCCTAGAGTTTTCAGAAAATGGTACTGTATAACCTAAGGTGACATTTGCAAGTCTTAAGAAACTTCCGTCTTCAATAATACGATCTGTAAAACCCGTATCATCTGTTAAATCGTAACCTACTCTAGGGTATGTTCCGTTAGTGTTTTCTGGTGACCATGCATTATAGTAGGCTTCAGGGCGTACATTGGTACTTAAGTTATCTGCATAGGCTTCTCGTAACAAATTACCATTAGCAATATCATTACCGTATACACCATTAAATAAAGCACTTAACGATATGTTTTTATATTGAAAGCTCGTACCAAATCCAAAATTAAAATCTGGGTTTGGATTTCCAATAATAGTTAAATCGTTATTATCAATAATCCCATCCGCATTTTGATCTTGTAAATAAACATCACCCAATTGCGCTGGCGTACCATTAAAACTTGGTGCGTTAGCAACGTCTTCATCATTTGAAACGATGCCGTTTGTTGCATAACCGTAAAATAAGCCAGGCTCTTCACCTTCAATAAAAATATTGGCTTCTGTTTTAAAGAAGTTTCCACCGGCAATTTGACGACCTAAGTAAGCACTATAGGTTTGGGTACCGAATTGACTTGGTGCAAAACCAATATTACCAACTTCATTTCTATTAAAAGCAATATTTCCAAACACGTTCCATTTAAAACTATCACTATTTACGATATCCGCATTAATTGAAAACTCAACACCTTGATTGAATAATTCTCCTCTGTTACCAAATGTTGAAGGAAAGCCACCCGCTGAACCAGGTAATGGAAAATCTAAAAGAAGGTCTGATATCTTTTTGTAATAAACATCTATTGAACCTGTAACTCTATCATTTGCTAAACCATAATCTAAACCTGCATTATACTGACTCGTGGTTTCCCATTTTAGTTTTATGTTATTAAGATTTTCTGGTAATAGCGTTGGCAATGGTATTCCATTATCGTCTGAATATGGTGTTAATGCTACTTGAAAACGACGAATAGTACTGTAAGGATCTATGGCTTGATTACCTGTTAAACCCCAACCAAGTCTTAGCTTCGCTTGAGATATAAATTTTGAGTCTCTAAGAAATTTCTCCTTTTGTATTTTCCATGCAACAGCTAAGGCAGGAAAATAGCCCCAACGATTATCGTCTCTAAATTTTGAGCTACCATCTGCTCTAAAAGACGCTGTAAATAAATATTTGTTTTTTAAAGTATAGTTTACACGAGCTAAATAAGATACCAAAGCCTCTTCTTCATTAATATTCAATTGAGGTTGCTGTTGTAGACCTAAATCTATATTGTCTGCTCTAGAATTCTCATCAGGAAAATTTGTGGCTTGTCTTGTAGAAAACTCTGTTCTTCTGTGATCCAAAATAAATCCTACAGTACCATTGATCCTATTGTTTTTATTAAATTTATGTTTAAAAAGTAAGGTATTATCTATATTATATCTAAAACGATCTAAAGTACTAAGACCTGCTTCACCATTTACCAAGGCCCCGCGTCTTAAAGCTGTACCAAACCAAATTTGTCTTTCTTTGGTTCTATAATCTCCTGCAACATTAAGTCTATAGGTAAAGGCTTTAGAAATCTTATAATCTAAACTTAAGGACCCTAAAAGTCGGATTTCTTCAGATTCATCATCATAATCAGATACCCAAGCTCTAGGCCCGTCCAAGCTGATATCGAATTCATCACCTTCAAAATTATCTTCTTGTCCAATAATTGGCGCACCGGAGATGACTTGTCTTATTAAGCTATTACTTGTACCTCCTAAATTCTCTGTACCTTTTGACGCAAAGTTTTTTGTATGTTGTGCAGCAACTTTCGAAGTTAACTTAAGCTTTTCTGAAAACTTATTAATTAATTTTACATTTACATCTGTGTTTTCTGCAACCGCTCTTGGTATTACACCTTCGTTCTTAAGGTACCCACCAGACATATAATAATTCATTTTCTCAGTACCGCCAGATACTGCTAACCTGTATTTTGTAGTAATGGCGTTCTCATAAGTATCTTCACTCCAATTTACACCTTCTATTCTCTCAATGGTATCAGCATTATCAATCATAAATTGCTCATCAGTTTGAAACTCTGCAACACTTTGGTCGGAGTAGACATAATATCTCGGACCAAATCCTTGATTTGCTCTTACATCATTTTGATAATTTACATATTCTCTTGTATCTAAAACATCTATATTATTAGCAATGGTGCCAACTCTAGTTGATGTGGTGAAATTAAATTGAACCTCACCAGGCAATCCCTTTTTTGTTGTAATTATAATTACGCCATTTGCACCACGTGAGCCATAAATAGCGGTGGCAGATGCATCTTTTAAAATCTCAATACTTTCAATATCTCTTGGATTTAAACCTGTGATACCACCTTGAGGTGCTAGATAGCTATTACCACTAGACAAAGGATCTAAGGTATCTTCTGTGGCAGAATCTACAATAATACCATCTATAACATATAAAGGTTGTGTATTGCCTGTTAAACTATTTAAACCTCTTATAGTTATACTATTAGGCTCGCCTGGTGCAAAACCACTGCGTACCAATACACCCGAGGTCCTACCTTGTAAAAGTTCTTCTACGGTATTAGATTGCGATACTAAATCTTCTTTTTTCTTAATCGAGGATACTGCCCCTGTTAAATCTTTCTTATTGACTTCTCCATATCCAATAATAACAACTTCCTCTAGAGCTTCACGATCTTCCTCCAAGATTACACTAATCGTAGTTTGAGCATCTATTACTATTTCTTTGGATTTAAAACCCAAATAACTTATTATTAAAGTTGCCGGTGTTTTTGAAAGTGAAATTGAAAACTTACCGTCTATATCGGTAACTTTACCTTTTGTGATTCCCTTTACAACTATGGAAGCGCCTGGCAGTGGAAGATTTGATTGATCTGTTACAGTTCCTGTTACTTCAATCTGAGCAAGAGCGAGAAGCGGAACTAAGAACAGGACAAGACCTAAATATTTTTTCATAAGTTGATTTAATTAGTTTGCGCTAAACTACCCGATTACTTTGACTACAAGGTTTAAAAAAATATCACAATAGGTCTATTAATTGTCAAATATGACTAAAAAAAGGTGTTTAAGGAGCTTTGGCCAACCGCTATGGTAACAATTATGATTACTTTTTTAAACTATCTAAAAACCCTGTTGGTGTCATACCATAGAATTTTTTGAATGAAGTACTAAAATATTTTGGATTAGAAAATCCTGATTGGTAGGCTACTTCTTTAATACTAAATTCTCCTCTAATCAATAAATTTTTAGCATGTTTTAGTTTTGTATGTATTACAAAATCTTGTGGTGATAAATCCACTAGATTTTTTAGTTTCATGTACAAGGATGTTCTGCTCATTCCAAAACTACTAGATAAGTCGTGTACAGAAAAATTGTTATTCTCAATATTTTCAATTACTGTATTTTCAAGATTTGTTAAAAATTCTTTATCATTTTTATTTCTGAAAACTTCAGCACTATCGACATCATTGTCTTGAACATACTTTTTTCTAAGTTTTCGTTGCCATTTTAGAGTGTTGGTGATTTTAGCAAGTAAATATTTTATGTCTACTGGTTTTTCTAAATATTCAGAAATACCTATTTCTACGCTTTCAAGCTTTTGTTCTGAATTTTGAAGTACGGTAAGCATAAAAATCGGTATGTGATTAAGGCTAATATCCGCTTTTAGTTTTTTTGACATTTCCAAACCATCAAGCTTTGGCATTATTAAATCCGTTAAAATGATATCTGGAAATATACTTTTGGTTTGTTCAAAACCTTCATTACCATTTGTAGCTTCAAAAACCTGAAAATAGTTACCTAATCTTTCTACAAGCAATTGGCGTAGTTCGTTATTATCTTCAACGACTAAAATTTTGCTATCGCTATATTCAAATAAATCCGACTCATCTTCGTTGGTATTGATTTTGGTTCTTGGTGTTTTTTCAGAATTTGAAGATGCACCTTTATATTCTTTTGAAAAGTTTTTTAGATGAATTGTAAATGTTGTACCCTTATTTTCTTCACTTGTAAAATGGATAGAGCCGTTGGTCTTTTCTATTAATTTTTTAACCATCATCAAGCCTAATCCTGTGCCTGGTCGTTGGCTATTGATTGCGTTTCGGGCTCTAAAATAACGTTTAAGTATAAATTTTTGTTGGTCTTCAGGTATGCCAACACCTTCATCTGCAATTTGAAGCTCTAAATTACCTGTTTCTGTTTTTTTTGCTGAAACGGTTATCGTACTATTCTCGAAAGAATACTTGATGGCGTTAGATAACAAATTGAGCATTATTTTATCAAACGCATCCTTATCAAAATAAAAGTCATCATTAAAATTATTATTTACAACAATCTTAATAGTATTTGATTTGGTTAGTGGTTCAAAATTTTTGAGGCGTTGCTGTATGTGCGATAACACATCTATACGCGAAATATCTAAAACAGTAGCATCATCTTCTGTTGTAATTTTTTGAAAATTTAGCATTTGTTCAAATAACGCATTGATACGTTTTACAGTCGTTTTAATTCGTTTTTTAGAATCATCTGCCGCTGTAACGCCATCGGTTACATTATCTAAGGACGAAATTAAAATGGTTAATGGCGTTTTAATTTCGTGTGTGATATTGTTGAAAAAATCAATTTGATCGTCAGCATTTTTCTTTTTTATAATAACACTTATAAAATGAATAATTGCATACAACAAACCAATAAAAGCAAGAAAATATAAAAAGTAAGCTTTATTTGTTGCCCACCAGGGCGAATCGATTAAAATTTTCAGTTGCCTAACATCACTATAACTATCATATTTATTACCTGCCTTGACTTTAAACGTATAATAACCAGGATTTAGGTTTGTATATGTTGCAAAATTTGTATTAGAAAGCACTGACCATGTTTCGTCAAAACCTTCTAATTGCCATGAATATTTTACCTTAGATGATGAACTATGTAATACACCTGTAAAGTGAATTTCTATTGAATTTTCTGTATGCTTTAAAGTTATCCTTTTTGTTTTGTTAATGTGTTGTTTTAATGGCTCATCACTAGATCTAATGATTTTATTTGAAATTTTAAAAGTATCAAAAACTAAGTGTGGCTTGTAGCTTTCGTTTTTCACTTCATTTGGCTTAAACACAGTAACACCATCTACACCTCCAAAGGCCATAACATCATCATCAAGCTTTTTAAAGCTTCCGTAGTTGAACTCTGTACTAGCTAGTCCGTCTTTTTTGTCATAAACGTTTACAATAGTATCCGTTTCTGTCATTTTAATATTTGCTAAACCCTTTGTAGTACTTACCCAAATATTGTCTTTTGAATTTAAAATTACCCCTTGAATAATGTCTGAAGGCATCCCAGAATTCACTTTCAGTCTTTTTATCGATTTATCTTTAGGATTATAGAACACTATTCCTTCTCCATTTGTAGCTAGTACCAGGGTATTATCTTCTGTTTCGACAACGGTATTCACTGTAGAGTAAGCTAATGAGTTTTTACTTGGTAATAAATCCTCTATAAACCCAAAGGCTTTTAATTGGTGATTAATTTTAAAAACACCTTGCCGACCTGAGGTTAAAATATCTCCAGACTTTGTTTCTACTATTGATTTAATCTGCTGAATTGGGTATGTAGATATTCTATTATTTGATGAAATTACAGTTAAGTTCTTTTCAATTCCACCAATCCAAACATTTCCTTTAGAATCCTTCTTAATAGCATAGACTTTTTGAACGATTTTATCCGATAGTTGGGTATTGCAATTAGTAATACTTAAGGAATTGATATTAATCTTAAAAAGTCCTTGATTATATGTCCCAACCCATATATAATCACCATCACGCTCTAATGATAAAACTATTACATCTTCATTTTTGTTTGAACTATTAAAATTTTTAATGTGTCGCCATGTATTATTATCTTTATTCCAAATGCTAATCCCTTTTTTGGTTCCAAACCAAATATCACCATTCTTATCCTTAGTAATAGCTCTGGTGAAATTGGCAACAAGACTATTTTCATCATTAATACGATGTCTAATATTTTGAAACGGAAGTTCGCTTGAGTTATGATAGTTTAGACCTCCTCCATAAGTAGCAATCCATAAGATTCCTTCTCTATCAAGTTTAATATCATAGACACCATTACTCGAAATTGAATAAGGCTCGTTTGGGTCTTCGGTATATTGCTCTATTTTTTTATAATCAGTATTTAATTTATAGATTCCATCACCATCTGTAGCCATTAAAAATGACCCATCAGAAGTTTTAATTATATCAGTAATTGCATTAAATAAGTTAAAATCAAAGTCAATACGCTTTATGTTTTTGTCACCCTCTTGGTTTAAGTATAGTTTTCCTGTCTTAGTTCCTATTAAAATATCATCACCAAATTTAGAGATATGTCTTATATTTTTTTCATCATATCCAATCTCTATATCTTGTAAAACATCAGATTCATAAAAAAACAGTCCTTTTTGAGTTCCAAAAATAAGTTTGTTAGAAAGAGGGTACAGTGCTTGTATATTATGATTAGAAACCATTCTTTTGAGTTTTTTATTGATTTCGTCATATTTCCAAAGGCCGTTATAGCCTCCGACCCAAATATCTTTATTATCATCCTCTATAATAACTTCAATCAATGATGGGTTTATTACCTCATCAGTTTCAATATACTCAAAAGCATCAGAGTTTTCATTATAGATAGAAACTCCTTCTTCTGAACCTATCCATACACGCTGTTTTGAGTCTACAAATACTTCTTTGATACGATTACCAAATATTGTTGGCAACCCATTGTACGAGTTGTAAATAGTGTAATACTTAGAATTATGCTTTAACACACCTTCTTCTGAGGCAATCCAAACATTCCCTATACTATCTATATCAATTGCGTAAGTAATGCTTTGAGTAGGAACATTTTCACCTTTTAGCTGCTTAAATTCAATAGTGCTTTGCGTATGTGAAGCAATCCAAAAACAATTTATAATTAAGAAAATAAAATTTCTTTTTAACTTCAATGTGTATATATTTGTTAAATTTTATGCGCCAAATGTAAATAAATTTAAATAAAAGAACCTTGTTTTATGAAATTTAGAATACCAATATTGTTGTTATTATTGAGTTTAATACCATTTTTTTTTGGCTGTAATGACAGTAACAAAAAAATAAATACTAAACCAAAACAGGAGGAGTCTTTAAATAAAGAATATAAGCCCATTAGTAAAAAGCCTTTGGACATAAAAACACCTGAAGGTATGGTTTGGGTAAAAGGAAAAACATTTACCCAAGGTGCAAAAGTTGATGATAAATATGCAATGATGAGAGAGAAGCCAGCCCATGAAGTTACCGTTGATGGCTTTTTCATAGATATTAACGAAGTAACTAATGAGGAATTTAAGGGATTTGTAGATGCAACCAACTACATAACTGTTGCAGAAAGACCTATTAATTGGGAAGAAATGAAACAAGAACTCCCAGAAGGCACACCCAAACCACACGATTCTATTTTGCAACCAGGAAGTCTTATTTTTAACAAGAGTGTTAATGCAGTGGTAAATATGGCAAACTATAGTCAATGGTGGACTTGGAAAATTGGTGCTAATTGGAAGCATCCGGAAGGGCCAAACAGTACAATTGAAGGAAAGGATAATTACCCAGTAGTGCATATCGCTTATGAAGATGCTCTAGCATACTGTAAATGGGCAAATAAAAGATTACCAACAGAAGCTGAATGGGAGTCTGCCGCACAAGGAAATTTGACAGGCAATATTTTTACATGGGGAAACGAATATGAAACATTAACTAATAATGCAAATACATGGCAAGGCTCATTTCCCGTTAAAAATGAATCCATCGATGGCTTTGAATTAATTGCACCTGTTAAATCCTACCCTCCAAATAGCATTGGCTTATATGATATGTTAGGTAATGTTTGGGAATTGACTAGTGACTTGTTTAATGTAAATTATTATAAAGAACTTGACACTTCTCAACCTATTATAAATCCACAAGGATCAAAAACAGCTTACAGTCCAGACAATCCTTATCAAAAAGAACATGTAATTAAGGGTGGATCATTTTTATGTCATGACTCCTACTGTGCAAGTTTTAGAATTTCAGCCCGAATGGGAACTAGTGTAGATTCTGGATCAGACCATACAGGATTTAGAGCTGTTGTTACTCTAAATATGATAGAAGAGAATTCACAAGACTAAGAATCTCTAATGCTTAAATAGAGAGGGAATAAAAAATAAAGTTATTCCAGATAATATCATGGCCCTTATACTCAAATTTACCGTACAAATACCGTACAAAAAGAAACCGCAAAACCTTTTTTAAGAAGGTAATGCGGTTCTATGTGTACACCCCATTGAGCTGTTTTCGAAACAAAACCTCTGTTTTTTAGACAAAATAAAAGATATCTTTTAAAATAAAATAGCGGCAAATTGCGGCTATTTTATTGTCTATAATTTTAATTTTACTCTTT